>ENA-UOOR01004041-UOOR01004041.1-fermentation-metagenome-genome-assembly--contig:-NODE-4041-length-12070-cov-2.751644_pt1 | contig 12070 bp, 14 predicted proteins | sample MGYA00245780_ERZ724029 | MGnify/ENA primary metagenome ERZ724029 (study PRJEB28704, sample SAMN03018315) | fermentation metagenome | biome: anthropogenic terrestrial biome; feature: soil; material... | reverse complement strand
TAGTCATGGGCCAGATGTCTCTATAGAAGGCGTGCAACGAGATATTCTGCCGATTGTTGAAGGTTCAACGGTGCAAACTAAGTATGGGCCAGTACGAACAGATCATATTCTGTTCGTAGCTGCTGGAGCGTTCCATGTGAGTAAGCCGTCTGATCTAATTCCTGAGTTACAGGGGCGTTTCCCGGTGAGAGTTGAACTAGAGAGTTTGACAGAATCTGATTTGGAGAGAATACTAATAGAGCCAGAAAATGCGTTGTTAGCCCAATACAAGCACCTACTGGCGACAGAGGGAATTGAGTTATGTTTTGAGCCGAGTGCCGTGCAGGAAATTGCTAGTATAGCTTATCAGATTAATTGTACTGCTGAAGACATAGGAGCTCGGCGATTACATACTGTACTCGAGCAGGTTATGGATGAGATTGCATTTGATCCACATGCATATGGGGGTGATACAATCTCCATTGATGCCAAGTATGTGAAGGATCGCCTGCAGCGTATTATGCAGAACGAGGATTTAAGTCGTTATATTCTTTAAGTCGTAGAAGGGGGTACCATCAATGAATTCTAAATTACTGGAAAACACTAGGCGTTTGACACGAATCTTGCAGCAGTCAGCTGGCGAAGCAGTACGGTTTACTGACGTGGCCAGAGTTTTTTCCGATGTTCTCAGTGCTAACGTATATATCATCAACACTCGAGGCAAATTGCTTGGTTATGCATTACGTGATGATTATGAGTGCGACATCTTGTCTCGCTATGTGCACAGTGGTAGGTTCCCAAGTGAGTATAACAATCACCTGATGGCTACTGACGCTCCTATTGTCAATTGCCGTGAGTCGGATACTTGTGTTTTTGATAACGCGCCTTGCGAGTTTGCTGACAAGTTGGCGACCATCGTACCGGTTATTGGCAGAGGGCAACGTTTAGGCACTTTGCTACTCGCACGTTTCGATACAGCGCTAGATGATGCTGATTTAGCCTTAACGGAATTTGGTGCGGCTATTCTCGGCATGGAGATTTTGCGTGCTAAGAGCGATGAACTGGAAGCAGAAGCCCGTGAACGCGCTGTTGTGGAAATGGCTGTGGATGCCTTATCATACTCAGAGCTAGAAGCCATTGAGCATATTATGCGGGAGTTGGGTGGAGAAACTGAGGGGCTATTGGTCGCTAGCAAGGTAGCAGATCAAGCTGGTATTACGCGTTCAGTGATTGTTAACGCCTTGCGCAAGCTGGAGAGTGCGGGGGTTATTGAATCCCGTTCCCTTGGTATGAAAGGCACATTTATTCGAGTCCTGAATGACAAGCTAATCGACCAAGTTTTTCGGCGAAATAAGTAGTCGAGCAATTATTCACGGTACAAGGCTAAAAAGGTCAACCCTCTAAGAGCAGGGTTGACCTTTTTGTTCGACCTAAGACTGGTTTTTGTACAGATAATTGGAGAGCATTAGCAATTTTCCTCGAAAAAAAGAAGGTATTTTGCGGCATTTGTCGAAATGTAAAAATGGGGTAAATAAAGTTCATCTGGCCATGTGTCGTAATGTGATCAGCGTACGGCGATGGCCTATCTTACGTTACGCAGAAGAAAGGGGGAATCACGTGATGCAGAAGGTGGCTACTTCTTTGGTTTTGGAGCGAGCCTTGGCAGCCGCGTCTGTACGTCATAAGCTTCTGGCTCACAATGTAGCCAATGTTGATACACCGGGTTACAAACGATTTGATATTGCGATGCAGTCTGCCCTGCAACAAGACGCTAGCTCACCCTTAGAAAATTCAATCTATCAGCAGTTGAACACGAGTCTGCGTGTAGATGGTAACAACGTTGATATAGAACAAGAGATGACTCTAGTGGCTGAAACGGAAGCTTATTTTAATGCAGTGGCTAGTAGCCTGATCAAGCAGATGGCAACTGTGCGTTATTTGATCAATGAGGGGAGGCGTTAGCACATGTTCGGTGTTTTCAACATCAGTGCCTCAGGCCTGAGTGCACAAAGACTACGTATGGACATTATCTCGGATAACATCGCCAATTCCGCGACTATACGTCCCGCTACAGAGACGCCTTTTCAGCGGAGGTACCCTGTTTTTGCGGTCAAACAGGAGAGTGGTTTTGCCAAAGCTCTTAGGCGCTCTACTGGTCAATTAGGCCAAGGGGTGCGAGTTGTTGCTATTGCTAAAGACGATTTTACGCCTGGCGAACTTGTTTATAAGCCTGAACATCCTTTTGCAGATGCACAGGGTTATGTACATATGCCAAACGTAAATATGATGCGTGAGATGGTGAATGTGATGTCGGCAAGTCGTGCCTATGAGGCTAATGTTACAGCGCTTAACGCGAGCAAGTCGATGATAGCCAAGGCACTTGAAATAGGGAGATAACTATGGCAATTAGAATTCAGCCAATCGAGTTAGTCAGGAGCAATAGCGTTGCCTCTATGGCCACTAAGGCCAACGAGGGCGACTTCGGGCAGTTACTGAAGGGCTTCATGGAGCAGACTATCGAGCAGCAAACCATCGCAGATGATCTCAGCACTCAACTCGCATTGGGCGAAAGGGATGACGTAGCTACTGTTATGATAGCCGCTGAAAGGGCAGCGCTATCTTGGCAGTTGTTGCAGCAGGTTCGTAATAAGTTACTTGAGGCGTTTCAAGAAATCATGCGCATGCAGGTATAGCCAATTGTGCTATGTGTGGCAGGGATTGGGGTGGCTAAATGAACTTACCTTTACAGTTGTCGAATGTTAGGGAGAAATGGGAGCAACAGGCACCCCAGTGGCGCAAGCGTGTCATTTTTATTGTTGCTATCTCGCTTTTGGTGATGATTGGGCTCCTGTATGTTGCTTTCCGACCTAACTACGTAACCGTGTTTCATGGTCTGGCATTAGAGGATGCAGCTGAACTGACTACTGAGTTGCAGTCTAAGCACATCTCTACCAAGCTTGAGAACGCCGGTACTTCTATTGCTGTACCACGCAAGCAGGCCGACCAGGCTCGCTTAGAAGCTGCGGGTGCTGGATTGCCGCGCAGTGGTCGTGTGGGTTATGACCTGTTTAGTAAAAGCAGTTTTAGTATGACTGAGAGTGAACGTGCTCTGCAGCAGCAATTGCTGCTAGAAGAGCAGATAGCTTATACCTTAGAGAAAATCGCCTGCATCCAAGATGCTGAAGTTAAGCTGGCATTACCGAAAGATAATGTTTTTTTGGACCCTAAACGGCAGACACAGGCAACCGCTTCAGTCTGGGTTAAATCAACCCAGGTACTTGATGCTGGGCAAGTCGCCGGTGTCGTACATCTCGTTTCCCGGGCTGTGCCAGATCTCAAGCCAGAGAACGTAACAATTATTGATGCAGATGGTAGGGTGCTTAATTCTGGGGATGAATCAGGAGGCTTCAGTTTTACGGAACAGCAAGGGCGGCAACAGGCATTGCAGCTGCAACTGGAGAGAAGTATTAGCACATTATTAGGACAGGTTTTTGGAGATGAGAATGTTGCCGTGCGGGTTGTTGCAGAACTTGATTTCAATCAGCACAGCACACAAACCGTACGTTTTGAAGCTCCTGGAGATGGTGAGACTGGCTTGGTGCGCCAAATTGAAGAGATGAGTGATTTCTATAGTGGAGAAGGTTCAGGCGGAGATGCGCCAGGAACAGATTCGAACCCAGGCGAGGTAACTCAGTCTCCTGCGGGCGGCAAAAGCAGTAATACGGCAGAGAAGCGCGAGCGTACCATCGCTTATGAGCTGGATGAAATTAAAGAGGTAATTACTTACGCCCCGGGGGCTATTAAAAGGCTTTCTGTTTCTGTGATCGTAAATCAGCCTGAACTAGCTATTGATACAGAAACAATACAAGCCGCAGTGCAGGCCGCCGTTGGTTATGATCAGCAACGTTCTGATGTTGTTTCTGTGCAGACTATGAGCTTCGCTGGTTCAGCGGAGCCGACTCCTCCTGTAGTGGCAGTACCGTGGTATGGAACATTATGGGCCAAAGTAGGCGTCGGCCTGCTTGTTGCCGTTATTGCTTTGTTGGCAGTAAGGGCTGTTTCGAGGCGTAAACAACATCTCCTTTTAGAGGAACTACAGTTAGCGCAAGTAGCAGCTACTGCTGAACCAGTGGAGGAAGAATTACTGGAGCCACAAGAAGATGAGACAGAACGGTTGCGCAAGCATTTGGAGAGGATTGCAAGACAGAAGCCGGATGACTTTGCGTTTCTGATCCGAGCCTGGCTTAACGAGGAGAGTTGATATTATGCGCTTTACTGGTCTATCGGGGCGCCAAAAAGCTGCTGCTTTGCTAATAACGATGGGTACTGAGGTATCTGCACAGGTATTCAAGCACCTAAACGAAGAGGAAATCGAGACACTTACGCTGGAAATAGCCAATACACGTAAAATCACGGCTGAAGAAAGACAGGTAGTACTTGATGAGTTCTATCAACTGGCTTTGGCGCGCGACTATATCTCGCAAGGTGGAATTGAATATGCTCGCGACGTACTGACTAAAGCATTGGGTGATGATAAGGCTATTGATGTAATTAACCGCTTAACTGCGTCTCTGCAGGTTAGACCCTTTGAGTTCGTGCGTAAGGCAGATCCGACCCAACTACTGAACTATCTGCAGTCGGAGCATCCGCAGACCATTGCCTTGATTCTGTCTTTTTTGCCAGCGGAGCAAGGAGCAGCGATCATTTCTTCGCTACCTCCTGAGTTGCAGAGCGATATCGCAAAACGCATTGCATCTATGGAAAGGACTTCTCCGGAGACCATTCGGGAAATTGAAAAGGTGCTTGAGAAGAAACTCTCCACATTGGTGGGACAGGATTATACGTCTATTGATGGACTTGAAACAGTTGTGCAGATTCTTACGCGGGTCGATCGTGGTACTGAGCGCACTATCTTGGAATCGTTGGAAGTGCAAACGCCTGAGCTGGCGGAAGAGATTAAGAAACGTATGTTCACTTTCGACGACCTCATTTTGCTGGATACTCGTGCTGTTCAGCGGGTTCTGCGTGAAGTTGATAATAAGGACTTAGCGTTAGCGCTTAAGGTTGCTAATGAAAATGTAAAGGACCTTATTTTCAGTAGTGTATCAAAACGTTTCGCTGAAATGCTGCAAGAAGATATGGAATTTATGGGTCCGGTACGCTTGCGTGATGTAGAGGAAGCGCAGCAGAAGATAGTTGCGATTATTCGTCGTCTAGAAGAAGCGAATGAAATAGTCTATAGCCGCGGAGGTGATCAGGTAATTGTCTAAAGTACTTAAGGCTAATCAGCTAACGGTATCCGGGCTCTGGCGTCCAAGTACTACGACTCAACCTATGAAGCGGCAAGCTAATCAAGTTGAGGTAATTAGGAAGAGCAAGGACATTACTCAGGAGCTGAAACGGGCGCAAGCTAGGGCCGCAGAATTGATAGCAGAGGCGAAAACTCAGGCTGGCGCTATTTTGGCCGCGGCCGATTCTGAATTGAAACATCAGCAAGAAATTGGTTATGCTGCCGGTTGGGAAGCTGGGCACGAGGCAGGCCTAGCGAAGGGTGAGGCTGTTTGGCAAGCAAAATTGGAGGATCTAGAAGTATTGCGACAACGGCTTATTGAGCAGGATGCCAATTGGTTACAAGAGGTGTCGCAAGAGACTGTAGAATTAGCTGTGGCTGTGGCTGAACGCGTTATTGCTTTTGAGCTTAGTCATGATGATGTGGTCGTACAAGCGGCCTTGCGGCAAGTGCTCGGAGTTGCAAAAGGGTGCAGAGAAGCATTGCTTACTGTATCTAATGAGGATTTTCCAGCGCTTTGGGAACGACGTGCAGAATGGAAGAGCCTACTGCCAGGGGTAAAGGAGTTTGCTCTGCAATCAGATCCAAGCCTAGCTAGCGGTGATCTAGTATTGCAGACAAACCAAGGCACGCTAGATGCTCGTTTGGACACAGTATTGGAGCAAGTCGCAGCACAGTTATATCCTGAGGACTAATCATGAGCTTTAAAGAACTATGGCAGCGAAGATTAAACGAGTTTACTCCCTATCGCTTTTTGGGACAAGTGACGCGTATTGTTGGTCTAACTATTGAATCTAAGGGTCCTCGATCTCAGTTGGGTGAGCTCTGCAAGATTATACGGGCAGATAAGTCGTATGTGCTTGCCGAGGTAGTTGGCTTTAGGGATGGTAATGTACTGCTGATGCCCTTAGGGGCGGCAGATGGTTTGGCCCCAGGCTCATTAGTTGAGGCGACCGGCAAGCCTCTGCAAGTGTCCGTAGGAGATGACTTGCTTGGGCGGGTGCTGGATGGATTGGGGCACATCCTTGACGATGGACCAGCCATAGCTGGCGGAGCGTGCTATCCCTTAGTAGCAGATCCTCCGCATCCACTCACCCGCCCGCGTATTGATTCAATACTGTCGACTGGCGTACGGGCCATTGATGGTCTGCTTACGGTAGGGGTTGGCCAACGTTTGGGCATTTTTGCCGGCAGCGGCGTAGGCAAAAGCACGCTACTTGGAATGATTGCTAGAAATAGCCAGGCAGATGTTAACGTAATTGGTCTTATTGGTGAGCGTGGCCGTGAGGTGATGGAGTTCATTGAGCGTGATCTAGGCCCAGAAGGTATGGAACGTTCAGTGGTGGTGGTGGCTACTTCGGACCAACCTGCTTTGATACGCTTAAAGGGAGCATTTGTTGCTACAGCTATTGCAGAGTACTTCCGCGACCAGGGTAAGAGTGTTTTGCTGATGGTTGACTCCCTAACTCGCTTTGCCATGGCGCAGCGCGAGGTAGGCTTAGCCATTGGCGAGCCTCCTACTAGTCGTGGTTATACTCCATCTGTCTTTTCCCTTTTGCCGCGTTTACTAGAGCGAAGTGGGCGTGCCGATCATGGTTCAATAACAGCTTTTTACACTGTTTTAGGTGATGGGGACGATATGAATGAACCAATAACTGATGCGGTACGTGGTATCTTGGATGGACATATTGTGTTAGCGCGTGATCTTGCTAACCGAGGTCATTACCCTGCTATCGATCCGCTAGCAAGTATCAGTCGCTTGTTTACTGAGTTGGCTACACCTGAGCAGATGGAGGCGGCAAACCAGGCGCGGCGTTTGCTAGCTGTCTATCGTGAGAATCAGGACCTAATCAATATTGGGGCTTACAAGGCGGGTGGCAACCCGGAGATCGATGAAGCAATAGAGAAGCTACCAGCCATTAATAGTATTTTGCAGCAAGTAGCAACTGAGAAGGACAACTATCAACAAGCTGTTGCTGCATTGGTGCAGGCAGTCAGGGGGTAGATCAAATGGCTGTGTTTGATTTTCGCTTAGCCCAGGTTTTGCGCCTACAGCAAGCGATAGAAGACATGGAAAAAAGAGAGTTGCAACTGAGGTTAGGAACTGTAGCACGTACTGAGCTAGCGTTAGCCCAAGCTCAAGCGCAACGCACCCGCTTTGTCAGGCGCCTGCAGCAGGCTGAGGCAACCGGCCTATCTGCTGCTGAGCTAGTTACTTGGCGACGTTGGCACCCGGCTTTGGTTGAGCTAGAGTCACAGCGACAGCAAGATACTGCTGTCGCCCTCGAGGCTGCTGACGAGCAGCGACAGCAAGTGCAGCTAGCTAGGCTAGAGAGACGCACATTAGAGCAGCTACAGGAACGGCAGAGGGAAAAATTCGCCGAGACTGAAGAGCAGCAAGAGCAAACAATGTTTGACGAGTTGGCCGTACAGAGCTGGCCGCATGAGGAACGCCTATGACAGAGAGACGCAAAGTATCGTTTGGCCTTGTCTTGCTATTCGTTTTTCTCTTGCTTGGTATCGCCACCGTTAGCACGGTATTGGTTGGCCGTGCTCTTGGCTGGTGGGAGTACGCAAATCTACCGTTAGTGGGTCGATTTTTCCCTAGTCCAACCACAATTGATCCTGATGTCGAGCCAGAAGAAGAACCTGATTTTGAGGAGCAGATTGAGCTTTTGCAATTAGAAATAACGCAGCGTGAACAGCGCATTAGCGATTTGCAGGACAATATGCGCAAACAAGATACTCGTATCGAAGAGCTATTAGAGGAGATTGAAACCCTAGAAGAACAGATTTTGGCAGAGCAAGCTCAAAAGGCAGATGCGAAATTGGCTGAGACTGCCAAGATTTATGAGAATATGCGTGCTCAAGAGGCAGCTCAAATTTTGGAGCAAATGAAGACCGAGGACGTAAGGTCGATCCTGTACTTGATGCCACCTGAGGCGGCCGGCGCTATTCTAGGCAAGATGAAGCCTGAAAAGGCTGCTCAGATCGCATCCTTACAGGTTGGGAAATAATATCTAGCCATATGAAAGGGGGTGATTAGATGATGCAAATGCAAGCGACAATGCTTGATCTTATGGCATTGACCGGAAGGTCGAGCGATAGCTCAACTACGCCTAAGACAACTTGGGCCGACCCTAAGGTGCGGTTTGACCAGCTACTAGGCCAAGCGCGCACGAGCCTAGCTTCTATTTGTCAGGAGGCAGGCCCAAAGGTAACTGAAGGCGATGAGACAGAGTTATCCGGTGAGCACGATGAACTCGCCAGTAAGGGGCTGAGCATGCTGGCCGCTCTTTTGGCACAGCCGAGTCTGGCGTGGCCTTCTGCGCCGCCCAATGGGGAAAACCCTGAGGGGGTGGCACTGAGTAACAACGAACTGCCTGCTGCCGAGTTGCCGGCGGCGATAGCCAGAAATGTGACGATTGAGCATATTTCACAGCCTTCAGTCCGGACAGATGCTGTTGGGCCATTGCCCCAGGATACCGCTTTGCCCATGCAACAGCTTGTGGGCAGTACTGAGTCCGTTCCTTGGGAGCAGGCAGAGCAGTCGCAGATAATCCGGGAGATTAGGCCTGTGGAAGCCAAATCCCTGGTAGAACTGCTGGCACAGCTGCAGGCAGAAGTACCGGAGGCTGATTCGAACTTGGCTGGCTTGCGGACAGCTACAGGTGTGCAGCCAAAGCGTTGGGGGCAGCTGGAGAGGTTCTGGTTATTGGGAGAGGTCAATAAGCCCGAACCTGAAGCCGGTATGCAGCAAGCTATAGAGGAGCCGGAACTTAACGCGCTTGAAGCAGTAGGAGCGGAGAAAGACAAGTCTCTACGTGCAACTGCAGAGTTATTAACGGATGAAGCAGAGCTACCAGCACTTCCAGCCCCGGCAGTTGATACGTTGGCCCAAACGGAAGAGAGTAAGCAGACAAAACAATTTGCAGCTTATCTGGATGTAGTCGTTGACAATTTGACTATGTCGGATATTGCAGAGCCAGCCGATGTCAGCTACACGGCTCGTCCGGGTATGCCGCTTGAGCAACAACTTGAACAAGGCCTGGCAACAGGTTTGCGCCAGCTACGTCTGTTACGTTCACCTGACGGTATCACGGTGCGTATGCAGCTATACCCTGAGAGCTTAGGTGAAGTGCGGGTGGAGCTAAAGTTGGAAGGTAACATGCTTTCAGCACAGCTACGTACACTGCAGCCACAGGCTACAGAGGCGTTGCGCCTAGAGCTACCACTTTTGCGCGAGAACTTGGTCAATCAGGGGTTCACCCAGGTGTTCCTGGGTGCTGAAACTGCAGAGCATTTTGGCCAGTCGGCAGGCCGTGAGCGACAACGTTTTCAGCAAGAGCAGGCGCGTCGCACACAACGGGTTGGTGTTGTTAAGACGGAGACTACAGAGGAACTAGAACAAGAACAGCTTACTGGACGCCTCGATTATCGATTATAAGCAAAGGAGGGAAACGAGTGACTCAAATAACAGCAATCAATAGCAGCACTCAAAGCGCTTCCGCTACCTCGCCCCAGAAGAAGAACACGGCTAACGACATGATTGGCAAGGATGCCTTCTTCAAGCTGTTAGTTACCCAGCTACGTCATCAAGATCCGCTATCTCCAATGGATGACCGCGAGTTTGTGGCCCAGATGGCTCAATTCTCCACCTTGGAGCAGATGCAGAACTTGCAAGGCCAGATGTTGCGACTGAACGCCATGGCGATGCTTGGCCGGGAGGTACTGATTCTGCCGGATAACGGTGGTATGCCAGCCGCTGGTGTTGTTGACAGAGTCGTTACTCTCGATGGTTCGGTGCAGGTAGCTGTAAATGGTCAGCTCTACCCAGTGGAATGGGTAAATGCAGTGCAGCCAGTCATCGAGGAGGAACAAAATGGACCCCAGACTCTCTAATCGGCTTTATCCTACACCGCAGCCTATAGGTGCGCCGGGTCAAGTTAAGCGACCAGCTCCTAAGACTACAACATCTCAGGGCTTTCAGAGCCTGCTAGATGCGGCGCTTGCTACCCAGCCGTTACGTTTCTCTAAGCATGCCACTGAGCGTCTGGAGCAACGGCAGATTATGCTCACGCCTGCTGATGTAACACGGTTAACGCGGGCCGTCGACAATGCGGCCAGCAAGGGTGCACGCGATTCCTTGATTCTACTCAATCGTACGGCTTTTGTGGTTAATGTGCCCAATCGTACGGTGATCACAGCTGTCGATGAAGACCATATGCGAGAGAACGTGTTTACCAATATCGATAGTGCGGTTGTTTTGAACTAGGGCTGGACCTCTTGGAGGAAGCCCTCGCTAGGCCAAACGATTGCGGCCTAGTCAACTCTGGCGCATGCCAGACTAAAAGTAAAGGAGGTCATTATCTCGTGTTACGATCTATGTATTCCGGTGTTTCGGGCTTGCGTAACCACCAGACCCGTCTTGACGTCATCGGCAATAACATTGCTAACGTTAATACTATCGGTTTTAAGTCGAGCCGTGTTACTTTCAAAGATCTCTTCAGCCAAACCTTGCGTGCAGCAACTGCCGCCCACGGCGATCGGGGCGGTTCTAACCCGATTCAAGTTGGGTTGGGTATGACACTTGGTAGTATCGATACTAACCACGGTGATGGCAGTATTCAGTACACCGGTAAGTCAACAGACCTGGCCATTGAAGGCAGTGGTTTCTTTGTCATTCGCGATGGCAACACCCTAATGTATACCCGCGCCGGCAACTTCGATCTTGATGAAGAAGGTTACTTGGTCGTTCCCGGCAGCGGCTTGCGCGTGCAGGGATTGGACCTGGCGGCTGGGGTAGACGGTAAATTGACCGATATCAGGATTTCCGAAGGCACAACCCATGATCCCGATCCTACCACAAAGGTGGAATTCGCTAATAACTTTGATGTAGAAGTGGCCGCTGGTACTGAGATTACAACGCCGTTTGAGATCTATGACTCACTGGGTAGGCTGCATACCATAGAGATTACCTTTACTAAAGGCGTAGATAATAGCTGGGCTTGGACTGTTGATGGTGCCACGGAGAGTGGAACCTTGACTTTTAATGATAAAGGGCAGATTGAAGGGACCACAAGCACGAACATTACCTGTAATTTTCCAGGTGCTGCTGTCCAGACTATCGCCCTGAACTTTGGCGCTGTCACCGGTGCCGCAGGAGAGACATCTCTATCGGTTGCTTATCGCAATGGCGCACCACAAGGTTCGCTCAAGAGCTATTCGATTGACGGTACCGGTAAGGTTATCGGAGAATTCTCAAACGGTATGATCAGGGACATTGGACAGGTGGCAATGGCACGCTTTGCTAACCCAGCTGGCCTAATGAAGACTGGCAACACTGCCTTTGTCGAGTCGAATAACTCCGGCCTCAAGCAGATTGGACAGGCTGGTACTGCTGGTTTCGGCTCCATCGCTTCCAGCTCACTGGAAATGTCAAACGTCGACTTATCGCTGGAGTTTACCGAGATGATTGTTACGCAGCGTGGCTTGCAGGCCAACTCGCGTATCATCACCACCTCAGATGAGGTATTGCAGGAAGTTGTTAACTTGAAACGCTAATTGGAGTTAATTGAGGTGGGGAGCTGCCTGGCTCCCCTACCTCATTAAACAAAGCGGGGAGGAGGGGGCGTATGATCAGTCTTACGCGCTTTAACGGCACGCAGTTTTGGCTGAATGCTGAGCTGATCGAGACGGTAGAGGCTACGCCTGATGTGATTATTACCTTAACCAATGGGCGCAAGTATGTGGTCAGAGAAAAGGCTGAGCAGGTAGTTGCGGCTGTGTTGGAGTATCGCA
>ENA-UOOR01004038-UOOR01004038.1-fermentation-metagenome-genome-assembly--contig:-NODE-4038-length-12076-cov-3.442725_pt1 | contig 12076 bp, 11 predicted proteins | sample MGYA00245780_ERZ724029 | MGnify/ENA primary metagenome ERZ724029 (study PRJEB28704, sample SAMN03018315) | fermentation metagenome | biome: anthropogenic terrestrial biome; feature: soil; material... | reverse complement strand
TGGCGGCCTATCAGCTGTTCTGGTTTGTGGTGATCTGGCTGGTTCAAAAAATACGGGCTGCGTAAGCGGCTTGGCGGCCGGCTCCCCAAAGGAGTCGGCCCCTTGTTTTTGCGATGGTTGAACCATTTTCCTTTACTTTTAAAGGCCGCGACATCAAAACATGATTTTGGACGATTTGGGCAAAAAAAGCAGTTGACATTCCCAACTTCCCATGGTATACTAACAACTGTGTTCTAAGGCCGCCAGATGCTCATATGCTTCACATGTTTGTGTTAGTCATTGAACGTTTGATGATTGCCACAAGCATGTGATTTTTTATGACAAAAGCGTCGTTGGAATCACAGCAATTATTAGGAGGTTCCACAAATGTACAACGGTACTGTAAAATGGTTCAACGCAGAAAAAGGGTTTGGCTTTATCTCCAACGATGACGGCGGCGAGGACGTCTTCGTACACTTCTCCGCAATTGTCTCCGAAGGATATAAGTCCCTGAACGAGGGCCAGAAAGTTACCTTCGATACCGAAATCGACCCCAAGAACAACAAGCTTCGGGCTGTCAACGTTGTCGGTGCCTAAGGCTTTCAAAAGAAAAACGCGTCTGTCGCAATGACAGGCGCGTTTTTTATATCAGCGGACAGAGGCTCGGCGGCTTTTTGGTTATGGAATTTACGCCGGAGCACGGAGTTCATCGCAAAAAGCAGGCCGGGAGCACCTCTTTTTACTGGCAGGGTTCAGGCTCTCCCGGAGCGGAGCACGGGCCTGCGCCCTCCTCCTGCCGGGGCATCTGAATCGCTCCCGAAATCTGGGCCACCAGTCTTTGGGGGGCAATCCGGCTCAAAAAGTACACCGCCTTGTTCTGATGGCCGGGAATCACCACCGTGCGGCCCTCCATCAGGCCCCGATACCCCTGAGCCGCCACCTGGGCGGGAGTCATTACCCCCGCCCGGAACAGCAGGGTGCTCTCCATGCCGGCCCGGCGGGCAAAGCCGGTGTGGGTAGCTCCCGGGCAAAGAGCCGTCACCGCCACGCCGGTGCCCCGGCATTCTTCGGCCAGAGCACGGCTTAGGGAGAGGACATAGGCCTTAGAGGCGCAGTAGACTCCGTTGTAAGGCCCCGGTACAAAGGAGCCGGTGGAGGCCACGTTGAGGATGCGGCCCCAGCCCCGCTCCAACATGCCGGGGAGAAGGCGGCGGCAGAGTTCGGTGACAGTGTGGATGTTGACGTAGAGCATCTCCTGCTGGGCCTCCGGTTGGTTTTCCACAAAGGGGCCTCCCAAGCCGAACCCCGCATTGTTGACCAGCACATCCACCACAGCCCCCATTTGATCCAGCCGGACGCAAAGCTCCCGGGCGGTTCCCTTGACGCCTAAATCCATGCCGATACAGCGGACCTCTGTGCCGTAGGTACTGTAAAGGCGCTGTGCCAGCCGGTTGAGCCGGGTCGGGTTTCGTCCGGTGATGATTAGCCGGTAGCCTTGCTGGGCAAACCGACTGCACAAAGCCTGTCCGATTCCGCCGGTGGCTCCGGTAATTAAAGCCGTTTTGGTCCGCTTCATGGTATTCCTCCGTTTTCTGGGATGCAATTTTTCACATTTTCCTGTATAATAGCGCCTAGAGCGTATTGACGAACTGAATGGGCTCCTGCCCCTTTGCTTTCATCTTGACATAAGGATGGTAGATACATGTTTTTAGCCTTGACCATATTCTCCCAGCTCACCGCTTTGCTGCTCATCGCTTTTGTGGGATGGCTGTTGGCCCGCACGGGCAAGCTCACCAACGAGGAGCCACTTAACGCTCTGCTCACCAACGGAGCCTTGCCTGCACTTATCATCGCCAACCTACAGGCTCCTTATTCCGCGGCCCTTCTCCGAGAGATGGGGTTGACCGCGGTGGGAATGGCTGTGGCCGTGGCGGTAGGATGGCCCATCGGCGCTTTGGCTGCCCGGCTGGCAGGTAAAACCGGCAAAACCAAAGGGGCTTGGATTGCCTGCCTGATGTTCCCCAACGCCATCTTTATGGCTCAGCCCATCCTCACTGCCTTGTATGGAGGGGAGGTCATCGTCCTTCTCGCCCCCATTACCCTTGTCTTTAACCTATGCAGCTACACCGTAGGCGGCTGGCTGCTGGCGGGGGAAGGCAGCGGCCAAAATACCCTGAAGCAGATTTTAATGAAACCGGTGGTGTTTTCCTGTTTTGTGGGGCTGCTTCTGTTCTTTTGCCCCTTTCGGCTGCCCACCGCCATCCTTACCACCCTGAAGATGCTGGCGGCCACCACCACGCCGCTTTCCATGTTGACCATCGGATGCCAGCTGGCCAGAGTCAGCCCCCGGGAGCTGTTCGGGGATCGGGATGTGTATCTCATCAGCTTCCTGCGGCTGGTGCTGACCTCGGTAACCATCTATTTTGTTTTGGGGCTGTTCATCTCCGACCCCACCATTCTGGGAGTGTTGACCATCTGCTCCTGTATGCCCAGCGCAGCCATCCTCCCCGTCATTGCGGGGGACCGGGGAGGAGACTCCCTGCTCTGCTCCAAAATTGTCTTTGTCTCCACTTTGCTGTGTATTTTCACCGTCCCCATTATTCTCCAGCTACTCCTCAACGTGGAGTCCCTGTCCTTATTATAGCAAGGCGGAGCAGGGGGCGCAATCCGCTGTTGGAATCCTTGCGGTAATGTTTTTGCCGGTTTTTTTCTCCAACTCTCATCGAAATGTCAATTTTGCTTCTATTTTGTGAAAAATTAAAAGGATATTCCACAGTCCATGCAGATAACCGTTGGATTTTAAAGGGATTCCAACGCCATTCTTAAAATCGCCTGATTTTTGCTGAATTTCCCGGATTATTCCGCTTTATCAGTTTTGTCGCTGTCCGGCCTTCGTGTTATATTGTATCTTATTGGAATACAATCGTTTTTAGGGGGTGGACAGTTTGCAGGATTCTCCCGGAACCACAGGTGGTTTTCCCTATCTGTTGGTGGACAGCAAGGTGCTGCCGGAAGTGTTTTTAAAGGTGGTACGGGCCAAACAGCTGTTGGCTCAGGGAAAGGTAAAAAGCCTGTCGGAAGCCACCAAGGCGGCAGGAATCTCCCGCAGTGCCTTTTATAAGTACAAGGACAACGTCTTTACCTATCAGAATACCAGCGCCCAGCAGATTGCCACGTTGACGGCGGAGCTGGCCGACCAGCCGGGAATGCTGTCCGAACTGCTGGCGACTCTTTCCAAAAGCGGTGCCAACATCCTCACCATTAATCAGAACATCCCGGTGGACAGTGTGGCTCCCATTTCCATCTCCATGCGCACCGACGCCCTTACTGTAGACATCGAAACCCTGACGCAGAGGCTTCAGGCTATGGATGGCGTGGTGAATTTGCGGATTCTGTCCAACTAAAAAGAGAAGCCTTTCATCAGACTTCATGAAAAGGAGAGCATACATATGATAGCGGTAGCCGTTTTGGGCCACGGAGTGGTAGGCTCCGGCGTAGTGGAGGTGCTGGAGCGAAGCCGGGCCAGCATCGGCAAAAAGGCAGGCGCCGACCTCTACGTCAAAAAGATTCTGGATATCCGGGAGTTTCCCCATCTGCCCTACGCCCATCTGTTCACCAAAAGCTTTGAGGAGATTGTCTCCGACCCGGAAATCCGGGTGGTGGTAGAGGTGATGGGGGGCGTTTCCCCCGCCTTTGACTTTGTGTCGGCGGCTCTTAGAGCAGGCAAAAGCGTGGTCACCTCCAACAAGGAACTGGTGGCGGCCAAAGGGGCCGCTCTGGTAGCTCTGGCCCGGGAGCACGGCCAAAACTTCCTGTTCGAGGCAAGCGTGGGTGGGGGTATCCCCATTATCCGGCCCCTGCATCAAAGTCTGGCCGCCGATGAAATTGACGAGATTGTGGGCATTCTAAACGGTACCACCAACTTTATCCTCACCAAGATGATCCGGGAGAACATGAGCTTTGACGAGGCTCTCAAGATGGCGCAGGAGCTGGGCTACGCCGAGGCCAACCCCGCCGCCGATGTGGAGGGGATCGACACCTGCCGCAAAATCTGCATTTTGGCCTCTTTGGCCTTTGGCAGCCATGTCTACCCCGACAAGGTCCCCACCCAAGGCATCACCGCGGTGACCTTGGAGGACATCCAGTACGCCGAGGACGAAAACTGCGTCATCAAACTGCTGGGACATACCCGCAGACTGAACGGAAAATGCTTTGCCGTTACCGGGCCCTGCCTTGTTTCCCGGGAAAGCCCGCTGGCAGGAGTAGACGATGTATTCAACGCCATTTTGGTGCGGGGAGAGGTCACCGGAGACGTGGTGTTCTACGGCAAGGGAGCCGGCAAACTTCCCACCGCCTCCGCCGTGGTCAGCGACATCATCGAGTGTGTCACCGCCGATGGCCCCATCGCCACCCTGCAATGGAGTGATTCCGACGGCAACAACGTCATCGATTCCCGGGAGGATGTGGCTCCCCGCTATCTTCGCTGCCGGGGAGAGGGCCTGTTTGCCAAGATCGGCGCCGCCTTTGGAGAGGTCCACCTCCTGCGCCGTCCCGGCAAGCCCGCTGACGAGGAGGCCTTTACCACCGCCCCCATCAGCGGCTATGAGCTGGAAGAAAAGCTGGCCGCTCTGACCGCTCAGGGGGTGGAGGTGCTTTCCGCCATGCGGGTGTGGGGGCAGCAGTAGCCTCTGGAAGCACAGTAAACCAGATGCTGCTTTGTGGGGTGCTCTTGCCCTTTCTTCCATAGGGAACAGGGGTGCTCCCGGGCAGCTGATTTTGTAACACAAGGATGGTTCGGCTTTATGGTCAAAGTGAGAATTCCGGCCACCAGCGCCAATGTCGGCCCCGGATTTGACAGTCTGGGCCTTGCGCTGAGCCTGTACAACTACGTCTACATGCAGTATGACGACAAGGTATCCATTCTCTCCCGGGACGGGGCGGATATCCCCCTGAGTGAGGAAAATCTGGTCTATAAGTCTGCCAAGTACCTCCATGAGCTCTGCGGCAAACCCCTGCCGGGGCTGGCTATCGAGCAGCTCAGCCACATTCCCCAGACCCGGGGGTTGGGCAGCTCCTCCGCCTGCATCATCGGCGGAATGGTGGGCGCCAACGAACTGATGGGCCATCCCCTGACGCAGGATGAGATCATCGACATCGCCGCTGTGATGGAGGGTCACCCCGACAACTCCACGCCTGCCCTCATCGGCGGGCTGGTCACCGCCGTGCTGGAACAAGACAAGGTGCATTATGTCAAGCAGGAGATCGGCGGCCAACTAAAATTTGCCGCCATTATCCCGGATTTTGAACTAAAGACCAGCGTTGCCCGGGCGGTTCTGCCCCAGACCATCTCCCACATGGACGGGCGCTACAATTTGGCCCGGGCCGCCTTGATGGCGGTAAGCCTTTATTCCGGCAAGTACGAGAATCTGCGGGTGGCGGCGGGAGACCGGCTCCACCAGCCCTACCGGATGGATTTTATCCCCCACGGCGAGGACGCCATCCGGCTCTGCTACGATTCCGGATGCTACGCCGCCTACATCAGCGGAGCAGGCTCCAGTTTGATTGCGATTTTTAACGATCATGTGCTGGATTTTGAGCAAAAAGTCCGGGACGGCTTGGACCTGATGGGACTGAGACGCTGGGAATTGCATATACTTTCCATAGACAATAACGGTGTAGTGGTCATGCTGGACTAAAGGGGCTGCCGGCAAACCAACCCCCACAGAAAGCCGAGGGATTGATGTGGCATGTCAAGCCAATCACTGGGTTTTGGGGGAATCACTTTACGGGCAGACCCAATACGCCGACTCAAAGGAGGATAAAAGATGAGCCTGATTGTGCAAAAATTTGGCGGATCGTCGGTGCGGGATACCGAGCACCTGTTCAACGTGGCCAAGATTATTACCGAGACCTACGACGCCGGCCACGATGTGGTGGTGGTGGTTTCCGCTCAGGGAGACACCACCGACGATTTGATTGCCAAAGCCTACGAGATTACAGGCCGGCCGGAAGGGCGGGAGATGGACGCTTTGCTGGCCACCGGTGAGCAGATTTCCGCTTCCCTGCTGGCCATGGCCATCAAAAAGCTGGGATACCGGGCCATTTCCCTCACCGGATGGCAGGCGGGATTCCTTACCGATTCCAATCACAACAAAGCCCGTATTCGCCGGGTCAACAAAGAGCGGATTGAAAACGAACTGGATAAAAAGAACATCGTCATCGTCACCGGCTTTCAGGGGCTCAACCGCTACGACGACATCACGACTCTGGGCCGTGGCGGTTCCGATACCAGCGCCGTGGCTTTGGCGGCTGTTCTCAAAGCCAATCGCTGCCAGATTTTCACCGATGTCACCGGCATCTACACCGCCGACCCCCGTCTGGTCAAAACCGCGGTAAAGCTGGATGAAATCACCTACGACGAGATGCTGGAGCTTGCCTCGTTGGGTGCGCAGGTGCTGCACAACCGCTCGGTGGAAATGGCCAAAAAATACAATGTCAAGCTGGAGGTGCTTTCCAGTCTGGAACGCGTGCCCGGCACAGTGGTGAAGGAGGTTTGCAAAATGGAAAAAATGCTGATTAAGGGCGTGGCCAAGGACGATAACGTTGCCCGTATCTCTCTGGTGGGCCTTCCCGACAGGCCGGGTACTGCTTTTAGGGTGTTCTCTCTCATGGCCAGCCACAAAATTAACGTGGATATCATCCTCCAAAGCGTGGGCCGGGAGGGAACCAAGGACATCACCTTTACGGTGGCTCAAAAGGACCGGGCCGAAGCGGTGGAGGCTCTGGAGGAGATTGCTCCTTCTCTGGGCATCACCAAAATTGCCGCCGACGACGACATCAGCAAGGTCTCCATTGTGGGGGCGGGGATGGAGTCCAACCCCGGTGTGGCCGCCCGCATGTTTGAGGCGTTGGGAGAGGCCAACATCAACATCCATATGATCTCTACCTCCGAGATCAAGATTTCCGTTTTGATTGACAAGGAACTGGGCGAAAAAGCTGTCATCGCCATCCACAACGCCTTTGAGGTTTAATTGACGAGATGAAGTGTAGCATCCGAACAGCCCGGATGGAGGATTTGGCCTGTATTCTGCCCATTTTTCAGGAGGCCCGGGAGTTCTTGCGGGAACAGGGTTCTCCCCAGTGGCAGAGTGGCCACGGTCCCACCCAAACAGTCCTTGAGGAAGACATTCAGCGGGGGGAGGGCTACGTCTTTCTGTTGGGGGATGAGATTTTTGGCTACTCCGCTTTGGTGGAAGGCGTGGACGAAAGCTATACCAACATCACCCAAGGACAGTGGGATTCCACCTGTGAGCGCTATCTTTCCATTCATCGGGTGGCGGTCAGCTCCAGAGTGCGGGGCATGGGCCTTGCCTGCCAGATGATGGAGCATCTGATTGCCGCCGCCCGGCGCCTTGGCTACCGGGACATCCGCGTCGACACCTATCACCGCAACCAGATTATGGAGCGGGTGATTTTAGGCGCGGGGTTTCTCTGGCGGGGGATGGTCTTGTTGCCCATTCCCAACGGGGAGCGCAAAGCTTTTCAGTTGGTGCTGCCGGAAGAATAACGGTATATTCATCCCCCCGTCTATTGAACAGGACCCAACAAACAGGTATTGCAACGAATCCCCCTGACGTAGGATACAACTACGGCAGGGGGAATTTGTATGGCAGGGATAAAAATAAAATGTGAAGATTCCATATGCTTTTGTGCTAAAAACATATGGAAACGATTTGATGGTATTGTTACAGTAGAGGTAGAGGTATAGCTATCGCCATAGAGTGGTCTGATCAAGAGAATGACTGTTGTAAAGAGGAGGAATCACATTGATGACCAGCAGAGAACGTGTGATGCGCACGCTAGAGTTCAATTTGCCCGATAGGATTCCGGTTGATCTTTGGGTCCTGCCCAAAACACGAATGGTATTTGGCGGCGCGTTCGAAACGTTATATCAGCAATATAACAAGGATATTGTTTCAGTCGCGGGTCCCTTTGATCACGCCTACTCACCCGAATATTATCAAGTCGGAACCTATATCGATCCATGGGGCAGTGTATGGAGCAATCTTCAGGCGGGAATCATCGGTGAGGTCAAGCAGCCGGTATTTAAGGATTATGACGCCTTAGAAGGCTATGAAGCTCCCGTGGGGCAGTTCCTGTCCGAATGGGAGGACGCGAAAATCCCTGTGGCGGAAACCATTGCCGAGGCACGTGCAGATGGGAAATTTATTATTGGCGGATGGATTAGTCTATTTGAACGAATGCAGTATCTGCGCGGAACAGAAGATTTGTTTTGCGACATTGCGCTTGAAGAGGATGAAATGTTCCGCATCATTGAGCTGGTCATGCAATTTATGCATGCTTATGTGGACAAGTGGCTTGAAATGGACATTGACGCAATGGCTTTCGGTGACGATTGGGGTACGCAAATCAATTTGCTGATCTCTCCGGATGTATGGCGGAGGATCTTTAAGCCTCTGTATAAAGAATTGATTGATAAAATCAAGGCTGGGGGTAAAAAAGTATTCTTTCATAGCGATGGCTATATTATGGAATTGTATCCGGAATTTATCGAGCTGGGTGTTGATGCGCTTAACTCACAGCTTTGGTGCATGGGTGTGGAACAAGTTGCAGAGAAATTTGCAGGGAAAATCACGTTTTGGGGCGAAATTAGCCGCCAACAGACACTGCCGTTCGGCACACCCCAAGATGTGCATGCGGCTGCCGCGCTGATGAAGCAGTATCTCTATCGAAATGGTGGCCTGATTGGGCAGAGCGAAGTCGGCGGAGATGTGTCATTGGAAAATATCGAAGCCGTGTTAACTGCATGGGATTAAGTGCTATGGCAAAGGAAAGCAAAAAGCTTGACACTCCCTATGCATGCAACAAAAACGGGTACAAATTTATCGGGGCGGTTGGTTGCTTTCTACCTTATTGATTACTATATGGAGCATGAATCGGGGCGTATACCGCTTGGTCAGGCGATGCACAATGGATCTATGGCATGCCCTGTACAGCGGAAACTGATAGGAGGTTTTATCATGAAACGATCGGAAATTAATCGGTTGATCGACGAAACGATAGAGTGGCTGAAGGTACAAAAGGTATACCTGCCCCCCTTTGCATACTGGACAGCCGAAGAATGGGCAGAAAAAGATGCTGCTTATAATGAAATTCGTGAAAATATGCTTGGCTGGGATGTTACAGATTATGGGCACGGCAATTTTCATAAACTTGGGCTGCTGCTGTTTACCATTCGAAATGGCAATTTGAAAAACACGCGCTATGCTAAGCCATATGCGGAAAAAATGCTAATCAGCGAAGTGGGACAGATTTCACCCAACCATTTTCATTGGTCCAAAATGGAGGACATTATCAATCGGGGCGGCGGCGAATTGTGTATTCAGCTTTGGAACGCGACAGAGGACGATGCACTGGACGACACTGCCGTGACAGTACGCATAGACGGCTGTGAAACCGTACTTCCAGCCGGCGGTATTCTGCGCCTGAAACCGGGCCAAAGCATTACAATTCCGCCCAGGCTATATCATATGTTTTGGGCGGAAGGCGAAAAATGCCTTGCGTGGGAAGTATCCATGGTGAACGACGATAATATCGATAATCGGTTCTATGAGGAGCAATTGCGCTTTACCCGCATTGAGGAAGATGAAGACCCGCATCACTTGTTGTGCAATGAATATCCCGTTGCGAAGTGAGGCGGACAGGCAATGCATTTTCCTGTCCCGGGCGGGGTTTAACTGATGATACAGCCCTAAAATATCGAAAGATTGGAACAGAATCCCGACGGTGCACCTATCGCCGGGGAGACAACGCGAAAGAGTATGGCGTTAGAAGAAGGGATTCCATGCTTTTGAGCCAACAGCATATAGAATTGGGCGGATCTAGCTGTTAAAGTATCGTTGAAATTTCGCACAAGCTGCGTGGAGTGAGCGCCAAGTTGGGAAGCGAAAGGAGATGCGCGGGTGGAAAACGTTAAGAGGGTCTATGTAATCCATAAAACTCATTTGGATATCGGATTTACTGACTTCGCACAGGAGGTGCTTGACCGATATGTGCAGGAATTTATCCCCCAAGCGATTGACACGGCTCGCATCTGCAACACGGGAGGAAAAAAGAATTTTATCTGGACGGTCGGCTCCTATTTAATTCACTATTACATGGAGCATGCGGACGAGGCGGGAAAAGCCCTGATGGAACAGGCGATCCGGGAGGGTTCTATTGTTTGGCATGCGTTGCCCTGCACCACGCAGACCGAAATGATGAGCGGTGATTTGTTTCGGTTTGGATTGGAAATCGGACGGAAGCTGGAAAAACGGTTTGGCGTTGCGCCGCATATCGCAGCGAAAATGACCGACGTACCAAGCCATACCGTGGCGATTGTGCCGTATCTTTGCGAATATGGCGTAAAATATTTGCATATTGGTATCAATGCGTCCAGCAAACCTGTCGGCCTTCCTGAATTGTGCGTCTGGAAATACGCAGAGCATGAGATCATTCTGAATTATGCAGGAGCGTATGGAAAGCCCTGCGTTTTCCACGATATCGCGCTAGAATTTGCTCACACTGCGGATAATATGGGACCGCCGACAGCGGAGACGGTGTGGGAGGAAATGAACCGTTTGGCCAGTGTTTACCCGCAGGCGGAAATTGTTTCCTCAAGTCTTGACGATTTTGCGCGTGCTGTTTTAGAAAGAAAAGAGCAGCTCCCGGTATTTGAGATGGAATGCGGCGATACTTGGATCCACGGCGTTGCGTCCGATCCGTGGAAAACGGCCATGCTGTGCGAGCTTTTGCGTCTTGGTGATCAATGGAAAGCAGAAACGCCCGACGTAATAAAGAACGAAACCTATCAGGCGTTTATGGAATATCTACTGCTGGTCAGTGAGCACACCTGCGGTATGGACTGCAAAAAATATTTATACGACTTTCGGAACTGGGATAAGGCTGACTTTCAGCGTGCTCGCCTTGCAGATCAGATTACGGAAGAGGATATCTGTCCCGCCGGCGCATTGATCCACGATTATATTATCGGGAATGAATTTGTGCGCTATACCGGCGGGGAATTTCGGGGCGGCTATGGGAAAACGGAGCGTTCGTGGGAGGAGCAGAGAGCGTATATCCATAAGGCGGTCAGGTGTTTGCCGCCGTCTCTGCGCCAAGCAGCAGAAACAGCGGCGAGGGAATTGTCTCCAGCGGGTCCGGCGGAGATGGTAGAGCCCGGCGGTGAGCGTACGATGTGGATCGGCAGATATCATGTGACGGTGCGGGAGGACGGAAGCCTGCTGCTGCACGAGAAAGCCGGACAGCGCTATACGAAAACTATATTGGGCGAGCTTTGCTATGAGACCTTTTCGGCCAAGACCGTGGAACATTGCTATCTGACCTATAATCGCAACTTTGATATGACGCGCCCGTGGGCAGAGCCGGATTTCGCCAAACCGGGGCTACAATACGCCAAAACCGAGCGAGATTGGAGTGGCGTATTCCACATGAAGAACTTTCGGTGCGACGGCAATCAGCTTGCGATTGAGTTGGAAGCGGAACCGGAGCAGGCGGAACTATATGGCAGCCCGCGCCGCGCATGCGTTCGATATATTTTTGAGGATGAGTGCGTCAATATTCGCCTTGAATGGTTTGATAAGGATGCAAACAGGATGCCGGAAGCGATTTATTTTGGCTTTATCTTCGACAACAACGATAATCTACAGCTCTGGAAACTCCAGCAGCCAATTGATCCGTATCAAGTCGCAACCGGCGGCAACCGCCAGTTACACGCCTGCCAGCGAATTGAAAGCAACAGCTATGTTCTGCAAGGGCTGCATAGCCCCCTTATATCGGTTGGAGGGCGGCATCTCTACGACGTGGGCGACCGTTATGGAAACATCCGCGAAGGTCTGCATTTTGTGCTCTATAACAACCGTTGGAATACCAATTATCCAGTTTATTACGGACAAAACGCAGCGTTTGACTTTACACTGACCATGCGATAGAACAGGGCAAGACCAATTGCCGCTCTGGGGCGTACATCCTTGCACGCAAAAGTGGGGTGACGCAGCTGATTTTGTTCTGCTTTCTT
>ENA-UOOR01004037-UOOR01004037.1-fermentation-metagenome-genome-assembly--contig:-NODE-4037-length-12076-cov-15.358622_pt1 | contig 12076 bp, 8 predicted proteins | sample MGYA00245780_ERZ724029 | MGnify/ENA primary metagenome ERZ724029 (study PRJEB28704, sample SAMN03018315) | fermentation metagenome | biome: anthropogenic terrestrial biome; feature: soil; material... | reverse complement strand
CCTTCTGGCAGGACCCCGCCGATCCGGAATTCCCACGCTTCGGGCTTGATACCGGCATCGGGGAGTATCACAGCCCGCTAAACTCTGTCTATGAGGAAATATTCGCTGACGCCGCCCTGGCTACCCTTCAGACCGGCATCGTCCAGAGCGAACCAGTCACCGAAGACTCCTTTGGCACCTTCAAAACGGCCTATGCTCCAATTCGAGATTCGTCCGGGGCCATTGTTGCCGTCGTGGGGGTTGATTTGGTAGCCCAAAACGCCGCACTACTCAGCTTCGATCAAATTCGTGTCGGGCTCATCGTTATTGTCGTCTCAACCATCTTTGGCATGCTGTTCGGCCGCCTGATGTCGCCGTCCATCATCCGCCCGCTGAACCATCTTGCGGAGTTGGCCAAAAAGATTGGCGACGGCGATTTACGCGCCAAGCTCGAATCCGCCAAACTTCCCAGAGAGTTCTCCGGATTAGCCGACGGCTTTCAAAATATGCTGAATAACCTCAAGCGCCTGGTTGGGCGCATCCGCGGGGGTGCCGACAATCTCAGTTCATGGAGCCAGGATTTGATGGCCTCAACCGAAAATGCCGGCCGCGCCTCACAGGAAGTGGCCGCCATGCTTTCGGAACTGGCAGCCGGATCCGATACCATTTCCAAATCCACCGCTGGCATCGCGCGCGAATTGCAGGAAGTTGATCGCTTAGCCGGTACCTTTGTTGATCAGTCCACGGCGATGAGCGATGGCATGAACGATAACCGTCGACGCGCCGATCGCGGACTCGCGGCTATCAAAGAAGCGGTTGAGCAGGTGCTCAATTTCGCCCGCCTTCTGAAATCGGCTGCTACACAGGTGAATTCATTCCAGCTGTGGTCTGGCCAAATTGGGGAGACCGCTGGCTTTATTACCGGGCTGGCAGAACAGACCAACATCCTGGCCATGAACGCTCAGATTGAGGCGGCCCGGGCCGGTTCCGCCGGCGCCGGCTTCAAGGTTGTGGCCATCAAGATCAGCGAGATGGCCGAAAGCACGACCAAATTTGCCGAGCGCATTACGCAGGTTAACAAAGATTTGCGGCAGCATCTTGATCAGGTTAGTACAGCCGTTAACGCCACTGATCAAAAAATGGCGCAAAGCACCGGCCTGATGGAAGAAGCCGGACGTCTTTTTGCTCAAATTGCTGAGAACATCCGCCAAATGACTACCGCCATCGCTGAAACTTCGGCGGCCGCTCAGGATTTGAAAGTGCGCACTACTCAGGGGCGTCGTGAAACCAGTAACATCGCCGCGGTCATGGAAGTCACCGCCGTTAATATCGAACAGATTAGTGCCGGCTCCGAAGAACAAGCCGCCATGTCAGCTGAGGTGGAGCAGGCTGCCAAACGGCTTAGCGAACTGGCCCGGCAGCTCGCCGCGGAAGTCGCACAGTTTAGGGCTTAAGAATCTAATATGGAGGGAAGGGTATACTTTTGGCTATTTGTGACAAAAGGTTAAAACCGCTCGCCATAGCATTATTGTTGTTGGCAATTACTCTGTCAGTGAGCGGGTGCGGTGAAAAAAGCTTTCACGTGGTCGGCTATATCGTAGATTCTGTAACCGGTGATCCTCTTGGGGATGTCTTCGTATTTACTGATCAAGGAATTATTACGCAAAGCCTGGCTAATGGGTATTTTGAGATTTACGGCCTTACCGGATATGTCAATTTGATGTTTTTCAAGCAGGACTGGAGTTTTAATGGCATCGGCGTCGCCGAGAAAAACGCCAGTTTGCTTATCAAAGGTAACGCAATAGAAGATCCGCCTCTGGACACTTACAGTAGTGGTGGAAGGGTTGCGCAACCCTATATGGGTATCGGAGTAAGTGGCGTGACGGTTTTTGCCATGCGCAGCGGTCAAACCACACAAACTGATGAGGAAGGCTTTTTTTCTTTCAGTGGTCTATATGGAGAAGAAACACTGTTCTTCTTCCAAGATGGATGGAGCTTTCAACCTAATCCTGTCTTTGTTACTGAACAGAAAGGAGCATGTACGATCCATCGGATTACTAACGCTTCAGTAGTTGAACAAGTAGACGGCGGCGAATTTCATTCAATTGCCCTAAGAAGTGATGGGACGGTTTGGGCTTGGGGGGACGGCATGCAAGGACAATTGGGCGTGCCGGGGCGGATGGGGGTTGCTGGCACTCCGCTACAAATTAATTCTCTGAGGAACTGCATCGCCGTTGCTGCGGCGTGTAATCATTCCATGGCCCTACAAGGCGACGGCAGTGTCTGGGCATGGGGTGAAAACAGCAGCGGTCAATTAGGTGATGGCACAACCGCAAATCACACTGCTCCGGCAAAAGTCGGGGATTTGAGTAATGTGATCGCTATTGCCGCAGGGGGCAGACATAACGCTGCGCTAACAAGTGATGGCAGTGTTTGGACTTGGGGAGAAAATAGTAGCGGACAATTGGGGGACGGAACAACTGAAAATCGGACTGCGCCGGTAAAAGTAAGCGGCCTAGGCAACGTTAAAGCCATTGCCTGTGGATATGCCCATACGATAGCATTAAAGACAGATGGAACCGTCTGGTGTTGGGGTGATAATGAATATGGACAACTGGGCAATGGGCTAACATTAGACAGCCACGAGCCGGTACTAATAGGCGGCATTGGGTATAACGTCGCCATCTCAGCCGGTTATTATCATACTATGGTATTGCGAAATGGTGGAACAATTTGGGTCTGGGGCGATAATAGTAGTGGACAACTTGGCATTGGCGATGTGCCCTCAAGTTACGTGCCGGTAACAATTGACCCGGCTGGATATTTCAGTGCCATTGTTGCAGGAGATTTTCACTCATTAGCACTGCATAACAACGGCAGCGTTTACTCCTGGGGTAAGAACCTTAATGGGCAACTGGGCAACGCAACTCGTGTATCGAGCAATGTGCCGGTATTGGTAGAAGGTTTAAACTACGCCGTTTCAATTGCAGCGGGTTCGTCGCATTCCTTTGCCATTGGATATGACCGAAGCCTCTGGGCTTGGGGTATGAATGGCAAGTCCCAGCTTGGTGATGACTGGAGTGCGGATGATAGACTCTGCCCAGTATTAGTAAAAGGCAATTTCTAAGATGTGATGGCAGTGCCAGTCACTCCAGCTCAGAAAGAACAACCCCGAATCATCAAATCCGGCGGCTTTGTCCGCCGGATTATTGCCGCCTGCCCCCCAGCCGGGATATAATAGTTATGTAATAGTTATGGAGGATTTTAAGCCAGTCTGGGAGGTCATCCGCCATGGTCAAGTTAAGGTTTATCTAATGTACAGTATGCTTTCGAAACGGAATAATAAAGAGTGAAGGTGATTGTGCATGCATACCGTGACGGACGAACTTGTGGAAAAAGCGATCTTGGTAGGACTGCAACTGGGCAGCAGTGGCGGCTGGGCCGTGGAAGATTCGCTTAATGAATTGCGCCTCTTGGCTGAATCGGCCGGAGCCGTCGTGCTCGGCAGCGAGATCCAGCGGCGTGAACATCCGGATCCCTCCCATTTTGTCGGCGAGGGCAAAGCCCAGGAAATTGCCCGGCTCTGCGAAGAACAGCAGGCCAACCTGGTCATTTTTGACGACCAATTGTCGCCTTCTCAGCTGCGGCATCTGGAAGAAGTTATTCCGGTGAAGATCATTGATCGCACCGCCCTGATTCTGGACATCTTTGCCCAACGGGCGATGTCGCGCGAAGGCAAGATTCAGGTCGAACTGGCGCAGCTGAAATATATGCTGCCGCGCCTGGCCGGACAGGGAACGGCACTCTCGCGGATGGGTGGTGGCGGCGGTATTGGCACGCGGCGCGGTCCCGGCGAAACCAAACTGGAAACGGACCGTCGGCACATTCGCGAACGGATCAGCGAATTGGAGAAAGAGATCAACACCGTACAGGCCAATCGCCAGGTGCAGCGCGCGCCCCGTAAAAAGAATGCCGTGCCGCTGGCCGCGCTGGTCGGTTATACGAACTCCGGCAAATCAACCTTGTTCAATGCGCTGACAGACGCTGGCGTGCTGGCGGAAGACCGCCTCTTCGCCACGCTGGATCCGATCGTGCGCAAATTTACACTGCCAGACGAGCGCGAAATACTGCTGGCCGATACGGTCGGATTTATCCAGAAGCTACCGCACGAACTGGTCGCCGCCTTCCGGGGCACGCTGGAAGAAGCCCGCTACGCCGATGTCTTGATTCATGTGGCGGATGTGTCGCATCCGCAACTGATCGAACAATGCGCGGCCGTTAATGAAGTACTTGGCGAAATTGGAATCGGCGACAAACCGATTATTATGGTGTTCAATAAAATTGATCGCTTGCCCAGCGGGCTGCTCCTCGAACGCCTGAAACGTGACTTTCCAGGCAGCGTAGCCATTTCAGCCCAGACCGGGGCAGGCCTTGATGAGTTCAAACGCGTCTTAAATGAGCGCGGACTGCCGAAGCGCATTGCCGTGGATCTGCTGATTCCGTATAAAGAAGCCGGCATTATTGCTGAGATCAGGGATAGCAGCAGTAGCCAGGTCGAGCAGGAAGAGTATCTTGCGGAAGGCATCCGCGTCAAAGCTCTGATGGAACAGCCCGATTTAGGGCGGGTCCGGCGCTTTGTCACAGAAACGCGGGACTAGTGGGGTGGCATGATGCTTAAAATCGGTTCCGTAGTCATCGATCCACCGGTGGTACTGGCACCCATGGCCGGAGTGACTGATCAGGCTTTTCGCCTGCTCTGTAAGCGTTATGGATGCGGCTTAGTCTGTACTGAGATGGTTAGTGATCAGGCCATCATTCATGGTAATCGCCGCACGCGTGCCATGTTAACGATCAATGACGCGGAACGTCCGGTTAGTATTCAGCTGTTCGGCTCTGACCCGGATCTAATGGGGCAAGCCGCCGCCATTGTGGCCGAATACCACCCGGACATCATTGATATCAACATGGGCTGCCCCGCACCGAAGATCGTGGGCAACGGTGAGGGGGCAGCACTTTTGCGCAATCCTGAACTGGCGGTGCGCATCGCCGCCGCCGTCGTCCGGGCGGCCGCCAAAATCCCGGTCACGGTTAAGATGCGTACCGGTTGGGACGATGACAGTATCGTCGCCGTAGAATTAGCGCGCCGCATGCAGGACGCCGGCGCGGCAGCAGTGGCACTGCATGGCCGCACCCGCACCCAGTTTTATAGCGGCCAAGCCGATTGGGAATTAATCCGCCGCACGGCCGCCAACTTGACCATCCCACTCATCGGTAACGGCGATGTGGATAGCGCCGCCCGCGCACTGGAGATGTTTGACCGCACCAGATGTGCCGGGGTCATGATCGGCCAGGGCGCGCTCGGGAACCCTTGGATTTTCCGGCAAGTCGCCGCCGCGCTCGCCGGTGATAACGCTGCGGCCGCCGTACCGCCACCGCTGGCAGAACGCTTCGCAGTCATCACTGAGCACCTGGAAGCCCAGGTGCAGCAATGCGGGGAAGTGCGCGGCATTAAAGAAATGCGCAAGCACCTCGCCTGGTATTTCAAAGGCCTGCCTGGCGCGGCCCAGCACCGCGACCTGGTCAACCGCCAGACAACCCTGGCTGGTATGCAGCAACTGCTGTGCTCGTACTTTCATGATCTGGAAAACGAACCCCGTATGCACATGCAAATATAAGGAGAATATAATGGGAACAATTTGGCCGCTCATCCGTTAATATACGATCGATAGGCCTGATCATTCCCTGACGAGGGGTTTGATCAGCCACTAATGAAGCGCATGATCAGCAATGGTAAAAATGTTCTGAAGCCCTGTTCGATCGCATATGGATAAGAGCAAATGCCCCGGGGTGAGGATTCGGAAATGAGATCATCTGTCAGTCCTTGACAACGTAGTATACGGCATTTATAATTGAAGTGTTAATCAAGCGCTAGCCGCTCATGGGGGCGAAGTGCTTGATATTTTAATACCCGCCTGCGGGGTTTGAAGGCGCTTCAGCCATTTCCGGTTCCTGTTCCGGCAGTTCCGCAGAGACTGGGCTTTGCCGGAATAAAACGCTTGCCCGGGCGCATATTAAAATGGACCTTCGGGGAGAGGAGCGAAAAAATGGCCACTGAAAAGGAAGTTGTCTTAACACTGGATGGACTAAAAAAATTGGAAGATGAACTGGAACATCTCAAAACGGTACGTCGTCGCGAAGTCGCAGAACGCATCAGTCAAGCTCGGGAATACGGTGATATTTCCGAAAACTCCGAGTATGAGGACGCCAAGAATGAACAGAGTTTTCTGGAGGGGCGCATCATCACTGTTGAAAAAATGCTGCGCAACGCCAAAATTATCGACGACGGCATCATTCATTCTGACACTGTCGGGCTCGGTGCCACGGTTAAACTGAAAGACCTTGAAAACGGTGACACTTTGGAATATACCATTGTTGGATCCGCGGAAGCCAATCCGGCTGCGAGCCGCATTTCTAACGAGTCACCGGTTGGTAGGGCTTTAATCGGTCAGAAAAGTGGCACGACCATCGCCGTAGAAGTGCCGGTCGGTGTAATCAAATACCAGATTGTTGACATCAGATAAGTAGCAATCGAAATCAGGGTCAAGTATCAAACAGAGCAGTTTCATATGGGAGGCCAAAAACATGAGCCAGGATGATCGTAACCCGGTCGATATTAATGAACAAACCGAACAACATGAACATGAACTGATCGACACTAACGAAGAAATCATGCGCCGCCGCAACAAGGTCACCGAATTGCGCGACCGGGGTATTGAGCCATTTGGTGCTCATGTCAAACGCACTCATTTCAGCACTGATATTATTGATCATTTTGAGACTCTTGAGGATACTGAGGTTACTGCCGTCGGTCGCCTGATGACGATTCGCGGACATGGCAAAGCCACGTTTGCTCACGTCGCCGATTCCGCCGGACAAATTCAGGTTTATGCCAAGCTGGATGTGATGAACGAAGAGCAGTATAATCTGTTCCTCACTTTGGATATCGGGGACATTATCGCGGTGACAGGCCGCGCCTTCCGTACCAAGCGCGGCGAAATTACCATCGAAATTCGGCATTTCAAAATGCAATCCAAGGCGCTGCGGCCGCTGCCGGAAAAATGGCATGGCCTGAAGGACGTTAACTTGCGTTACCGTCAGCGCTATCTGGACCTGATAGTAAACCCGGATGTCCGTAAGACCTTTGAAACCAGAACCCGGATTGTCTCCGGAGTACGGCGTTTTCTCGACGGCCGCAACTTCATCGAAGTGGAGACGCCGACGCTCGGCCCGGTGGCCAGCGGTGGACATGCCCGGCCGTTTACGACGCATCACAATACTCTGGATATGGACCTTTATCTGCGTATTGCCCTGGAATTGAACCTAAAGCGCCTGATAGTGGGCGGTTTTGACCGCGTCTATGAAATCGGGCACTGTTTTCGCAACGAAGGGATTGACACGCGGCATAATCCGGAGTTCACCATGATTGAAATTTACCAGGCGCAAGCCGATTATGAGGACATGATGGAACTGGTCGAGTCGATGTTCTCAACCGTGGCGCAGGAAGTGCTCGGCACCATGGTCGTGGAGTATCAGGGGAAGACTTTTGACCTCACTCCGCCTTGGACTCGCATTACGATGACGGATGCCATTAAGAAATATGCCAATCTGGATTGGGCGACGATTACGGATGACCGTAGTGCTGTTCAGGCCGCCAAAGCGCTTGGGATTAAGCTCAAAGACGAGCAGATGACCAAGGGTATGGTGTTGGATGCGGTTTTCTCCGAACTGGTTGAGCCGCATTTGCAGGGGCCGCTGTTTTTGACCGATTATCCGGTCGAAATCTCGCCGCTGGCTAAGAAACGTGAAGATAATCCAGAATTGACTTATCGGTTTGAAGCGTTCATCAATGGGTGGGAATTTGGCAACGCCTTTACCGAGTTGAATGACCCGATTGATCAGCGTGAACGGTTTGAGCAACAGGCCAGCGAAAAAGCACAAGGCAATGACGAGGCACTGGCGTATGACGAAGACTTTATTACCGCGCTCGAGTTCGGGATGCCGCCAACGGGTGGCCTGGGCATCGGAATCGACCGGTTGGTGATGCTACTGACCAATGCGCCTTCGATCCGCGACGTCATCTTCTTCCCGGTCATGCGTCCGCAGGCCGACTAAGCCGGCTAAGGCGACTGAGCTGGCTAGGCTGGCTAAGGCGGCAACAGGATAGGATTAACAACTTTGAAGGTAGAAAAGCCAAAGCCCGCGTTTGCGGGCTTTTTTGTATGACCATTGATAGACGCCTTACTGAGCTGATCTATACTAGGAGGGGTACATGTGATGGGCAGAGACGAAATACTAAAAACTAACAAGACGTATTGGGATTCAAATGCAGATTTATGGTTTGGGGCTACGGCACTCCCAACATATGGAGTAAAATTTGTGACGGAAGACGATTTACATTTATTCGGTGATGTTTCTGGAAAAAAAATACTAGATATATGTTGCGGCAGTGGTCACTCCTTAAAATACCTTGCGGATAGAGGTTCCGCTGAATTATGGGGAGTTGATATTTCTCACAAGCAAATCGAAAATGCGGATGCGTATTTGAAAGAGTATGGATATACAGCAAGGTTTATTTGTGCACCTATGGAAGCAGAATTAGATATCCCAGCCAATTATTTTGATTTTGTTTACTCTATATATGGAATTGGTTGGACAACAGACTTGCAGAGTACATTCAGAAAGATAGCGTCTTATCTAAAGAGAGACGGCATATTTATCTTCAGTTGGCATCATACATTGAACTACTGCGTGGCTTGGTCACGCAACGAATGCAAAGATGGTATAGAAGACGATACCTTGATCTTTAATAAAAGCTATTTTGATGAATCATACACTAGCATTCCTGTTGATGGAAGTGAAATAATATTATGCAATCGAAAAATATCAACGTATATCAACGCCTTAGCAAAAGCAGGGTTTGTCGTTGAGCAAATGGCTGAACAATCTGATAAAGAAACAATGGAAGCAGTTGGAGATGTCAGCGATAAAACCAAAAAGGCTAAGATGCTTCCCCTTTCTTTTTGTATTAAGGCAAGAAAGCTGTAATGTGGCGTGGTTGCTATTAGAAAAGGCTTGGCCATTGTGATGGAAGGATTCTGACAGGCTTCATGGAATCATGATCCATAATTACGCATTTTTGCAATTCAAATGTAATTATCAATTGGATGGAGGTTTAGTGATTGAGAAAAAGTTGCCGTTTTAGAGTGTTGTTTTTCGTACTTATGATCCTTGTACTTACTGCTGTACAAGTTTTAGCGGAAAAAGCCCCGGGGCACTATTTGGATGCGGAGCGTTACACCCTGGCCAATGGATTAACCGTAATAGTCAAAAACAAACCCTCCGGTGGACAAGTCTTGGTCAACATGTGGATCCGCACTGGATCTTACTATGAAGAGGATCAATACTCCGGGATTGCGCATTTTTTGGAGCATATGGTCATTAACCGGGGTACGGAAAACATTGCTCCTGGCGATCTGCCGAGGGCAGTTGACCGCATTGGCGGCGAACAAAACGGCTCCACCCGCTATGACACTACCAATTATTATATTCAGGGCGGTAGCGGCGATCTGGGCGAAATGCTGGAACTGATCGCTGAAATGTGTTTTCGGCCGACTTTTGCCCAAGATCAAATTGACGAAGAGCGCCCGGTGATTGAGGAAGAAATCCTGCGCGGGCAAGACAATGCCGGACAGCAGCTTTTCGATGCTACGATGGCGGAGATCTTCAAAGGAACCAATTATAGTCGATCAATTGGCGGCACTAATGAGACTGTTGGGAACTGCGACAGTCAGGCCTTTAGAGATTTTCACGGTCGGTATTATCTGCCTAATAATATGATTTTGATACTGACCGGAGATGTTCACTCCGCGGAGGTCATGCCGCTGGTTAAAGAAGTCTTTGGAGATTTTGCCGCCGGTGAAGTGCCAGCTGCGCCCGAGGCCAATGTGGTGATACCGCCTAAACCGGTCGTACTGAAAGTCGAGTGCGCGGATCTGGAGCCCGGAACTGCACTGGCGAAGATGGTCTTTTATATCCCTCGGACTAAAGTACGTGAATCAGCTGCGCTGGATCTGCTGGCAGAAGCGTATTGCGGCGGAAGCTATTCAATACTTAAGGAAGCTTATGCCTCTTCAAAGGATATTTCTTCAATTGACTGCATTTATTACGAGTTTCGACGGGCTGCGATGTTTATGTTCGATGTTTCCGGCCCGGCGAGTAAGATCAGTTCGTTTGAGCGTAATCTCAAAACCAGTGTGAGCCGGCTGTTTAACCAAGTTGAGAAGAGCCGTTTTGAAAGCGCCAAGCAAAGATTGGAGACATGGGTTGCTTTTGCGGCTGAAACCCTGGCTGGCATGGCCAATATGATTGGGGCCGCTGAAATCAACGGCGATATTGAGCATTATCAGAAGTATCTGCAGGCGATCGATGATCTCTCAGCTTCCGAAGTTAAGGATATTGCTAAGAAATATATTGATCCCAAGTCTTACATTCTGGTGATTTATTACAACCCGGCGAGCTAAATAGAAGGAGGGGCTTTAGTGAAAAGATTTTTGACAGCATTGGTTGTCTTGGCTGCTGTATTGGCACTGACGCTTATTCCGGCTGCTGCCGGGGATCTTGCGGCACAAATTCAGAGTTACCAGCTTGATAATGGCCTAAGAGTTGTCCTCCGGCAAAGCGGAGAACAGGATATTGTCACTGTGGCAATCGCTTTTAAGTGCGGTCAGGATCTAGAGGTAAAGCCAGAGGATTACGGGCTCAATTTTTGGACCGCGTTTATTATGATGATGGGCACCAATCGCCGGCCTTCCATGAATGCTGTATTACGGCCTGTGGAAGAAACCGGGGGTGCGGTTAGTTTTGCTTCGATGGCCTCGACAACCTTGTTTTACTCTAAAGTTACTTCTCATAATTTCTTTACAGCGCTGGATACAGTTAGCGATGTGGTGCGTAACCCGATGATCCATGAAGTGTATGTCGGCGCCCTGCAAACTCTGGGCGACTATGTGGATTCGATCAATACCGATGATCGCGGGATTGCTTTCACCAAACTTAAGGAAGGCATTTTTGGGGAACATCCCTATGCCCATAATGCGGAAGGCACTGGCAAAGCAATTAGTACCAATGGCTGGTCCAAATACAGAAAGCACCATCAGATCTATTTCATCCCCAACAACGCTGTTTTGTTTATTAGTGGAAGCTTTGAAACAGAAGCGGCCAAAACTTATGTGGCGCAGTGTTTTGATTCTTGGAAGTCCGGACCGGAACCGCCGCAGCCATGGGAAAGCAAAGCCGCTTCCGGTGCCGTTGACTTTATCAAGCGCGGGACTGGCAAGCAAGCCCACATCTATCTCGGATACCGTGTACCGGGTATTTCGCATCAGGATGGTCCCGCGCTTGCCGTGTTAAGCAGCATCTGGGGTCAGGGTGGACTCGGATCGCGTATGTTCCAGGAACTGCGTTCCAAACAGGGGTTGGCATATGAGTGCTTCTCTTCTTATGAATGGCTGGACTACACCGATCCGAGCATGCTGTACGCCTACATCGGCACCGCGCCGGAGAAGGTGACCACAGCGCAAGAAGGAATGCGCGCGCAGGCTGAACAGTTCCGGAACGAACCGGTCAGCGGCGACGAATTGGCCAGAGGGCAGGCCACTGTGATCAATAGCCTGTACCGTATTATGCAGGAAAACACCAGTCAAGTAATATACATGGCGTTTTTCGAAAGCGCCGGATTAGGTTACGACGGATTTGAAAAATTCGCGGACGCCGTGCGGGCAGTGAAAATTGAAGACGTCCAACGCGTCGCGCAGAAGTACTTTACAGATCCGGTCATGACCACCGTTACTCCTGAACTGCCTTAGGAACTTTGGAACTTTGGGGACGGTTCTAAAAGTTCCTTAATCGGTTGGGTATTCGTTGAGTCGTTGTGCGATCCGTTGTGGAAGGATCTATTTGAGCCACGTAACGCCAGTGATTGTAGCTAAAGTCGCCAGTCGCCGGTTTTATGAACCGGCGACTTTAGTTTGGTCGCGCA
>ENA-UOOR01004035-UOOR01004035.1-fermentation-metagenome-genome-assembly--contig:-NODE-4035-length-12079-cov-6.389804_pt1 | contig 12079 bp, 6 predicted proteins | sample MGYA00245780_ERZ724029 | MGnify/ENA primary metagenome ERZ724029 (study PRJEB28704, sample SAMN03018315) | fermentation metagenome | biome: anthropogenic terrestrial biome; feature: soil; material... | reverse complement strand
GAGAGACAAGTTTAACTTTATATCCTGAGCGCGATAAAAGGATGGCGGTACCGCCGGTTGTCAATTCTGCATCATCGGGGTGGGCACAGATTACAATTATTCTTTTCTCTTTGTTTTTCGTACCTTCTGCATTCATGTTCATTGCGATTAGTCCTAAAATCAGAATCAAAATTAAATGACTTGTTTTTTTCATCCCCTGTCTATTGTTAATAATGTTTATTAAAAGCTGCCTTACGGGTTAAGGCCATTTGGTTTCTACGCCTTGCTGGTGTAACATTCGTTGGAAATCGGTCAAAAGCTCCTGCTGTTCTCTGACTGCCCTGAATGGGACCTTCTCCTTTTTGGAAAAAGCAATCAGTTGTCCCACCGCTTCGCCGATACTCCATTCCACGGGATGCAAACGGTAACATCCGTTGGTTATATGTGTCGTGCCAATGTTTTTGTTTGCCGGAAGCAGGTTGTTTATGCGTTGAGGCAGTAGTGCTCCCAGGGGTATTTGGAAAGGCAGCGACGGAAAATCGACATAGTTGTCTCCACGTGAGCTGGGATGAAGGTCTATATGATAGTATCCAATCCCCACGCTGTCGAAAAATTCTGCTGAACGTTTTCCTTGAATGTCGCCGGCGACCAATCGTCTGTTTTCCGCTCCCACATGTTCCTCAAGGACGGTAAATTCTGCACGGATTCGTCTTGCTTCCCGGATGTAAGGATATTTAGCCATGCCATCTTCCGTGCCCATAATATCTCCCCGTAATCTCAGCCCGCGCCATCCGTTGCCTCCATCGGGCCTTGGCGCCTCGGTTTGTAGCCAGTAGAATAGTGAATGGCTTAGTTGTTTGGCTCTTTCTATATTTTGTTTGAATTCTTTTTCCGGCACATCGATCAGGTTTCCCGGAAAAAAATCGTTTTGAGGCCAGTTCACGATGGAGATATCTCCATCGTAAGTACCCGCCACAAAGTTGTGGCGATTGATGATGCGCCTGTAGTTCCAAAGATTGAGCACACCGTCCAGCTCTTTTCCTTCCGGATTAAATCCCAGAGTCTTGGATTTCAGTGTTCTTGGGTCTGAGTAGGATAAATCGAGCAACCTTCCCGACCAGGGAGGAGTCAATTCAGGAACATATTTTCTCCAGAAATCATACTCCTTGGGAGGATCCTGCACATTGTCTCTTCCCGGTTGATAATCCATTGCAAAGCAGACTGTAAAAGCCTGATTGTTCATTGGGTCTGCTTTCTCTGGGGCATGTAGTTCTTTGGTATCGTGTTTCGATTCTGTACCTGTAATATATTCTGTACCTGTTAATGGAAGCAGGTCGCCACATTCCGTTGCATCCACAAAGGAATCACCCGCCAATGCTGTCCGGTCACCCGTCAGTATGTTCACAACCTCCACATTGATTATCCGGTCGCCGTTGACTTCGCTATTCCTAACCTTATGGTTCAGGAGTATCCTCAATTTTCCGGTACTGAGAAACGGTGAGAGCATATCCGTAAGGACGGAAACGGCAACTCTTGGTTCGTGACAGATCCTGGAGACACTTCCATCACCCGGATTGAGATTTATCCGGCTGCGGGCCGCTTCAGTAAGGGGATAATTGTTCCGGTAATAATCACGTACCCTGTTCCTGAATTCCCGGTACGACTGTGGGGCACCGTGAGTTTCAATCCACTGATGCTCATCGGGAGGAACTCCCTGCTGGGAGACCTGTCCGCCAATCCAGTCGGTTTCTTCGGTCATGATCACACTCAACCCGTTGCGGCAGCAGGCAAGTGCGGCTGCGCAGCCCCCCATTCCTCCACCCAGAATGATGATATCTGCATGTAGTTCATATGTCCTAAAATTTTTATGCCTTCCGGCACGTTTCCCGGATGTGACAAGACCCTGATTTCCCTGTAGCGCAACAGAACCTCCCAAGAGTGAAGCATAGGTGATAAAATTTCTTCTATTCATAAATATGTTTTTTATATGCTTAATAATCAGTTGTACCTTCAGTTAGGGCAGGCAGCCCTTGTGCTCGATTTCGTTACTTTCATACGATTAATTCATTTTTTCATTATGGTGTATGGAACTCGCAATAATCATGATTTCGTGTGATAATAATTTTGACAAAGTCGATTACTTCGTAATTCATACTCGTTTCATATTATTTAAAAATTTATCGTACTTCGATAATTATTGAAGAAATTAATTTGCTTATTCACATTTTAGATGTTAGTTTCATGATGAATGAGTCTGATTGGGATTTTGTAGTTTCCGATCAACGGGATATGTTTTCATCCAGATCGCCAGATATTTTTAGGTAAGTTGACTTCGACATTTACTTGAGCAGCGAACAAATTGTCGTTGTGTCGAGCATTCGTCGTTGCGGTAAGTCTACCCTGTTACGACAGTTCGCCGATCGTTTGGGTAATGATTTCGTCTATGTCAATTTTTATGACGAACAGTTGTTTCATTTCGAAGTGTCCGATTTCCCTACTCTACAGACACTTTGGCACAAGCAAAACGCTAGCAGGAATGTCATTATGGACAAAATACAGAACATTCTCAAATGGGAATGTCTTGTGTGGCGCATTCACGACGAGGGATACAAGGTATTTATTTCCGGCTTAAACTCCAAATTGTTGAGTGGGGGATTGGGCACTCACCTTACCGAACACTACAAGGAAATAGAACTTTACTCTTTCTTGTTTTCCGAACACCTTGACTTCTTAGGTATTGTCGTGAAAAAGACAACAGCATCTCGTGCGGTGGTAAATAAGGCTTCCGCTGACTATCTATCACATGGGGAATTCCCGCTATATTGCCTTATAAAAGACGTGGAAATCCTTGGTATATTCTATAAAAACATCCTTTATAAGGATATTCTTTTTCGGTATGCAATTCAGGAAAAAAAGGCGTTCCCGGAGTTGGCGCATTATGTTATTTCCAACGTAGGAAAAGAGTTCAGTTACCGGAATATTTTTCGTCTTTTGGGGATAAAGAGTGATACGTCCACCGAAAATTGTATCTCATATATGGAAGCATCCTTCTTGATTTTCCAAGTTCCTAAACACGACTATTCTTTCAAAAAACAATATGTTTCCAACAAGAAAATCTATTGTATCGACAATGGATTGAGCACCAGAGTAGCTTCTCTCTTTTCGCAGGACGGCGGACGACTGTTGGGCAACATGGTGTTTATCGAACTGCACCGGTGAGGTTACTAGGTTTACTTCTATAAAAAGATGAAAGAGTGTGACTTCGTTTGTCTCTGGCACAATCAAATTATAAGCGTGATACAAGTGTGTGAATTTCTGACGTTGGAAAACCGTGCGCGGGAAACTGAAGGCCTGCTGGAAGCTATTGATATTTACCATTTGTTCGAAGTGACTATCCTTACCCAGGGAAAATCGGAGATTATTCTCCTGCTCGTTACGGGATAAAACATCCAATTGGTCAATTTGATCGACTGGTTGCTGTAAATTTTTCTCTCCAATATATCAAAGAACTCTCTTTACTTTATTAACCAACCTCGCTGAATCGACAATATTCACTAAATAAATGTCTGATTTTTTTCAACTCATTAGCAATGTGATGAGCATTTTAGCTATTTCATTCATCACTTTTAGTTGAAGAATTTCAATAAACAGCTAAAGCATTTGTTATGAGACGTTGTCCATTTTTATCGCTAGGTATTATGGTTTCCTTGCCATTTACTAACATGCATGATGAGCCTCCGCCATCCAGATTGATTGCCTCTGTACAGCCTAATTCCAATAAAATATCCGCCACATTCTTTAATGTCATGCCCGGGGTATTAGGCGTTTTATTGCGCCCTTCGCAAACGAAGAGAACAATATATCCGTTAGGATGGTACGCTACTGCCGAACGGGGGTGGTTTACAGTGGGACCTACACCGCTCGTCTCATCGAACAGCTCATTTTGCCATAAGTTTTTATATTCTCCGTTTTTAATCAACAACGGTCCGGCTCCAATGGCTTCTTTAGGCTGCCATTCCTTCGCTCCTTCGGGAAAGTCAGAATAAGGTCTGGGCTGGGGCATTTCCCCTGCTATATTGGGAGATGGGTTAGGATATGCGTAGAGAGTATTGTTTGATTCATATACCCATTGCGCAGTACAAGATCTATTGTTTTCCAATCCAAAAGCACCTTGGGTGGGAAAGTAAGGCGTTTGCAGGTCATAGTATGGACGATTAACGGTTGGTTGTGCCCGGGATATGATTTTCCCGTTTTTAATCATCAGCCCCAACGAAGTTCCCGACCAAAAGTAGCCACCGTTCAGCACCACCGGAGGTCTGGAATTTTGTTCATAAAATTGAGAGGGTGTATTGTATCCTTTTTTTTCTCCTAAAATTTTAAATTTACCTTTTCCTTCGGTTATATCTGAGACTGCGATAAACGCTTGGGTTAATTTTCCAGAAATACTTTTTTGGTACTTATAAACAGATAGGTAATCCGGAAGATCCCCGAAGCTTGTCAGTGCTTGCCACTTGTCAGCCGGAATTGTTATGGGTTTAGATACAAATTTTGCGGAGAGTTTAAAGGTTGCGATTTCACCCTTTTTTTCAATCTTTATCTCGACACTATTCCTTAAGTCATACGTTGCTGTTGCAGATTCGGGTGAGACCATCTTGACATTATCTGCTAATATGAGCTTTATCATAACTTCAGATAAATCAAGTCCGCTGTCAAATAAAAGAGTGATTTTTTTTGTTATGTTATCTATTTTCACCTCATTTGCCTTATATGAAAGAATTTCAATGTTTTTGATATATTCAGTATTTGAGTTTCCCTCTTCTATCTTTTTCGAGCAACTTGAAAAAAATATAAAAAAGCAGAGTAGGTGATAAACGGATTGTTTCATTTGTTTTTGATTAAGAGTATTATATTGAAAAGATTTTTATAGGGCTTTTGTATTTGAATAATTCAATTGAGGTGTTTGGCGACAATTAACGGATATTAATACCTTTTCATGGAAATAAACAGAGGCAAGCAATTATGTTGTCATTTTTTCCTAGTAATTTATTATTGGCGGGAGATTATACTCCCGCCAATAATAAATTATCAGTTCTCCAGATTAATCTCCCAAACAACAATCCCGGAATTGGTACACAGGAAAGCAACCGTTCCGGTTTTTCCGTCCGCGGATACACGAGTGATCACATCTCCCGTATTATTGCCGTTATCTCCGTAGGCTGCATCCATGGGAAAGGTTAGCCAATCGTTCCATTTGCGGGTATGAATCAAATCCATGATGCTCTTTATGCTGCCGGGATCCTCCATCACTTTCTTAATATCGAAAATTTCCCTCATCCAATTTTTGGGTTCTTGCTCTATCATAAATATATAATGGTGTCCGTTTGCCTGCATATAGTCAAATGCGTGTCCTCCACCCACTAGCCATTGATGGAAAACATCTTGTATGTGGTGTTCCGATGCGTAGCTGGGCTTATTGGTTGTTCCGTCCATGTAGGTGATAGCCACTTTGCCGGTACCGTTTTCAAACCTGGGGATAAAATAATTGCTGTTTTTTCCCAGTTCCACCGGAACAATGGTCGGTTGCATCCCCATCTGATAACCCGGATCAAATGATACCTTATCAGGTTTTTCCGAGACCACTTTACCATCTTTTACCTCCCAACGCAAAAACATGTTTTGAAACGAAACCCCCATATATAGGAAGGCATGTTTTTTAAGATCTCCCTTTACAAATATTTTTCTTCCCACATCTTTATTCCCCGGTAAATCATCCAGATCAACATCATACGAAAACAACAGTTCAGGCTTGGCCGTAACTCCTTTCCACCAAAACATGTGGATGGTATTGGTCCCTCCGGCCGGTATCCAACGAGACATGTAAAAGTTAGTCGCGACAATATTTCCCGCTTCATCTCCCGCCATGTACAGGGGAACGGTACGGGTGAGCGTTTCCCAGTCTATTCCTTCAAAAGACATAGTTCCGGCCTTAGTCCCATCCTTGATATTATAGTAATCAAACTTTGTTCTTTCATGTACAACAAGGTAGTCTCCGCTAAATGCTATCGCCCCATTATTGTGCTGTACGAAATCAAGTTCACTTGCTGTTTTCCTCCAAAGTTCAATACGAAATGGACCGCTAGCCGTCAGTTCATATGTAATATCTTTTAATAAATTATTGACGGTAATTGAATTGGGTTGTGTTAAATCCAATGTTAGCAATGTATCGGTTGGGGTGATCAACTTAGCTCGTTTGGAAATTTCAAGTTTTACCGGCACAGCTTTTCTCTCTTCCGTGCTAAGATTTGCGAACTCCAGATGAATTGTCCTGTTTTCATTTGAAATAACAGCAGTCGTTATCCGGTTCCCATCTTGAGCTGTCACTGATTTGATTGGATTTAATACCGGATTTACGGGTATGGATTCATCCATTTTTTCTTCTTGGCATGAATACAATAAGATTCCCATGCAAAAAAGTGCGAGAGTTATTTTTATTATTTTATTCATAATCGTGCTTTTAAAATTACCACCATGGATTTTGTGCTAAATTTTCACTTTTGTCAATTTCTGTCTGAGGTATCGGAAAGAGATAAAAAGCTTTTCTGAAGACCCGAGTCTCGAAAGGAACGATATTATAGAATTCCGTTGTAGAGAAATTGTTCGTTTTATCATCTCCGGCATTAATATCCAAGCCCCACATTCTTCCACCGTCTCCATATTTCCGGTTGTCAACAGCGCCTCCCTCATCGGGTATATGTGCAAGCCAGCGGCGTCTCGTAGTGAAATAACGGTCCCCTTCAAAGCACAATTCAATTTGTCGTTCGCGGATGATAAATTCTCTTTGTGCATTTTGGTTTCCTGCAATTTCCGGCGAGGCTTCAAATGCTGACGGAATTCCTGCCCGTTCCCTGATCATATCCCAGTATTTGCGGATATCGGTATTGTTTGGATCGTATTCGTTCAATGCCTCGATGTAGTTCAGTAAGATCTCCGCATAGCGGATAAACACATCCATGTATGTTTCAGGAAAAACTCTATCACGCATGTTAGCCATCGGGTCTACATTTTTAAATGCCAGGTACCCTGTTCTAGAGAAAAATGTAAATTGTCCGGATTGTCTGGAAGAGCCTCCATAATATAGCTCAACCCTTCCGTATCCGTCTTTTTGTCCCGCCTTTGAGTAATAATCTCTTTTTTCCCTATCATCGGATATTTGAGGAATGACACGTTTATTATAGAGGACAGCAGCGTAAAACCTTGGCTCTCTGTTGGCAAACATGTTCCATTCTCCAGCCCAGTGGCCCCAGGCATCGCTCTTGCGAATATCGGCAATCATTAGTTTGCGACCTGCCTCCGTATTGATTTCTCTGTTGTTGGGATTCCAGTGATCTCCGGGAATGGAGGCAAATCCTTTATCCACATAGCCGGAGCCAGGGTCTTCGGTGGGTTTCCCATTTTTCATGAGAAAAGCATCCACGATCCGCTGGGTGGGGCCTACTCCCCCTAAGTTGTTCGGAGAGGGAGAAGCATGAATCATCCATCCTTTCTTTGTATAGGGGTCGTTTCGTCCAAAAATGATTTCACTATTCCATCTTTTGATATGTAAATCTACATGCGATTTGTAGGGATTAAAAGTTGCTGGGTTGTCACTATTTTTATATAACCTTAAGTTGGCTGCCGGATTGTTTTCTGCGATATCGATCACTTCTTTGCTGGCTGCCGCTGCTTTTCTCCACTTATTCTCATCATATGTCGTGTTTGCCAATGGTGTCCCATCAGGATTTTTGAAGTCGGCATATTCTTTGTTCCCGTTCCATTGAGGACTGGCAGCATGGGTTAAAACGATGGATTTTACGGACTTGCAGATAATCTTATTAGGTCTGCCCAGCGCCTCCTGGTCATGTCCCCAATGTAAAGGAAGTCCTTCAGCAGCTTCATCCATCATCTCACAAATGTACTCCACGCATTCATCAAAAGGATTTCGAGGAAATTTTGCCCATGGAGCATCACTCGGTTGTTCTTCTTTAATCAGAACAACGGGGCCATATTGACGGATCAAAAGCCAATAATAATACCCTCTAAGAAATTTTACTTCCGCTTTATATCGTTTTCTTAAATCTTCACTTAGTTCATGACAACGATCTACGTTATTTTCAAAAACTATCGAAGCTCGTATTGCCTGATACCAAAGAGCATATTTATTATAGAACCATGAGTTTGTATCCCAATTCCCCAAATTAATGCCATAGGTGTTATATACTGTCCATGACAGGTCAATTTCATCAGAACAACCTAGCCAAGGATCATCTTGATATAGGTTATGGTTGGGAATGGCCGCATAGACATTGGCTAGATATTTTTCAACCTCTATCCTGGAACTCCATACCATTTCATCGGTTTTCATATCATCGGGCTGCTTATCCAAAAAATCGGAACAACCACCAGAAAACGTCAATAACAAAGTAAATAAGATAAAATATTTTTTCATTTTTTTCTATTGTTAAAAAGTAGTTCTTATACCAAAATTTATTTTGCGTGGTAGCGGATATTTATTTCCATTCATCGTACCGGTTTCAGGATCCCACATGTCCCATTTTGAGAATAATAGTACGTTATTAGCTAACGTATAGATGCGTAATCCTTCAATTCCTAAATGAGAAAACAGTTTTTTGTTGAAAGTATATCCCAATTCAATGTCAGCCAAGCGGAGCAGGCTACCGTCATAAATGTTTCTCGATGAGCGTTGCCAGTTATTTGTAGACCGGCCATCGGAGTGCCGTGGATAAAATGCATTGGGATTGGGATTTTCCGGTGTCCATCTGTCTAATGCTTTTTCAAACACATTGCCTTTTCCTACCCCCTCGCTAAAAGGTATAAAGGTTGAACCTCCTAAGGCATAGGAGACATTAGCCTGACCTCTAAAAAAGAAGCCTAAATCAAAACCTTTCCATATAAATTGAGTTCCAAATCCATATATAATCTCCGGAATATTCGAATATCCAATGGGCATTTCATCATTAGCATCAATGACGCCATCTTCATTTACATCTTGATATTTAACATCACCGGGTCTAACAGGACCAAAGGTTTGTTCCGGACTATTATCAATTTCTTCTTGATCTTTAAATAATCCAAGGGCAATGAGTCCAAATTGTTGATTATATCTCTGCCCCGTTCTCATTCGATATGCAAATTCTCTTTTTGGCTCATCCATTTCTGTAACTTTATTTCTTGTATAGGTAAAGTTACCGTACAATTTACAGTATAACTCATCAAATTTATAATTGAGTTCAAGAGTACTTTCAATTCCCTTGTTAATCATGGTGCCCATATTGGCAAAAGGTTGTTTGTTTAAGCCTATGATCGAAGGTAAAGATTGTCTTTGAATAAGGATGTCTGTCCTATTTTCATGAAAATAGTCCACTTCTAATGAAACAGCATTGTTAAACATCTTTAATTCCACACCAATGTCTTTCTTAAGTCCCTTTTCCCAAGTTAAATCAAAAATACCAATTTGATCTTCTCCGATTCCAGCTGTATAGTTTGGTTGAAACCCGAAATAATATCCCCCAAGCCCATCTCCCCATGTACTTATATAACCATAACGCATTTCCTGGTTCCCTATTCTGGGCAATGCGTCCGAACCAACCAACCCGATTGATCCTCTTATCTTTAATACATCTATTGCATCAATATTCCAGAATTGTTCATTCGATATTAAATAACCAAGGGCACCTGCAGGAAAGAGGCCGAAACGTTTGTTTTGAGGGAAATTCTCAGATCCGTTGTATCCTAAGTTGAACTCTGCAAAGTAGGTGTCTTTATAGGCATAAGTAGCTCGGAAAGCCAATCCTTGTTTCCTATAAGGTAATGAATATATGGCAGAGCCCGCTGAACCGTTGATGAAATCTCGTTGATAATACATCAACATGCTGCCAACACGGTGCTTATCACTAAATAACTTATCGTAGTTTAATTGGGCTTTGGCTTCTACCGCGCGTGTACTGCTTGATGATGTATTGTATCCCAAATATTCATTTCCTTTGTTTATCTCTTTAGGAATAATATATCCTGTTTCATCGTCTATATCGTCTACAGAATATGAGCTGCTCGTTTTGTGTCTTTTTTGCAGAGTATTGTTAAAAGCATCAAAAGAGAAAAATCCCTTGAAACTTAATCCCTCTAGTAAAAAGGATAAATCTTGATTTAGAATAACCTGGCTCATTATTTCGGAGGAAAATCTACTCGTATATCCTGAGCCCAATAGTCTTTCTGCCGGATTCATCTCACCTATCTGGCTGGGAGCCCCCCATCCCCACTTCTTCGCCGAACCATCTTCGTTATATTCAATGGGGATCCTTACCGGTGCTGAAATTGGAGTAGATAGATAAGCCCAATAAAACAATTCTTCTACCGGACTGCCAAACCATGTGGAGTATAACGTTCTGTTACCTACTCCCGGTTCGTGAGCATCTATTAGATTGGCTCCGAGTTCCAAATTTAGGGAGGTTGATTTGGTTAAAGTCATATCGATATTTGAACGAAAATTATAACGCTTTAAGTTAATATTAGATTTATAATCATTCATATTATAATTTTTTAGATTGCCACTTTCCTCAAGATAGCCGGCATTGATGAAATAGCGAGCTCTTTCACCTCCTCCTCTAATATTGATAGATGCATTTGTGTTATTTGACCACTTTTTAAAAATCTGATCAAACCAGTTTACATTTGGCCATAAGAATCGATTAATACCTGACTCTGTATATTCGATAAATTCTTCTGAATAATGTTCCCGTCCAAAAGCTTCATTATACAGGCGTGCGTAATCCCCCCCATTTACGAATCTTGGTGTGTTGGGTAAGTCTGAGACCCCATATTCTATTTTTGCTTCAATTACAGGTTTTTGTGCTACTCCTTTCCTTGTAGTGATAAGAACCACTCCATTAGCGGCCCTAACCCCATATACGGCAGTTGCGGAAGCATCTTTCAGTAGAGAAATAGACTCAACTTCTTCTACCGGTATGTTGTTCATGCTCCTTTCTACACCATCTACCAGAATTAGCGGTTTTTGATTAGCTCCGAAAGAAGAGATGCCTCTTACCCAGAATGAAGCATCGTCGTAACCGGGTTCCCCTGACCGTTGTACAATTGTAGCCCCTGCAATTCTTCCTGAGAGTGCTGAGGTGAGTGAGCGTTGTGGAATGCGTAATTGTTCTACTTCAACAGAGGAGATTGCCCCGATGACGCTTGCTTTTCGTTGTGTTCCCATACCTACTACTACAGCTTCATCAAGTAGAGTGGTCTGTTCCTTTAGAGTAACGTCAATCGATGTTCTATCTCCAATAGTGATCTTTTGTTCTTCGAAACCAATAAAGGAAAAAATAAGCATATCCCCTTTTTTAGCTTCAATCACATAGTATCCATCAAAATCTGATACTACACCCTTACTAGTACCTTCGATAGTAACATTGGCACCTGGCAGGGGATTACCGGAAGTGTCAATAATTTTACCTTTAATAACGTTGTCTTTTTGCTCAACTGTATAGTTGCCAGCATGTAACGTTGTTGTGCCAATTAGTTGAAAAGTCACAATTAATAAGAATGAGATTGTTAGAGTGACAGATCGTTTTGATTTGATTTTTCTCATTTTACTGAATTTAAATGGTTAATTTACTAAAGTGCCTCTGTATTAAACGGATATGTTTTTTTAAATTTTATTTATTCTCCTATGATGATTTTGGTCAACCTTTGATATAGCTTTGAATCGCTTTGTTCTTTTGATTTTGATAGCCGGTAAAAGGCATCGCCTCCCTGATAATAGGCAATTTTTAGGGAGTCGAAAGCACCGTTCTGTTCAAAGATATCCAGATAATCATTTAAGCGATACCCCCAATCTTTGTTGTTTTTCAGTGCTCTTTCGTCAAACTCGACCTCTAGATTCATCTGGAATTTCTGAGCCCTATTGCATGTTTCTTGTAATCTTTCGTATGGCGTATTTTCGTTGAAGAAATAGTTAGGCTGATAATATACTACATTAAAACCCAAGTTTTTCCACTCTGAATATCCGTCGGAGTTGAAGTAGGGAATCCAATAAAAATCA
>ENA-UOOR01004034-UOOR01004034.1-fermentation-metagenome-genome-assembly--contig:-NODE-4034-length-12080-cov-35.910603_pt1 | contig 12080 bp, 12 predicted proteins | sample MGYA00245780_ERZ724029 | MGnify/ENA primary metagenome ERZ724029 (study PRJEB28704, sample SAMN03018315) | fermentation metagenome | biome: anthropogenic terrestrial biome; feature: soil... | reverse complement strand
CAATACTATGGAAAAATTACTTGCAACTTTTAGGAAAAAGTTCTTGCAAAAAACACAGGAGGAATATAAAATTGGATTTATACGCATTAGGAAGGATAAGCTGGTGGGAATCCCAGTGCTATTACCACGCTTTGGCAGAACTCGGAAGAGAAGGGCTGGTGTTATGTTCTCCGGATGAATCTTATGTATGTCTGGGGATACATGATGATTTGTCTCAAGAAATTGATATAGATTATTGCCAGGCTCATGATATTAATTTACTGCGCCGTAAGATTGGAGGTGGAGTAGTCCTTTTAGATGAAAATCAATTCTTCTATCAGGTAGTGCTGAAAAGAAGCAATAAAATGATACCAATGCATAAGGAGTTGCTTTTTGAAAAGATGTTGCAGCCTGCTATTCAAGTTTACGAAAAACTGGGTATGCAGACAAAGTGGAAAGCACCGGCAGATTTAGTATGTAATGGCCGTAAATGCTCCGGGAACGGAGCGGGAGAAATAGGTGATTGTGTTGCTTTATCCGGTAATGTTCTTTTAAATTTTGATTATACGTGTATGGCCCGGGTTCTGAAATCTCCCAATATAAAGTATACCGAACTTCTAGAAGAATCTATGCACCATAATATGTGCACAGTTGCCGAATATCAATATGAACCTGTTCCCCATGATCTGGTGATGGACTGGTTTTGCGAAGCTTTTGAACAAATATTCGAAGAATTACAACCAGCTATTATAGACGATAAATTAAAACAGCAGATTATATTATCACGTAAAGCGCTCACAGCTCCTGACTGGCTAAAGAAACCAGGGCGGCGTAATACTAACCGAAAGGTGAAGATAAGCGAAGGGGTCTATCTACACCATTTGAAAAATGAAAGTGAGTACATGTTTTTGACAAGAGATGAACTAATCAAAGAGTTCTATTTTTTAAGACAGGGAGAGATTTATCGTGATAGTACTTATGAATGTAAGCCATATAAGAATTTAAAACTGTAATAGCAAATTATGATCTTAAAATGAACTAGTTACGTTACTCATGAAATAACGGAGGTAAAAAATAAAATGAAAATAAACAATTATGAATTTCCGGACGATTTACTATACAACAAAGAAAGCTATTGGTTAAGAAGAATAGGAAATCGAGTTCAAGTGGGTTTAAGCGACTATGGACAGAGAGAAATAGGCGATGTGCTTTATCTGGAACTAGGAAAAGAGGGGCAAACAATCCAGCAGGGAGAAGAATTTGGCTCAATTGAGGCCGGTAAATGGGTAGGCTCCCTCCAAGCTCCGATCAGTGGCACTATAGCTGTTATTAATGAGGAACTATTAGTAAATCCGAAACCTATAAATGAAAACTCCTATAAAAATGGCTGGCTATACGAGATTGACATGGCAGATAACACTCAGCTCAATGACATGATGGATGCTGAAAAATATTCCAGGTGGGTAGAGAAGCAGGTTTGGCTGGAAGCCCAAGAGGGTGAAAAGCATGAATAAGAAGTGGAGATTGCTTGATACTGGCATTTTGAGTGCTGCCGAAAATACTGCCTTAAGTCAAGTGCTGCTGGAGTGCCGCCGCGAAGGATTATCACCTGATACCTTGCATTTCCTGCAATTCAAACCCTGTGTGCTGGTGGGTTATCATCAGTCGGTAGAACTTGAAATTGAAGAAGATTATTGCCGTGAACACGGCCTGGACATCAACCGACGTATCTCCGGAGGCGGAAATCTATACTGGGATGAAAACCAGTTGGGATGGGAGATTTACACTGACCGCAATAAACCTGGCATGCCTGCCCGGCTGGAAGACCTGTATCAATACTTTTGTGAAGGTGGAGTGGCTGGTTTAAAAAAATTAGGTGTTTCCGCTAATTTTCGGCCCAAAAATGATATAGAAGTTGGCGGCCGGAAGATCAGCGGCACCGGTGGGAAAGAATTAGGCAAAGCGTTTGTTTACCAGGGTACCCTGTTGACCGATTTTAATGTAGATACTATGATGGCTTGCCTAAAGCTGCCGTTGAAAAAAATAGATGACAAGGCTGTGGAGTCTTTTCGAACACGAGTAACTTGTCTCAAAGAAATTTTGGGAGAAAACATGCCGGCCATGGACGATATAAAAAAGGCTATGGCACAAGGGTTCGAGGAAGTATTACAAATAGAACTGGAACCAGGTAAGCTTACAGAAGAAGAGGAAAAGCGCCTAAATAAAATTCTGCCATATATCCAATCTGAAGAATGGATATACGGAGATCGAAAAGTACAGAATAACCAGCTAAAGGTTGTGGACTATAAAAGTACAGGTGGACTGATACGAGTATCAGTACGCGTTGATCTTCCGCGGCAGCTTCTGAAAACAGTATTTATTACCGGTGATTTTTTCGCTTATCCGGAAAGGATTATTCTGGACTTGGAAGCGGTGCTTAAGAATAGTTCCGCACGCGAAGAGGATATACGTAAAAATGTACAGTCGTTTTTCTTAAGCCGTCATGTCCGTATTCCGCATGTGAATGCTGAAGACTTTGCATGTGCAATCATAGAGGCGGTCAAGGAAGAAGGCGATGTTAATTAACAAGCGATATGATCTGATCGTTGTCGGAGCAGGCCCTGCCGGCAGCTGTGCAGCCGCTGAAGCGGCTAAAAAGGGAGTTGAGGTACTGCTGTTGGAGAGAAAGACAATACCCGGATCCCCTGTGCAATGTGCCGAATATGTTCCGCAGCAAATCAAACACTATGTGAATGTTCGTTCAGAAATGATCACGCAAAAAACTGGAAGAATGCTTACCTATATAAATGATGAACTATGTTCAGCTTTGCATGCACCTGGTTATATGTTGGATCGAAAGATGTTTGATCTGCAGCTGGCGGAAGAAGCAGTAAATGCCGGAGCTGAACTTTGGACAGGAGCCAGAGCGCTTGAATGTATTAATGATGATATAAAGGTTGCAGTAAGAGGTGAAACAAAAGAGATTCAGTGCCGTTGTATTATAGGAGCAGATGGACCGCGCTCAACAGTCGGGGCTTGGATGAACAGCAGAAATGAATATTTTATGCCTGCTGTACAGTGGACTTTGCCGCTTACCAAAGATAAAAGCGATACAGAAATCTACTTTAGTCCCGAATATATTGGCGGATATGCTTGGATGTTCCCAAAGGGCAAATTTGCTAACGTAGGAGTGGGAGTAAGTATGGAGGCGGGCGACAGGCTTACAGAACTGCACAGCCGTTTTGTAAGCAAAATGATTGCCGAGGGTGTTGTTAAAAATGAAAAGCCTATTTTTAAAACAGGTGGAATTGCACCTGTAGGGGGGCCATTGCCTAAATTGGTGCATGAAAACATACTCTTGGCAGGTGATGCAGCAGGCCAGACCCACCCGGTTAGTGCCGGAGGAATCATGAATGCAGTTGTATGTGGTCGTTTAGCAGGTAAAGCAGCCGCTGAAGCACTAAAAAAGAATGACATTTCATTACTGAGTAATTACGAGCTAGCCTGGAGAAAAATCTTGGGCCGCCATTTGGAACATGCAACTGCACAGCGATGCAGAATGGATAATAAATGGACTATGGAACCGGAGGCATTTACTGACCTGATTCATGATACATGGTTAGTTTTCGCTTGATTTTAGGAGGTAATTGTTATGATACAAAAAGTTAGAGAGAGTCCGGAGTGGGTGCAGACAAGTTTGGCGGGCGCAATGTGTTTGGGGTTAGAGCCTGGGAAGTTTTTTCGTAATGCCAAATCAACTTGTCTGAATATATTGCTGATATATGAAAATGGCTGTAAAGCTGCCTGCAGCTATTGCGGCCTTGGGCGCAGTAGAGAAAAATTAATAGATAAGACTTTTATACGCGTTAAATGGCCCACCTATAGTATGGCTCAAATACTGCAACAGCTTAAAACACAGCCTCATCCGTTTAAACGGGTTTGCATATCCATGATTACCAATAGCGCGTCCATGAAGGATAGCGTAATAATTATCAAACAGTTTAAAGAAAACACGGATTTGCCAATTAGTGCTCTGGTATCACCAACAGTGATGAAAGGAAGAGAAGATCTGCAAAAGTTACACGATGCTGGGGCAGATCATATAGGCATCGCTATTGATACTGCCACTGACGAACTGTTTGAGCAGCACCGGGGCAAGGGCGTCAGGGGACCGCATAAGTGGAAAAAGTATTGGGATTTGGTTGAAGAAGCAGTGGAAGTATTTGGCCCTGTAAAAACGGGTGTACATTTTGTGGTGGGTTTGGGCGAAACAGAGAAAGAGATGGTCTTAAGTATAGACCGGGCTTACAAAATGGGTGCTAGGTCACATATGTTTTCCTTTTATCCGGAGCAAGGAAGTCAGCTTCAGGATCATCCCCAGCCCCCTATGGAGCAGTATCGGCGCATTCAACTGGCACGTTATCTCATTAATGAGGGGATAATAAGCGGCAGTGATATTTCATTTAACGAGAAGGATGAAATTATTGATTATGGCGTAGACATTCAAAAATATATTAATGAAGGGTTAGCCTTTATGACATCAGGCTGCCCTGGCAGGGATGGGCAAGTGGCATGCAACCGTCCATTTGCAAATGAAAGAGTTAATCAGGATCTGCGCAATTTTCCCTTTATACCGGAAAAAAAAGATATAGATCTTATAAAAACCCAATTTGGGGATGAGGTAAAAATAAATGGCTAAAGATCTTCAGATTAAATCAGAGCAAATTTATTTTGCAATACCGTCAGCAAAAAAATATCATAATCAATATTTCCAAAATCAACCAGCTGCTTTCGTAAATGTTAGTATCACTGGTACAAGCTGCGCTTGTAATTGTGAACATTGTAATGCCAAGCTTCTTAATACCATGTTGCCTGTCGCAACGCCGCAGCGATTCCATCAGCAGGTTAAGCTATTAAAGGAACAAGGATGTACAGGAATATTGATTAGCGGTGGTGCAAATCAAGAAGGCAGAGTACCTTTGAAACCAGTTCTAGAGGTAATTGGGGAGACCGTAGCAGCAGGTTTTCAGGTTGTGGTTCATACTGGAATTTTAGATTATTCGACTGCTGTAGGACTCAAAAATGCTGGAGTTCATCAGGTGTCGATGGATATTATAGGTGACATAACTACCATTCGCCAGGTATATCACTTGGATGCAAAACCAGAGGATTATCTAGAATCAATGTTGATCTGTAACGAGCTAGCCTTACATTTTTCACCTCATGTTGTTATTGGCCTGCATTTTGGACAAATTAAAGGTGAATACAGAGCTTTGGAAATGATTGCACAGACTAAACCAGATAATATCGTATTGGTAATCCTGACACCTATTAAAGGCACAAATATGGCTGATATTCAACCCCCTCCTTTGCAAGACGTTAGTTCGGTCATGGAAGCTGCGGTAAAAACCGCAAAAAATACACCTCTCACACTGGGATGCGCTCGGCCAGCCGGAAAATATAAGCGGGAACTAGAAAGGAAAGCCGTCGATTTAGGATTCTCAACGATTGCCTATCCAGATGAAAGTACTGTTAACTATTGCTTGGAGCAAGGTCTGCAACCCAATTTTTTCGAAGCGTGCTGCTGCTTGTCACCTAGCACAGGGAAGCAATAATTGCAATTAGCTTTCCAGTTAAGGCCAATTAAAGAAAGAATAAGCGTTCTTTGATAAATATTTATATAGCTTTTGAAGAAACCCAAATAAATATAGGGAAGGCACATAAATGGGCGATAAGTATATAGTTTCAGCATATACTGATTACCGGGCGAAATGATTGAAGCTTTCCATGCCGAAGCAGTAGAGCTTATTGTTACTAGGCTGAATATTAACCTTCTGATTGAGAAGAGAATTGAAGGAAACTTTTGAACATGAAACTATCTGAATAATGCTACCCTACAAACCGAAAAAATTGGTGGATTGCATTGTTGAAAAAGGCTATTTTAATATTAATTAAAAATGCAAAGATTTATAAGGATTGGAGAGAAAAAATTATGAAAATGAAAGGTGAAAGAGATTGTTATCAGTATGTTTGTCCTAAATACCCCGAATGTAAACGAGCATGTGGCAAAGGTTGCTGTATTGATTTTGAAGAGCCGCCCCAAAATTTAATTGGTAAGGGGGAATGTACTGAAGAAAACGGTTATCCTTTTTTTATGAAGTTAACCTCCCAAAGCGATAGTTGATAAAAGGAAATCCAATTGCTTGTTAAAAAACTGGATTTATTTTATCCTTTATTTAATAGGCACAAAGAATACCTCCTATTTTAGAAGAGGTATTTTTTGTGCCTATTAAATATGGGTAAGGTCAAATTCAGAGTCTGTAAACGATCTATATCAATAGGTGTATTAAAATATCGATCAAACTTAATTATTAATTACACATAGTAGGGCTAAAAGAATTGATGGAGATATTATCTGGTCAATTGCAAGACCTAATGTAAAAGCATATTCGCTTATACTAAACAGCACACAGTTAATACTTTGAAACAATCGCACGCAGTTATTGAATAAGTTTTTTCCAGACCTTATACTGGAAAGTATAGGAACTGCATTTATAGTTCGCCCTTTCGCAGATGCTTTTTATGGACAAGGTTATATAAAACAACTCTTACCTGGCTGGAGGATATATTCTTGTGCCGGGAGGTGCTCACTTTGGGATACGGAAAGAACTGCGCGGGTTAATCCGATATAGCGTTTCTTGTGACCCCTTAAATAACTTCATACTAGTTTTACGAAAACGCAGGTGTATGTTCAGAAGAAGATATGCCCTTTTTTTATACTGGTTGGTTGTTGTCAGCTTTTATTGCATTCATTGCTATGTAATGTAGTCACTTCCTGGATGCAGCCTGACATACTGTCCTTGTCAGTTAAATATTTATAAAATAGAAAATAATAAGGGCACAAAATGCAGCAGAATTCAATGTTGAGATTATCGTATGATATGAGGGGAGAGGTTAGAATGAGTCTTTTAAAAAATGCGCCCTGTAAAGAAGCTTTATGTATCATTAAGAACGTAGAAGACAGATTGAATGGGAAAATCGTTGAGCTTCCAAAAGTGGAGTATCCGATTCACCAAAACTTGGTGAAAATCTTTGAGAAACTGTTGTCCAGTGAAGAAAGCATGTCCAGAAGCTCCAAAAAAATGATTGGACTTACTTCCTCTTTAAGCAATTTTGATGTAGAGATGACTCATTCTTCCAACCAATTGATCGAATTTGCCGGAGAGATGTCTTCCATCAGCGAATCGAATCTGGCTATCGTAGAAGAGATAAGCGCAAGCATGAATGAAGTAAATAGCACCATCAGCAATACTTCCGATATTATGAACAATCTTCAGGAATCTTCCCGGGAACTTGTCTTGCAAAATGACGAAAGCATCACCCAGATTAATGAAATCGATATGTTAAAGAACGATGTTTCACGAGATGCTGACTTAATGAGTGAACAAATCAAGGCCTTGGTCGAGATGGCGGTGAAGGTGTCCGAGATTGTGAACGGCGTGGAAAGCATTGCCAACCAGACCAACCTTCTGGCCTTAAATGCTGCGATTGAAGCGGCACGGGCCGGGGAAGCCGGAAAAGGCTTTGCGGTTGTGGCGGACGAGGTCAGAAAGCTGGCAGACGATACTAAAACCAGCCTGAGCGATATGAGGTCCTTTGTCAATAACATCAAAGAGGCAGCGGTGAACGGACAGACCAGCATGGAAAACACTATGGATTCCACCAATAAGATGCATGCAAAACTGGACATCATATCAAAAACTATCGTTGAAAATGTGTCCATGTTAAAGCATACCATCAGTGATGTTGAGCAGATTACGGAATCACTCGGGAATATAAAAGAATCTGCCCATCAGATCAATCAGGCCTTGGAGGCATCAACCCAAGATGCTGAAAAGCTTAACGTGATGACGCAGACGATTCATAGCGATGCTACCCAGAGCGCAAAGAACGCCAAACAAATTTCAAGGATTGATGACGAACTCAGCGAGGCCGTAAGAGAAATGATTACCTCTTTAAACGGCGGCAAAAACGCCATATCCAACCAGGAGCTACTGGAGAATATAACAAAAGCCAAGGAAGCTCATTTAAACTGGATTAAAAATTTGAACAGAATCGTAGATGAAATGACCATCTATCCATTACAAACAAACTCTAAGAAATGCGCCTTTGGTCATTTTTATCATTCTATGGATGTTTCCGGTACCATTTTGGAAGAAGTATGGAGAGCGATCGATCAGGTGCATGACAAATTACATACGAACGGCAGCAGGGTAATTGAGGCTGTAAAAGTTCAAAACCCGGAACTGGCTCAAGATCTGTTTTTACAGACAGAAAAACTCTCCCAGGATGTTGTGGATAAATTGAACGAAATTATAAGTATCATAGAGCGCAGCACAGCCAAAGGGGTTGAGATATTAAAGACAGCAAGAGCCAGCTAAGCTGCACATTAAAAACAATGTATCAGTGGCGAAGGCTCGACCGTCTGGAGTACGGTATCGTTAGAAAGAAACTGCGTCCGGGCGAAAGCCCGGCGCGCAGGGATGAAGCAGCTGGAGAAAGAATATGCCCAACTGGGGGAGACCAATTTAGCAACACCCATTGGCATCACCGGAACATCCGCAATTCGGTTCAGTTCCGGTAAGCTTGCCTATAATGATTGCATAGGCACAACCGACACCTGATTTTACTTCAATAGCAGAGAACGGGCAGTTTTTAGCGCAGGCACCGCATTCCATGCAGCTATCTTTATCTGCTATTGTTGCTTTATCCTCTTTTATCGAAAAGACTGCGTGGGGACATACCATAGCGCATATCCCGCATCCTTTGCATTTTTCTTCATCAAGTTTCAGTGTGACAACATTTCTTAAATACTTATGCTTCATCGTGTATTCCCCTTTATATGCTTGGACTGAAGGCAGCCAATAAAATTAAAACGGTACCTATTGCTATACTGCTAATAATAGCTGGAACAGCTGTTTTCATTTCTTTTATTACACCTGAAAAAGATGTATAGGTAGAAGATCCGGTAAAGTTCATTGCGCAAAAGGCAGATATTGAAGGCAGGATCAACATATAAGCCAATGCTCTTAGCAACCCATATTCCGGCTCAAAGGGCCACCCGTTCAACACATTTACATATGCAGCCCACAGGAGTCCCATTAGCCAGCCTTTCCAGGCAAATGCTTTGCCTGGTATCCAGGGCAAAAGAATAGGAACTAAAACACACCCTACCAGTAGAGCTCCTGCATATCCGTAGAAATCAACTATGCCGAAAGAATCTGCCTTTAACAAATTCAGCATGAAAAGGACTCCGAAAATCATCAAGGATACTTTGAAAGTTCCTACCAATTCTATGGGAGTCAACACCAGCCGGTCATACATGTTAAATCTAACTTTTCGCATTTCCGGAGTTGCCTTCATTCCAGCTCTGAGAAATTCCTTAATATCCGCTGCTCTTACCGGGCCAAAAACAACTTTAAATCCCGATCTCCTTTGCACTTCATGGGCAGAAACTCCCGATGCGCCCAATTGCGGCAATATCAAAGTTTTATGGGATACAATTCTTGACAGATTAACAATTGATATCCGGCGTATTAATTCATCCGTCCCGAAAGTTCCCTTTCCTGCCGCACACCAGACATTGATGCCTTTTGTATCTAACACCAATATCCAGGCACTCAGGCCTGATAGCTCTTTTCTAAGCAGGTCAAAGCTCATTTTATAATTTGCTGTAACCAGGACGGGTGACGTATTATCCGCCTCTCCGATGGAGTAAATGCCGGGACTTACTTTATAATTCATTCGGTTGATGCCCCACCTGGCTTTCCACGTGCCTATTTTATCGTGGATAGTCAACTGGGTTGACGCCTTCTGAATTTTAGGTGAACTTATTATACTGCTGATCAGATCATCATCTGACGGTAAAATAACGTCTGTGGGAGTACCTGAACAGCATTGCGGTTCAGCATTGGCGATTCCGCAGCAACATTCCTGACGATTTTCAATTTTATTACCATCCATTTATAACCGCTCCATTTACGAATATGATTTATATTATTATTGAACTCAATCTACGCTTAAGCTCTTGAACCTTATTCTTTATGACCTTGGCTGTCTAAATAAATTCTTCATCGCTTTTTCCGGTTGGATCTTCCAGCCCCCAATCCTCGCAATATTTACATGGCAGATATGGGCAACTAACATTACAACCCATAGTAATCACAATGTCGGGCTGCCGGATATCAGAAATTAACTTGAAAAACTGATCTTTTTCCATATCAACATTATATAGCTATTTAATAATCCTAACTGCATCCTGGTTTATATGCGGTTTTGCAACTTTGCCCTTTTTTCTCATTTACTAAACTTCAATCTATATAGTTAGATATCTATATAAAAGATAGAACCCGACAATTACATTTCTCCTATAACATTTTTAACATGCTTGGATTTTTCTTTGCATATGCAATCTTCCGTATCGGTGAAAATACTCATTAGAAATAATATTAGCTTATTGCAGTTAGTGCTGTTCAGCGAATAATGACTCCAAAGACCTTCTTTTCTGGTTTGCACCATACCGCATTCGGCCAGTATCTTCATGTGATGAGAAAGTGTTGGTTGGGTAAAATCAAAATCCTCTAATAAGTTACAGGCGCACTTTTCCCCGCAAGACAATATATCGATTATTTTTAATCGGTTTGGGTCCGAAAGCGCCTTGATAATTTTGGCGTTGTCATCATAATTCATATTTATGCTTTTGCCCCCTACATAGATGCATATCTATATATCAATATATACTGTTATCAATACCCTGTCAATATTGGGCTATATGCACATAGAATTGACGGGAAATATTATTTTTCTGGCATGATTGAGCATTATTGACAATTCTAAACAAATAGAATAGTATAACTATTAATATCGAACCATGAAGGTTCAGAGTATTTGCTTGAATCAGTAAAGGTTGAAAGTTAGCCACGAAGGCTGAGAAGACTGCAAACGCAGTCCTTCAGTTTTGGTGGCTTATTTTTTTAGGGAGGGAGAATTATGAGCCAAGCAATAAATAACTGGCAAAAGGCCGTGGAGTTCCATGGTCATGAATGTCCTGGACTGGCGATTGGCGTCAGGGCAGTGGAAGCGGCGCAGGTGAAATTAGGGATCACTTTTTCGCGAGACGAGGAAGTGGTTTGTGTAACGGAAAACGATGCCTGCGGAGTAGATGCAATACAAGTTTTAACCGGATGTAGCCTGGGTAAAGGAAATCTGATTTACAGGGATACGGGTAAACAGGCCTTTACGTTTTTCAGCCGCAACAGTGGGGAGGGGTTGCGTATTGTACTAAAACCTTCGGCGGAAGAGCGGGACAGGGAATCAGAACAGAAGTACCTGCTGCAGGCTGATTTGGAAGATATTTTCGAATTTAAAGTACCTCATTTTAGTTTGCCGTCCCAAGCCCGCATCTTTGCCAGCCAGATTTGCGAAGTTTGCCAGGAAGCCATCCCGGAGAATAAAGTAAGAATGCAAGACGGGAAAAAAGTATGCCTGGATTGTTTTCAGGACTACGGCAGGGGGTGGTAAGATGGATACTGCCTATTATGACAAATTGTGGCGCCAAAAATGGGGGGCGGCCCATAAAAACGGAAATAATGCGGAGGCCTATTGGAACGGCAGGGCGGACCGTTTTAGCGCCGTTGCTTATCAAAACGACGGAGCCCAACGTGTAACTAAACTTATGGATCTGTTCAGGCACAAGGGGATATTGAATGAAAATGCTTCGGTCCTCGACATAGGCTGTGGGCCAGGTAAATTTGCGGTAGAGATGGCCGGAATTTGTAAAGAAGTGACCGGTATTGATATATCGGAAAGAATGCTGGTCCATGCCGAAAACGCCGGCCGAGAGAAAAAACTAACCAACCTGCGGTTTCAAAGACTTGATTGGGCAGAGGTATCCCTGGCTGATTTTAACTGGGAGAAGCGCTTCGATCTGGTCTTTGCCTCCATGTGCCCGGCGATTAACAGCCAGCAAGCACTGGAGAAGATGATTCATGCCAGCAGAGGCTATTGCTTTATGAGTCATTTTGCCTACCGGCATGAGAGTA
>ENA-UOOR01004033-UOOR01004033.1-fermentation-metagenome-genome-assembly--contig:-NODE-4033-length-12081-cov-2.696990_pt1 | contig 12081 bp, 10 predicted proteins | sample MGYA00245780_ERZ724029 | MGnify/ENA primary metagenome ERZ724029 (study PRJEB28704, sample SAMN03018315) | fermentation metagenome | biome: anthropogenic terrestrial biome; feature: soil; material... | reverse complement strand
GCTAACCGCAGCCTGCCATAAAGCTTTAGCCTCGCCAGCAATTAATTCGGAATGTTCAAGATCACTGATTGTGGTGGTAGCGCCAATGGTTATGGTTTCGCCATTGTCTTTGATACCACGAAGTTCTTTTGCATTACGCAGATTCACTAAAGTTCTGTCGTTAACTTTTTTATCCAAGATGTTCAACATGACATTGGTGCCGCCGGCGATAACATATGCATCTTTAAGTTCCGCCAGAGCTGCCAAAATTGCATCTTTGGAATCAGCTTCACGATATGCAAAATTTTTCACTATACTTACCTCCTTTAAAAAATATATATTTTCAATACATCCAAAACTTATTTAAATTATTTGCTCATTTTTTCAGCAGCCATCAAGGTTGCTTCAACAATGGAGGTATAACCTGTGCAACGACAGTAGTTACCACGGAAGTAATCTTTAACTTCTTCTTCTGTGGGATGCGGGTTTTGGTTCAAAAGAGAAGTACCCGTAACTACCATACCGGGGGTGCAGAAACCGCACTGAATGGCAGCTCTGTCAATAAAGGCCTGCTGTACGGGGTTAAGGTTACCGTCTTTATCTGCCAAGCCTTCAACAGTAGTTATATTCCAGCCCTCAGCCGCTATTGCGGGGATCATGCAGGATAATTGCACTTTACCATCCACCAAAATGGAGCAAGCGCCGCATTCAGCAATACCGCAGCCATATTTAGAACCGGTAAGGAACAACTTATCACGCAATACGTTCAATAATATTTCATTAGGCTCTACGCTTACTTGGTAAGCTTTGCCGTTTACATTTAAAGTGATTTCTTTTTTTGCCATTACAGAGCACCTCCTGCACGCTTCCATGCTACTTCGAAGGCTTCTGCTACCATTACATTGGCAACAGCTTTGCGGTATTCGGCAGTAGAACGGATGTCATCGATAGGTTTGATTGTATCGGCAACTTTAGCGGCCATTTCCGCAAACAAGGCTTTGCTTGCTTTTTTACCAATAGCTTCTTTAGCTATTTCGGGAAGGGTAATGGGCTTAGCTGCCACAGCACCCATGGCAATGCGGCAATTTGTGATGGTTTCACCATCGCGTTCCACATATACGGTAGTGCTGATTTTGGAAATATCGGGTTTTACGCGGGTTTTCTTGAAGAAAGCCGCACCGGAATCAGCGGGCTGTACGGGCAAAGTGATAGCGGTAAGGAGTTCGCCTTCTTTGAGTTGGCTTTTCCCGGGGCCTACGAAAAATTCGTCAGCAGGGATAACTCTTTCACCTTCAGGACCTTTTAGATGAACTTGGCCGCCGTAAACCATAACAGGGCCAGCTGTATCGGCAACGGGACTTGCGTTTACAAAGTTGCCGCCGATGGTTCCCATATGACGAACCGCGATAGCAGCCATAGCTACCAAAGCATCACGGAGCGCGGGATAGTTTTTAATGATCTCTGCTTCAATATCAGCCAAGGCTGTGGTAGCACCAATATGGGCACCTTTTTCACAATAGGCAATACCTTTCAACTCAGGAATGCGTTTGATATCCAGCATGGTTTCCATAGCCTCCTCGCTGCCCATTTTGAGCCTTACGATAAGGTCTGTACCGCCTGCCAAAACTCTTACATTCTTTTGTTTAAGAATGTCCAACGCTTCCGCCAAAGTTTGCGGTGCTGTATAATTATATTCTTTTGGAATAATTCTGGTATTCATTATTTCACCCCTTCTTACATAAATGCTTTTTCTTACTTGCCTTCTTTTTCTTTAATGGCCGCTAATACTTTTTCGGGCAGAATCGGTAATTCAGTAAACCGAATACCAATAGCATTGTAAATAGCGTTACCAACAGCAGCGCTTACGGAAGCCAAAGCTGCTTCACCAATACCTTTGGCACCAAAAGGACCCGTAGGCTCATAAGTATCGCAAACTTCTACTTTAGTATTTGCAATACTTGGCATTTCGTAAGAGGTAGGTGTTTTGTAGTTAACCAATAAACCCTTACAAGCCAATTCACCTGTTTTGGGATCATGCGGAAGATCCTCATACAATGCGTAACCGATACCGCGATTATAAGAACCAACCAGCTGGCCTTCCAATAATTGAGGATTTACACAAGTACCGCAGTCGGCATACATAAGAACCCTGGGAGTTTTTACTTCACCGGTTTCGGTATCCACTTCTACTTCAACAAAGTGAGTAACAAAACAGGGAGGACAGTTTTTCTGACGATAGCTGTCGGTATAAGCAATGGTGCCCCAGCTGAAAATACGGGCATGATCGGCAATTTCACCTGCGGTCATGGATTTTCTGTGATAACCTTTAGTACGAACTACTGCCTGACCAAGCTCATCATCACGAACAACTTCCAAATCGCTGGGGTTTTCCAGCATAATCCTGCCGGCAACTTCCAGTAATTTTTCTTTTACTTTTTTGGCTACATGGTATACTGCAGCACCACCGCAGTAAATACCGCGGGTAGCGTGGGTAGCTACGTCAAAGCCTGTAGAACGAGTTTCTGCAGGGGAAAGACCTACCATATCAAGAGGTACACAAAGGGTATCTGCAGCTATTTTAGCAACTGCATCCCAGGTACCACCGCCATGATCCATTAATGGAGTGAGTACGTCTATAGAACCGTCTTCATTAATTTTGATCATGCAGCTGGAGAAGTCAATAACTTCACCTTCTGAAGGACCACCTGTACCGGAGCAGTGGAAGCCACGAGCAAGGCCGGTACCAGTACGGAAACGACCACTTTTTTCAGTGTAGGGCGTTCTTTCGTTGAATTTGAATTTTTCACGGCCTTCAACCAAAGACTGTTCAACACCACAGCTTTTAATGATGGAGCGAATGGTAGGACCTTGGCCCCAGAACTCATCGCCAACACCACGGTAATTTTTGAGTTTGAAATCAACAACATCCCAGCCGTTATCATTGCAAATCTCGTCAACCAAAGATTCAACACAGAAGTTAATCTGAGGATTACCATAACCCTGCATAGCGCAGCAAGGTGTTTTATTGGTATAAACAGCGGTACCTTCAAAACGGATATTATTGTTATATTTATACATATCAGCAAACCAACCGGATACACAACCCATATAAGCCAAAGGCTGGATTTGGTGAGCACCGAAATCTACCAAAGCGGTAACATGGCCGCCTACCAAAGTACCTTCCGGATCAACGCCTAAGCGCAGATGGAACTTAGTGGGATATTTATGATGGCTGTAGAAGTCTTCTTCACGGGAAGAAGCAATGCGTACAGGCCTTTTGGCTTTTTGAGCCAAAGCCGCGCAAATGGGGGTTACAGTATTGATTTGGATACTGGAACCGAAGCCGCCGCCAATAGCCATTTTCTTAACGTTTACTTTGCAGAAGGGCAAGCCCAAGAGCTTGCTTATAATAATACGGGAACCATGAATGGATTGGGTAGTGGAATATACATCTATACTACCATCAGGCTGCATTGCACAAACAGCGGTTTTAGTTTCCAACTGATTGTGGTAAATACGGTTCAAAGTAAAATCGCTTTCATAAACCTTTACGCCCGGAGCAGCAAAGGCTTCATCCACATTACCTTCTTCAACATTACGAATAACGCCTTTGTTGTTATGAACCTTACCTTTTTCCAAACCGTACCAAATTTCATCATAAAGCTGAGGAGCACCATCTTTCATTGCTTCCTCAGGGTCTAAAACAAAGGGCAACACTTCATACTCTACTTTAACCAACTGCATAGCTTTGTAAGCTAATTCCTCGGTTTCGTGAGCAACTGCCATTACAGGTTCGCCAACGTGTCTTACCCTTTCTATGGGAAGCAGTGTACGGTCCCTGTAAGTAGCGGAGGGTACGCTGACCAAGCGTTCGTTGTACATATAAGTACTAACATCATCTCTGGTCAAGCAAATAGCACCCATGGCCTCTGCTGCCGATGTATCAATGCTGATAATCTTTGCATGCGGATGAGGGCTGCGCATAATTACACCACACATCATATTAGGCAAATGTACGTCAGACGAATACATTTGGGCACCTGTAACTTTGGCAACACCGTCCAACCTCGGTGTTTCAGTGCCAACAATACGTTTTTCAACCAATTAAATCAACTCCTTACCAGTAAAATATAATTTACAAAAAACCAGATCATATAATTTAACCACCAATAAGTGAAGGCTTAGCCCTGAGCCCCCACTCACCGGCTAATTATCTTTATAAAAACAGCTATTTATTTTCACTAAAAAGGGCTTATCTTACTATTCTGGTACCTGTTTTGCCTGCCAAAGCATCTACAATGCTTTCAGGGCAAGTGATCAAAGCTTCTTTACCGCCTTTGTTCATAAAGTTGAGTATAGCGGAAATTTTAGGACCCATAGAGCCTGCGGCAAAATGGCCTTCAGCTTGGTATTTTTTAAGTTCTTCAACAGTTACTTTGTCCAAATCGATTTGATCGGGTTTGCCAAAGTTCAAAGCTACTTTGGGAACCGCGGTGGAAATAAGGAATAAATCTGCACCTATGTTGCTTGCCAGTAAGGCAGAAGCAAAGTCTTTATCAATAACAGCGGCAACGCCTTCCAATTGTTTTTTAGCATTGCGTACAACAGGGATACCGCCGCCACCGGTGGATACTACCAATATGCCTGCGTCTACGAGCATTTTGATGGTGCTTTCTTCAACAATTTTATAAGGCATGGGGCTGGGAACAACACGTCTCCAACCACGACCAGCATCTTCAACTACTACCCAACCGTCTTTTTCTTTATGCATCATAGCTTCTTCTTTATCCATGAAGCTGCCAACGGGTTTACTGGGTTTTTCAAAAGCAGGGTCAGAAACTTCAACTTCACACTGAGTCAAAACAGTAGCGGTTTCTTTATCCATGATGCCGCGGCTTTCTAATTCATTTTTCAAGCACTGCTGCATCATATAACCGATATTGCCCTGAGTTTCAGCGCCAATACCTTCCAAAGGAACCATAGGCAGTTCCTTGGCAGCCAATTCACAGCGACGAAGACCAAAACCAACCTGTGGGCCGTTTCCGTGAGTAATAACCAGAGTCCAGCCTGCTTCTACCATATCTGCCAAGTGTTTGCAGGTTTCCTTAACAGCTTCCATTTGATCCATCATGGAAGTTTTTGTTTTGTCAGTTATCAAAGAATTTCCCCCAACTGCAACAACAGCAACCTTCTTTTCCATTTTGTAACGTCCACTCCTTAAATAAAATATTTTTTATTTATGCAACATTCCTAAAGCATATTTTTACCCCAAGAATGATCACATACTTTTTAATAATTTTGCGTCATGCCCCATTGACGGGAAATAACCTGAGCAGTAGCCAAAATAACATCCACAACACCTTGGCGATAAGAACCCTGCAACCTTACAGCAGGACCAATCACTGCAACACTGGCAGTTACCTGACCCCTCCAATCCCACAGGGGAGCGGCTACCGCGGTTGCGCCTTCTTCCATTTCTTCTTCACAAATACTGTAACCAAGAATACGAATACTGGCCAAGTGCTTTTCCAAACGCTCAGGATCCGTAATACTGTTTGCCGTTTTAAAAGCTATTTTATCCGAACCCAAAACATTGGCTATAAAATCCGCCGGCTGATAAGCAAGTATGGCTTTAGCAGCCGCCGATATATTAAAGGGCATTTCCTTGCCCACGCTTACAAAATAGTTCAAATCCCTTGAGGTACTAACTGCGTCCACACAAATTACACGCTCACCCTGAAGTATACATAAATAAACGGTTTCCCGTAATTCTTTTTCCGCTTGCTCCAAATAAGGACGAGCTATAGCTCGAACATCATTTTGGCTTAAAAAACGCGCGCCCATCCTAAGCATGGCCGAACCCAAACGATATTTTTTGGTATGCGGATCCTGCACTGCAAAATCATGCATTACCAGGCTAGTCAAAATCCTGTGCAAAGTGGATTTAGGCAATTCACAGGCCTCGTAAAGATCCGTAATGCCTAAGCCTTTTGATGAATCGGCCAATAAAGCCAATATGGTTACAATCCTATCTACGCTTTGCATTAAATCACAGCCTCCCCCAAACGGCTCAACTCGCATTTATAATAATGATATTTTTATTACGGTTTCAAACATCCGTTTTGGAAAAGCTAAGCTAAAAGCATACATAGCTTGCCCTCATTTTTAATAATTATTGGATACCGTAATGTTATTTTATCATTTTTATATAAAAAAATAAACCTTTCTTTTTCATTTGGTAGACTTTAGCGTCAAATACCCCACAAAGAGTTGGTGATTATAATATAATGCCTGCTAAACATAGCAATTATCCGTTATTTTCACGCAAGAATAACGAATGGTTGTTTATGCTAAAAACCAGCCTTAGCGCTTCTAGCAGGCCTTATGTTTTTCCAATGTGCGGAAAAACATAAGGCCTATTTGCTTGCTTAAAGCAGAATACAGTATTAGTCTTTTATTACAGTAATATGATATACTATTATAGCAGGACTTTTGTAATTTATTACGGATTTTTGTAAAAAATTTTTATTTATTCCAAAAACCCTGTTTTATCCCCAAAATATCCACAAAATGACTTCCTCGGCGCTATTTTCTGAATATTCGTTTGTGTAGTACTGTATTAGCAGGCTATTTATCCACCTATCCCACAACCCTCACTTGATTTTTGATAGAGCATAAATCATCTTTTGATTGACATTTAGCTTGTTTTTTGCGAAAATAAAATTTACACAATATATAAAACGACACTCAAAGGGGAGGTTTGTTTGTGACGGATTTAGTAAAATTATCGGATTTTTTGGTAACGGGCGATAAGGATAACGCCATCGCCACCGCCAAAGCCCTGTTAGAAAGTGGCACCGCACCGCTTGACATTATCAACAACGGCCTTATTACAGGCATGTCCAGGGTAGGAGAATTATTCAAAGAAGGGGAAATGTTCGTGCCCGAAGTCATGCTTTCCGCACAAGTCATGACCGAAACCGTAGCTACTATAAAACCATATATAAAAGAAGGTGAAATGGTTTACAAAGGAAAAATAGTTATAGGTACAGTCAAAGGAGACCTTCACGATATAGGCAAAAACCTGGTGGCACTGATGCTGGAAAATAACGGCTTTGAGGTAATAAATCTGGGCAGCGATAAAGGCCCCAACGACTTTTTGGCCGCCATTGAAAAACATGAACCGCAAATCATCGCTCTTTCCGCGCTATTGACTACAACAATGCCAATGATGTCCAAAATTATTGAAGCCGTAGACAAGGAAGGCCTGCGCCCCGGCGTTAATGTTATCATCGGGGGTGCTCCCGTAACCCAAGACTTTGCCGATAAAATAGGTGCCAACGGCTATTCCGAAGATGCCACGGGAGCTGTCATGCTTTGCCAAAAACTGCTGCATCCCTAAAGCAAGCTTTTTATAGGCTCAAGGTTTTGACAACCGCTTCAGGCAAAGGTATAATACAAGCTGTATTGCAATGCCGTTTTTAAGGAGGAAAAAAGATGTTGATCATAGGTGAACTCATAAATAGCAGCCGTAAAGCCATTCGGCCTGCCATGGAAGCATACGATGCCAAAGCCATTCAGGAGCTTGCCATAGAACAGGCAGAAGCAGGCGCAAATTATATTGATGTAAACTGCGGTACCTTTGTTGACGATGAAGAGGAAAGGATGGCTTGGCTGGTTCAAACCGTACAGGAAGTTACCGACCTACCTCTTTCCATAGATACTCCCGATACCAATGTACTGGCTCGTGGCTTGTCTTTATGCAAAAACGGCCAGCCTTTTGTAAATTCCATTACGGCAGAAAAGGATCGCTTTGCCGCCACTTTACCGCTGGTTGCCCAATATCACGCTAAAGTAGTTGCCCTTTGCATGGATGATAACGGTATGCCCACTACCAAAGAAGAAAGGGTGGATATAGCTACCCGTTTGATAAATGGCCTGACCCAGGGCGGCGTACCTTTAGAAGATATTTATATAGACCCTTTGGTAAAACCCATCAGTACCGCAGATCAAGCAGGCAGGGATGTGCTTAACACTATAACTGTCATCAAAGAAGCCTTCCCAACCGTTAATTTTATTTGCGGCTTGAGCAACATTTCTTTTGGGCTTCCCAACCGCAAATGGATTAACCGCGCCTTTATGGTGCAAACCATGACAGCAGGTATGAACGGCTACATTTTGAACCCTACTGATCAAGTGATGATGGCAATGCTTTATGCTTCTGATGCTCTTTTAGGTAACGACCCTTTCTGCGGCCGCTTTATCGCTGCTCACCGCAAGGGCTTATATGAAGATATTTAAGGCAAGCATATTTCAAGCATTTTAAATTAAAATCTTTTTTCATAACCGATTAACCAAAAGCCGCCATACAGCGGCTTTTTATATTTTGGGCATAAACAAAAACGCTGTTTTTGTGATTCTGAATACAAAATTAAATACAATAATTTTTTTAAAATCCTAAGCAAAATTTTTTATTTTTGCACCCTATCTCCCTTGCCCCTTTCCAGGGAAAGGGAGGGGACTTTTGCCTCGTCCGCTTAAACTATAGTTCTTTACTGCGTTTTGGATAACAAACTGAGTTAGCTTAGGCATATTTTAAATAAAAAGCTTAGACTTTCTAAAATAAGGGTTTTAAGAAACTATTTTGATGCATAATTTTTATGTGATCATAAAAATTGTCGTACCTGAAAAAACCCCTTTTTGTCAATTATCATTAAGTTTACAAACGGTTATCAAATTTTTTTCACAATTGTTTATCATAATATAACTAAACAAGCTAAAGCAACTTAGTCTCAAAGGAGGCAAAACCATGTATAAAGACCCTGATGAATATGAAGCAGATTATATAGATATACCCAGTTATAACGATGGCTACAATCCATCAAGCTATCAAACAAACCCATCAAAAGCCAAAAAAACCTACCGCTCACACAAAACTACAGGCTTTAAAAATCTTATAATATGCGGTGCCCTACTACTCTCCCTTAGTTTGGGTTTTGGTGGCGGCCTGCTAGCGGGGCTGATAACGGATAACAACTCAACACCTGTTGCCACAACAGCCAACTCAGGTTATACTGCCATCACAAGCGGCGGCAAAAGTTTAAGTGTAAGCGAAGTAGCGGCTACCGCCGCAAATTCCATAGTTGAAATAACCACCTCTTCGGCAGCTACCGATAATTATTTCGGCCAGTTCATTTCCGAAGGTGCGGGCTCGGGCGTTATTTTTTCAACAGATGGCTACATCATCACCAACAACCATGTCATAAATGATGCCAACAGTATTACTGTACGCCTAAATAACGGTACCGAATATGATGCTGAATTAGTAGGAACAGATCCGCAAACCGATATTGCAGTAATTAAAATAAAGGCCGCAGATCTGCAACCCGCCGTTTGCGGCAATTCCGACAAACTTATCGTAGGCGAGTTGGCAGTAGCCATAGGCAATCCCCTTGGTGAACTGGGCGGCACGGTAACCGATGGTATCATCAGTGCCTTGAACCGTGAAATCAACATCAATGGTCAAAATATGACGCTTCTGCAAACCAATGCCGCCATCAACCCCGGTAACAGCGGCGGCGGCTTATTCAACAGCAAAGGCGAACTTATAGGCATAGTGAATGCTAAATCCTACGGTTCGGATATTGAAGGCCTTGGCTTTGCCATTCCCATAAACCTTGCCAAAAGTGTAGCAGAAGAACTGATAAACCACGGCTATGTACCCGGCAGGCCCGTAATGGGTGTACAGCTTGTGGATATAACAACACCCCAAAAAGCTATGATGTACAGAGTATCTGAGCTTGGTGTTTATGTATACAGCGTAGCTGAGGACGGCGGTGCCGCCAAAGCCAGCATGAAAGCGGGCGACTTACTTATCAGCATCAATGGGGATTTGGCAGTAAGCTCGGCTGATGTAACCACTGCTCTGAATAAATGCAAAGCGGGGGATACCATAAAAGTAGTAATTCAACGTTCGGGTGTTCAAAAAACCCTTAATGTAAAACTTATGGAATATAAACCGCTTTAAAAAACTTTTAACAATATCACCTTTGGGTGTTCAAATAAATTAAACCGAATCTTTCTTTTTCTTCTTCTCTTTTAATCTCTTAATCTCTTTTAACAAAGAACCGCCTTTACGGGCGGTTTTTTGTTTTAAATAAAAAACCATACACAGGCCGAATAATTGTGTATGGTTTAATGCTGTTTTTTATTAGGTGCAAAACCTAGTCCCTATTCCTGTACATATCCTGAACTGAAAGCCAAAGTGCACATTCGGTACGCATACGGGCCAGCTCACAGCCTATAGCATAAGGCTTTAATATATCTTCATTAAAAAGATCTGCATTGGCATGGCAGCCGCCGCTGCAATGGAAACGCGCCCAGCACTCCCTGCACTTTTCTTTATTATATACATGGGCATGGCGGAATTTTTCCACAATATCAGTCTTTACCACGCCTTCGCTTAAACTGCCCAGCCGATACTGCTCCCTGCCCACAAATTGGTGGCAGGGGTAAAGCTCGCCTTCGGGGGTAACCACCATATAGGCATGACCCGCACCGCAGCCGGTAAGCCTTTTGGGCAGGCAAGGGCCGTGCTCTACATCTATATTGAAATGGAAAAAGTCAAAGCCTTCACCCATTTCACGCTTGGCATCATATAATTTAGTCAGGCGCCAGTATTCTTTACGCACGGTATCCAAATCAGCTTCCTTGAAGGCACGGTTACCGTACTTTTCCACTGCGGGCTCCATAGAGATATGCTTGAAGCCCAAATCCAGCCAATGCAGTATATCATTGGTAAAATCCTTATTCAGAGCGGTAAAAGTACCCCTTACATAATAGGTTTCCCGCGGGTCGTTTTTAAGGTGTTTGCGGATATTGGCGGTAACTATATCATAACTGCCGCTGCCATCGGCAAATACACGCATGGCATCATGAACCTTTTTGCGCCCGTCATGGCTCAAAATAACTTTTATACCGTTAGCAAAGGCCCATTTGCTAATTTCGGGGGTTAGGCTTACACAATTTGTGGTAAAGGTAAAGCGGATCTGTTTATTATATTGCTTTTCCTGCTCTTTGGCATAAGCAACAGTGACCATAACTACATCTATATTCATCAAAGGCTCGCCGCCAAAAAAATCCACCTCCAAGGTTCTGCGGTCAGCACTATTCTCAAGCAGATAATCGATAGCCGCTGTGGCTACTTCCAACGGCATATTCAGCCTTTTGCCGCCGAAAGAACCTGTGGAAGCAAAGCAATAAGCACAGCGCAAATCACAATCGTGGCTTATATTCAAACAAAGAGATTTCAAAACAGGAGCAGGCGGCTCATATTTGCCAAAATAAGCATCGGGGGTGAACAATTCACCCGCCACAGTAAGTTCATACAGCTCCCTTAAAGCCTCGCCCGCCTCACCGCTTAAAAGATCTTCGGCATCCTTCCAGTTGCCTTTTACAGTTAAAAGAGCATTCAAGGCTACCATAGTGGGCTCATCTATTATAAAAATATTACCGCTATTCCTCCGCGGCGGCAAAAAAATGCACGTCGTTCATATTTGCGTCGGCTAATTTTTCCATATTTACCACCCTCTAAACCAAATTTACTTCTTAAAAAGATTATAACAGATTTTTAGGCTATACTCAAAACAAATATTATAAAAACCATGCTCAAGGCACAATAAAAACCCGCCTTGAATTCATAAGACGGGTTTGAGCAACACTTAAGCCATGCCGGGGCACAGCGTTAAAGCATTTGCCTATATTCACTATTTTTCACAAGACTGGTTGCTTACAGTGCAGGATGTTTTGCAGGCCGATTGGCAAGAGCTTTGGCAATTGCCGCAGCCGCCTTTTACGGAAGAAGCCTGTAAAGAGCCTTTAACAACTTGTTTGATATGTTTCATTATTATACCTCCCTACTATAAAAATCCAACGGGTTTTGGAGCGGGTGATGGGAATCGAACCCACATAACTGGCTTGGGAAGCCAGCGCTCTGCCACTGAGCTACACCCGCGAAAGTTAAAGCCGCAGACCCTTAGGGCTGCGGCTTTGGTGACGCGTAGGGGATTCGAACCCCTGGATGCCAGCGTGAAAGGCTGGTGA
>ENA-UOOR01004031-UOOR01004031.1-fermentation-metagenome-genome-assembly--contig:-NODE-4031-length-12091-cov-14.973164_pt1 | contig 12091 bp, 9 predicted proteins | sample MGYA00245780_ERZ724029 | MGnify/ENA primary metagenome ERZ724029 (study PRJEB28704, sample SAMN03018315) | fermentation metagenome | biome: anthropogenic terrestrial biome; feature: soil; material... | reverse complement strand
CTTCGTATAGTGCGTTAAAGGTATGGAAAAATTCTTCCTGGGTTCTTTCCTTTCCAATAATAAATTGTATATCATCAATAAGCAAAACATCGATGTTTCGATATTTATTGCGGAATTCTTCGTTTTTACTGTCTCTTATGGAGTTAATAAGCTCATTTGTAAATTTTTCTGAAGTAACATACAAAACTCTTGCATCGGGGTTTTGTTCAAGAATATAGTGGCCTATAGCATGCATTAAATGCGTTTTGCCAAGACCAACTCCTCCATAAAGAAAAAAAGGATTATATCTTTTTGCGGGAAATTCAGCAACCGCAACAGCACCGGCATGGGCGAACTGATTTCCATTTCCACGTACAAATGTGTCAAATGTGTATTTGGGGTTTAAAATAGAAGAATGGGCGTTAGGATTTTCTTCAGAAGGATTAGGGGTACTATTGACATCTTTAAAGACTACTTCTACAGTGTATTCTTTATTTGTAACAGTTTTAACAGCATTAGCTATTAAAGTAAGATATCGACTTTTTAAAATATCCCTGTTAAACTCGGAGGGAGCTTCTAAGGTAAAAGTATCGTTTTTTATATTTAAAGGCTTAACGGTTTTAATCCATGTGTCGAGGCTTATTTTTGTCAGCTCGCCATCTAAGAGCTCCTCTGTTCTATTCCAAATTTCTTGTGCTGATAACAACATTTTTTCTCCTCCGAGTACAATTTTCTGTACATTTAACTATATCAAACTTCAAAGCATGTTTCAATAAAATGATTAAAGCAAAAAGGACAAAAAATCGTATTACAACATATAGTATATTCTACATGTGGATAGGTCAAAATGTAGTAATGACTTGAAAAAATCAAGATATTCTTGTAGAATGTATTGACGTATTTTATTTAGTTCATATATAATAGGTCTGGTGCCTTTACACTGATGTAATTAAATGGTGTCAATTGCAATAGAATTCTGATGGGAGGTGCGACAAAAATGATTAGAACCTATCAGCCTAAAAAAAGGCAAAGAAAAGTTGAACATGGCTTCCGGAAAAGAATGAAGACTAAAAACGGTAGAAAAGTCTTAAGAAGAAGAAGACTTAAAGGAAGAAGTAAATTAACTGCATAAGACCGCAGATATGTGGTCTTTTTTTCATTGCATATGAGAGCATTATGCAATGTTACCTTTTCATTGTATAGTAAAGTATACTCCTGCAATGAAAAGGGGATTGCATCGGGGACACCCCTTTGCTGATTTAATAAGGGTGCTCAGATTGTTAAGCATCCTTTAGAGGTGAAAGAAAATCCCGGAGCAGGCAAAACGAATGAGTAAAATTTACAAAATAAAAGAAAATCGGGAATTCCAACGAATATACCGTAAAGGTCGATATGCAGTCTCAAAGAGTTTGGCTGTTTATTTGCAGCCAAACTCTTTGCAAAAGAACAGAATTGGTATTACTGCAAGCAAAAAATACGGTAATAGTGTTAAACGAAACCGTATTCGCAGGCTTATTAAAGAAAGCTGGCTTTTATTACAGGATAGGCTCAATTGTGGGTATGATTTTGTTATTGTAGCGAGGAAGCAGGAAAACACTGAAAACCCAATGCTTAAGCATATTCATAAAGAAATGCTTTATTTAATGAAAAAACTGAATGTTTTAAACAGGAATTTAAAATGACAAAGGTTTTATTATGGCTCATACAAATATATCGTAAGTTTATTTCTCCGCTTAAGGGAAAGGGTACTTGCAGGTTTTATCCCACCTGTTCTGCTTATGCTTATGACGCCATAAGAATATACGGACCGTTTAAGGGGACGTTTCTTTCATTGAAAAGGATATTAAAATGCCATCCTTTTCATAAGGGAGGATATGATCCCATAGAACGGAGAGGAGAATAAGAATGTTTGACTTTATTGCTAAATTACTTGGTCCCGTGCTTCATTTTATTTATGAAACGATTGCTTTTCATAATTATGGACTAGCACTTATTTTATTTACGGTTTTAATTAAAGCCGCGCTTTTGCCTTTAACAGTAAAACAATTAAAGTCTACCGCAAAAATGCAGGAGATACAGCCGGAGGTTACTAAACTGCAGCAGAGATATAAAAATGATAAGGAAAAGCTGAACCAGGAAACGATGAAGCTTTACCAGGATAAAGGAGTCAACCCGATGGGTGGGTGCTTACCGATGTTAGTTCAGCTTCCTATATTGTTTTCTCTCTACTATGTAATAAGAATGCCACTTACATACATGTATGGGTGGACAAAGGAAGTTATAGGTAATTTTATAATTAAGGTTATGTCGGTTCTGCCAAATGTTTTTCCACTAAACATGAATCCTTTTATAAAAGATTTTGATGCTATAAAAGGTGATCCCTTGCAGGTTGTAGAGCTTTTTAAAAGAAATCCTTACACGGAAATTAATCTTGTAGGTGCTATAAATGATATGCCTTCGATAATTGATGGCGGAGAGAAAATTATAAATCTTAACTTTTTGGGAATATTTAATCTTGGTGTAAGACCAACATATGATTTCAAGCTTATTTCAGAAAATCCGGGTCTTTATATACCTGCTTTGGTTTTGGTGGTAATTGCAGTAGCATCCACATATTTTTCAACTAAAATTTCTATGGCAAAAAGCCAAGCAGCAAATAGCGGCTCACAAGTAAATCAAACCAACAAAACGATGGCGCTTATGGGTCCTTTTATGACGCTCTTTATAAGCTTTCAGGCACCTTTAGGACTGTCTCTTTATTGGACAATAAGCAATTTAACTCAGATTGCACAACAAATTTTTACTGATAAATATATAAATAAGAAAAAAAAGGAGGGAGAATAATTGTCCCAATACATTGAAAAAGAAGGAAAGACCGTTGAATCCGCCATTAATGAAGCCTTGATGGAATTGGATATTGACATGGAAGACGCTGACATTGAGATTATTGATGAAGGAAACAAAGGCTTGTTTGGGCTGATCGGCGGAAGAAGTGCAGTTGTACGTGTATATAAAAGAGCAAATTACGAAGAAATAGTCAGAAACTTTTTAACACCAATTTTATCAGCAATGGGAGTAGATGAAGATATATCAATTGATCTGGATGATGACAATAACCTTACCGTAAGGTTGTCTGCTGAAAACATTGGAATTGTTATTGGACGAAGGGGAGAAACTCTTGATGCACTGCAGTATCTATTAGGGCTTGCAGTAAATAAATACAGTGATAATTTTATGCGTGTTATATTGGACGTGGGCAACTATCGGGAAAAGCGTGAAGAAACGCTGGAAAGGCTTGCAAAAAGGCTTGCCGACAAGGTTTCAAAAACAAGAAGGAATATGACATTAGAGCCTATGAATCCATATGAAAGAAGAATAATCCATGCTACTCTTCAGGACTTTAGTTCAATTGAAACCTATAGCATAGGAGATGAACCAAACAGAAAGGTTGTTATAAAATATAAAGGTCATCGAAACAGCTACGCAAAAGAGTAGGGGTGTAGAGATTGATACACGCATCATTTGTTTTGCATAGTCAAAACAGACACATGTGGGAAGTGAACTCGTTCAGCAAAGCTGAACATCAAGCGTTTTTACTTGTAAAATACGCCTATGGGCTTCAGATGGAGACTCTACTCCACCTGAAGTGTAGAATCGGAACCCGCCACTACGTGTTTTTAGCCCACCGGGCTAAAATACACTTCATTAATAAGTGGCTTTTAAGCCACTTATAGAAGTGGGGATCTTGGTTTTTTGATAAATTGAGAAAGAAACGATTGGCGAATATTAACGAATGATTAACTTCTTTTTCAATTTTAATAGTAAGAGAAAATCTTGATTTAGAAAAAGAATATATAAATGGCTTGTATCAATAAAAGCGGACGATGGAAAATCCATTGTCCATTTTTATCATAAATAAGTCAGAAGGCTCCCTCTTATAAACTACCTTATTCATAACGTTGAATGTGTAGGCGGGAGATGAATGATCAGATTAGGTGAGTAAATGGCAGAGTTTGATACTATTGCAGCAATATCAACTGCTGTAGGAAATTCAGGTATCTCAATTATAAGAATAAGCGGTCCTAACGCTTTTTCGGCTGCGGATCGGGTTTTTAAAGGAAAGGGCAGCTTTCAAAGTTATAAGTCTCATACGGTTCACTATGGGAAAATAATTGATCCCAAAACTAATATCATAATTGATGAAGTTTTAATTATAAAAATGGCAGCGCCCAAAACCTATACCCGAGAGGACATTGTTGAAATAAACTGCCATGGTGGTTATGTTACTGCTTCAAAAATACTCGATATTCTTTACAGGCAGGAAATACGCCCAGCAGAAGCAGGAGAATTTACAAAAAGAGCATTTATAAACGGAAGAATTGATCTTGCTCAGGCTGAAGCGGTTATGGATTTAATAAGTTCCAGAACCGAAAAAAGCTCAAACATAGCTCTATCTCAGCTGGAAGGTAAATTATCTGTCGAGGTAAATAAGCTGCGGCAAAGTCTTGTGGAAATGCTTGCGGAAATTGAGGTTAATTTAGATTATCCGGAGTATGATTTTGAAGAGATTACTTCAGAAAAGTGCTCAACAAAGCTTGAATTAATAAAAAAAGAGCTCGAAAAGCTTATAATAAGCTTTAGCTTCGGGAAAATTCTAAGAGAGGGAATGGAGGTAGCGATTATCGGGAAACCAAATGCCGGTAAATCCTCTCTTCTTAACAGGCTCTCGCGCAAGAACCGGGCTATTGTTACCGAAATACCCGGCACCACCAGAGACATTCTTGAGGAATATGTGAACATTCTTGGCTTGCCTATAAAGCTTATTGATACCGCAGGCCTTAGAGAAACGGAAGACAGGGTTGAAAAAATTGGCGTGGAAAAAGCCCTTGAGGTTATAAATTCAGCAGACCTTATTCTATTTATTCTTGATGCAAACAGCGGTTTTGAAAAAGAAGACAGAGATATTTTAGAGAAGGTCAAAAATTTCAGCAATAAAACAATGTTTGTGGTAAATAAAACGGATGCAACGGATCCGGAGAAATTTAATGAGATAAAGACTGAAATACCGGAATGCCTTGAAACATCAGTGCTTGAGGATTCAGGCATAAACACTCTTGAAAGCGAAATTTACCGATTTGCCAATAAAAGTGAGACCGACATGGATAATCAAGTTCTTGTTACAAACGCAAGGCACAAAATGCTTCTTACCGATGCACTGAAAGGCATCAACACCGCGCTTTCAGCCATTAGCGCAGGAATGACACTGGATATTATATCAATGGATATTAAAAGTGCAGCCGATAAGCTTGGGGAAATAACAGGGCATATGGTTTCAGAGGAAGTTGTGCTTAATATATTCCAGCGATTTTGTGTTGGGAAATAGTAAAAATGCATAAAGTGGTTTTTTAATGCAAATAAATTTTACATTAAAATTTCCCTCGGAGAGTTTTTTGGAATTGTTTTTATTTTATGCGAGTAGTTTAAAAATGAAAATATGCTATATGAGCTATATTTGACCTTTTAACAGCAACTTTATAGTAACGCTCTAATAAGGTTATCTCCCAGAAAGTCACGAAGTGACTTTCTGATAAAAATTAAAAAAGTGAAGAGACTTTAAATAGAGAGGAAATAATGGGAAATACATTTGAAGAATACGATGTTATAGTGGTTGGAGCCGGCCATGCAGGTTGCGAGGCTGCTCTTGCAGCTGCCAGAATGGGGGCTAAGACAGCTATTTTTTCAATGAATTTGGATAGCATTGCAAACATGCCCTGTAATCCAAGCATTGGGGGAACTGCAAAGGGTCACCTTGTAAGGGAAATTGACGCATTGGGAGGCGAAATGGGCCGATGTGCGGACAAAACCCTTATTCAGTCGCGAACTCTTAACACCACAAAAGGTCCTGCAGTCTTTTCACTGAGAGCGCAGATGGACAGAAGATCATATCAGCGCGAAATGAAGCATACATTAGAGCTTCAGGGAAATCTCCACCTGCGCCAAGAGGAAATTACAGAGCTTTTAACAGAGGGTAGAAAAATAATCGGTGTGACAACGCATATAGGAATCACATACCCATGCAAGATTGTCATTTTAACAACAGGAACCTTTTTACAAGGCAGAATTATTATCGGTGATGTTTCATATAGCAGTGGTCCAGATGGGCTTTTCCCCTCAAATAAGCTGTCGGATAGCTTAAAAAGCTTGGGTATTGAATTACTAAGGTTTAAAACAGGAACACCTGCCAGAATCAATCGTAAAAGCGTGGATTTTTCCAAAATGACAGAGCAACCAGGCGATAATCCCATAGTCCCATTCTCTTTTGAACATGAAACCATCGACAGGGAACAAGTATCCTGTTATCTTACCTATACAACTGAGAAAACACATAATATAATCCGTGAAAATTTGCATCGATCACCATTGTACAGTGGTACAATTGAGGGAATTGGCCCCAGATATTGCCCGTCTGTAGAAGACAAGGTCGTTCGTTTTGCCGATAAGGAGAGGCATCAGGTGTTTATTGAACCAATGGGTCTTGACACGGAAGAGGTGTATTTGCAGGGCTTTTCTACAAGTATGCCTGTTGATGTCCAGCATGAAATGATAAGAAGCCTGCCGGGGCTTGAAAATGCTCAGGTCATGAGAAATGCATACGCAATAGAGTATGACTGCATAAACCCGCTGGTCTTAAAACCATCTCTTGAGTTTAAAGAATTTGACGGTTTGTTTTCCGCAGGGCAAATTAACGGCAGCTCCGGTTATGAAGAAGCGGCAGCTCAAGGACTGATTGCCGGCATTAACTCTGTTTTAAAAATAAAAGGCAAAAATCCTCTTATCCTTGACAGATCCCAAGCATACATCGGTGTTCTTATTGATGATCTGGTCACAAAGGGTACAAAAGAGCCATACCGCATGATGACATCAAGAGCGGAATACCGGCTGCATTTAAGGCAGGACAATGCCGACAGTCGCTTAACTCCCAAGGGCTACGAGCTTGGGCTTATAAATGAGAACCGCTATCAGAGCTTTTTGGAAAAACAACGCATTATTGACCAGGAAATACAAAGACTTAAGCAAAAAAACATACCACCCTCTGACGCTGTAAACAGCTTTTTAGATAAGCACGGAAGCACGCAAATAAAAAGCGGCGTTAAGCTTAGTGAGCTTTTAAAAAGACCTGAATTAACCTATGAAGCATTAAAAGAAATAGATAATGAAAGGCAGGGGCTGCCTGATGCCGTTACGGAGCAGGTTTCCATATCCATAAAATATGAAGGATATATTGCTAAGCAGATGCAACAGATTGAGCAGTTTAAAAAGATGGAGAAAAAACTTATTCCGGAGGATATCGATTATAACGACATAAGCGGTCTCCGTATTGAGGCGAAGCAAAAGCTTTCAGCTCAAAGACCGGTTTCCTTAGGTCAGGCATCCAGAATATCCGGTGTGTCTCCGGCTGATATTTCTGTATTAGTTATTTATTTGAATGCAAGAGGCAAAAGGAGCAATAAGGATGACGGATGATAACATTAAGCTTCTAGAAGACGGTGCAAATGCTTTGGGGATAAACATCACCGAAGAAGCAAAATTTAGCTTTGATAACTATTACAAGAAGCTTATAACGTGGAATGAGCGTGTTAATCTTACAGCTATAACCGACGAACGCGACGTAGTGATAAAGCATTTTATTGACTCTCTTACTTTAGTAAAATATCTACCGATCAGCGCAAAAAGCATGATTGATGTTGGAACCGGCGCTGGTTTTCCGGGCATTCCGGTAAAAATGATAAGAGGAGATCTTTTATTAACCCTTTTAGATTCCTTAGAGAAAAGAGTCCGGTTTTTAAATGAGGTTATTATGGAAAGCTCTTTAACCGATGTAAGCGTAAAACACGGGCGAGCTGAGGATCTTGCCCGGGATCCGCTGCATAGGGAAAGATATGATGTTGGAACCGCAAGAGCGGTGGCATCGCTTTCTGTTCTAAGCGAATATATTCTACCCTTTGTAAAGCCGGGCGGGGTTTTTGCTGCAATGAAGGGTAGTGAAATTCAAAAGGAGTTGAATGAGGCAACAAAAGCAATTTCTGTGCTTGGCGGGAAAGTAGAGTCCGTAGAAAAATTTTCCTTACCCTTTGATAATATAGAACGGCATATTATTTTAATAAAAAAGATTCGACAAACACCGACACAATATCCGAGGAAAAGTGGAAAACCAGCAAAATCCCCTATATCATAGTCCCGAAATCCTTTGTTTTCAGGGGTTTTATGCGATCGATTCATGTTTAAAAAAAAAGGAATCAAAAAGACAACGGCGAATATTTACAGAGATAAGCAAACATCAACTTTTGTTATACCTCTAGCAAAAGAAAAATAATAAGGAAGGTGCCGTTATGACATTACAGGAAAGATTCCTATTCAGTAAACCAGAGAAAAAAACAGATCGAAAAGGCGACCAGAAAAAAATTACTTACATCCCATTAGAGAAAATAAGACCTAATCCATACCAGCCCAGACGCAATTTTGAAAATGGTGCACTGGAAGAGCTTTGTGGCTCTATCAAAGAATATGGCGTTATTCAACCTATTAATGTACGCAAAACACCGGGTTCTGGAAATCAATACGAGCTTGTTGCAGGTGAAAGGCGGCTTAGGGCGTCTATTATGGCAGGGCTTAAGGAAATTCCGGCAATTATCATTGATGTTAATGAAGACGATTTGGCTATATTGGCTTTAATTGAGAATTTGCAGCGCGAAGACTTAAGCTATATGGAGGAAGCAGAAGGTTATCAAAACCTTATAAGGGATCATGGACTTACTCAGGAGGAATTGGCTCAAAAAATCGGGAAAAGCCAATCAACAATTGCAAATAAAATAAGGCTTTTAAAGCTGCCACCAATGGTAAAAAAAATGCTTGCGGATCACCATCTGACCGAAAGACATGCCAGAGCGCTTTTAAAGCTGCATGATGAGCAAATGCAGCTTAAGATTCTACAAAAGGTTTGTGAAAAAGAGCTTAATGTAAAGAAAACTGAAGACCTTGTTCAAAAGGTTTTAGATAAATATGTAGATCCAAGCATGTATGAGAACGGAAAACGTCTCACCCGTTCAATTAAGGATATAAGAATTTTTGTAAACACCATACGTCAAGCCATCGATGTGATGAAAAAATCCGGTGTAAACGCTAAAGCTGCGCAGATTGATAGGGGCGAGTTTGTTGAGTTTATTGTAAGAATTCCAAAAAAAGAACGAACCATGCCAAAAGCCCAATAATTAAAAACCCATAGACATGTTAAAAATTCGATAAGTAGGTGTACAAGATAGAGACAGGGGGAACCAAAAAACTTCCGCATAATAGCGGGAGTTTTTTTGGTCCCATGGTAAACTGTATAGCCATTAGAATTTGAAAGGTGTGGACAGATTGTAAAAACTTTATTACAATATATAAGGGTTGATTTTACTGCATTAACTTATAAAGCATCGCTTTTCATGAGTAAAAAACCTCTGTATCAATATTTTATCTATGAAATACGAGCTTTTTAATATATTGCTCGGAGCGCATTGGTTGGTTCGCTCCTGCATTGGCGTACAATTTGCGCAAGCGCTCATTGAATCAGTAGTATGAGTTCTTGCAGTGATATCAAGCGTTCAGTAGTTAGAAGGGAGTTCTTAAGCATGCCAGATAATAACAATCACACACCGGAGGAATCATTCGATAACAATATCATCCCGGTTGATATAGAAGCGGAGATGAAGCAGTCTTTTATTGATTATGCCATGAGTGTCATAATCGACAGAGCATTGCCGGATGTCCGGGACGGGCTTAAGCCTGTTCACCGCAGAATTTTATATACCATGCATATTTCCGGTTTCACACCGGACAAACCACACAGAAAATCTGTTGCGACCGTTGGTGAAGCGCTGAAAAGCTTTCATCCTCACGGTGACGCAGCCGTATACGATACCCTTGTACGTATGGCGCAGGATTTTTCATTAAGATATCCCCTTGTGGACGGGCATGGCAATTTTGGCTCAGTTGACGGTGATGCCCCTGCTGCGATGAGATATACGGAAGCAAGAATGGCGAAAATTTCCGTTGAAATGCTTCGGGATATTAATAAGGATGCAGTTGATTTCAAGCCGAACTTTGATGACCATGAAGTGGAGCCGGTCGTTCTTCCGTCCAGATTTCCCAATTTGCTGGTCAATGGTTCTTCGGGAATTGCTGTTGGTATGGCCACAAATATTCCTCCCCACAATCTTACCGAAACCATTAACGGTATAATACAAACAATTGATAACCCGGACATTGATGTTTCAGAACTAAATGAGTATATAAAGGGTCCGGACTTTCCCACGGGTGGAATCATATTAGGTAAAAAAGGAATAAGGGATGCTTATTCCACCGGAAAGGGAAGGATTGTTGTTCGAGCTGTAACCGACATAGAATCTTACGGTTCTAATCGTCAGCGCATTGTCGTTACAGAGCTGCCTTACCAGGTAAATAAAGCAAGGCTGTTAGAGAAGATCGCCAACCTTGTAAAGGAAAAAAGAATTGATGGCATTTCAGATCTACGGGACGAATCAGACAGGCGTGGAATGCGCATGGTTATTGAGCTCAAAAGGGATGCCAATGCCAATGTGGTGCTAAATCAATTATTTAAGAACACCCAGCTGCAGGATTCGTTTAATGTTAATATGCTGGCAGTTGTTGAAGGTCCTGATGGCAAGTTTGAGCCAAAGGTAGTCACACTGAAGGATGCAATAAGATATTATATTCTTCATCAGGAAGAAGTAATCCGTCGCAGAACTAAATATGACCTTGAAAAAGCAGAAGCCAGAGCTCATATTTTAGAAGGCTTAAAAATAGCTATTGACAATTTGGACGAGATTATCAGCATAATCCGCCATTCCCACACCGAGGCTCAGGCTAAGGAAAAAATGATGGAGCGCTTTAACCTTAGCGATAAACAATCCCAAGCCATTGTGGACATGCGTCTTGGTCGCCTTACAGGCTTAGAGCGTGAAAAGCTTGAAGCCGAGTATCAGGAAGTGCTTGCAAAAATCGCTTGGTTTAGGGATATACTTTCAAAACCGGAGCTTGTTGATAATATTATTAAGGAAGAGCTTACTGACATAAAGAATCGATATGGCGATGAGAGGCGCACAAAGATAACCTTTGACGCCGATGATATCGATATGGAGGATCTTATCCAGGAAGAGGATATTGTTATAACGCTCACCCATTTCGGATATATAAAAAGAACCTCTGCAGATGCATATAAGAGCCAGAAGCGTGGAGGAAAGGGTGTCACAGGTCTCACAACCAGGGAAGACGACTTTGTCACCGATATATACACAACAACAACACATAACTATATTCTATTCTTTACGAATATGGGCAAAGTATATAAGCTCCGGGCATGGAATATACCTGAAGCCGGAAGACAAGCCAAAGGCACAGCTATTGTAAATCTTCTTGAGCTAGATCCAGACGAAAAGATAAACGCTGTCATCACAATCACCGGTCAAGAAGAAGACATGCATCTGTTTATGGCGACACGGAAGGGTATAGTTAAAAAAACGCCTCTTGAGCAATATGCAAATATCCGCCGAAGCGGTCTTTTGGCTGTAACCCTTAAGGAAGATGACGAGCTCATAGAGACACGTTTAACCGATGGCACACGCGATATTCTTCTTATAACTAAAAACGGTATGTCCATACGCTTTAATGAAAAGGATGTCAGACCCACGGGCAGAACATCCCAAGGCGTTATCGGAATCAGGCTTGATGAAGGCGACGAATTGATTTCCATGCTCAGATTCAAAGAGGATACATCCCTTTTGGTTGTTACCGAAAATGGTTTTGGAAAACGCACTGAGCTGGAAGAGTATAAGGTTCAAACCCGAGGCGGCAAGGGAATCCTTACTTATAGGGTTACGGAAAAAACAGGGGTTCTTGTCGGTGCCAAGCTTGTTGATGAAGAGGATGACATAATGCTTATCAACACCGACAGCAATATTATAAGAATGCATGTTGACGAAATAACAGTATTAAGCCGTGTAACCCAAGGCGTTACCCTAATGCGAAGCAACGATGGCAATAAGGTTGTAGC
>ENA-UOOR01004030-UOOR01004030.1-fermentation-metagenome-genome-assembly--contig:-NODE-4030-length-12093-cov-14.959628_pt1 | contig 12093 bp, 2 predicted proteins | sample MGYA00245780_ERZ724029 | MGnify/ENA primary metagenome ERZ724029 (study PRJEB28704, sample SAMN03018315) | fermentation metagenome | biome: anthropogenic terrestrial biome; feature: soil; material... | reverse complement strand
ATATCCGATGTACATATTAAATCATATTTAGAGATATCTGGTGTTGAGGTGGTTGCGGTATCAGATATAAATGAAAAAGCTGCAAGGTCTGTTGCGGAGAAATATAATTGGCAATGGTATACTGATTACAAGGAAATGATATGTAAATCAGGTGCTGATGTTATCGATATATGTACACCTAGTGGTTTGCGTAAGGATATAGCAATATATGCAGCCAAAAATAAAAAGCATATTATTGCTGAAAAGCCTATAGAAGTTACACTTGACAGAATAGACAGTATTCTTGAAGCCTGCTCAGAGAATCAAGTGTTTATTTCCGGTATTTTCAATAAAAGGTATAAGGATATATACAGGCAGATCAAAAATATTATTCAAGAGAACAGGCTGGGAAAAATCATATTATCCGATGTTTCAATGAAATGGTACAGACCTGCTGAGTATTATAAGAACTCCGGCTGGAGAGGCACCTGGGCATTGGACGGTGGCGGAGCTCTTATGAATCAGTGTATTCACTACGTTGATATGCTTCAATGGTTATTGGGAGCGGTAGATAATGTTTTTGGACAAACCGATAAGTTCGTACACACTTATATCGAAGCAGAAGATACGGCAGCAGCTTTACTCAGGTTTAAGTCCGGAGCAATTGGAATGATACAAGCCGCAACGTCAACATACCCTGGGTTTAGCGCCAGATTTTCGATTAATGGAGAAAATGGCGGAATTGTAATCGAAGATGATAAAGTAATAGAATTCAAATGCAAGGATCAGAGACCCGAAGATGATCTGCTGTTTAAAGCGAATCAAGCCAACATAGGGGCTTCTACAAATATAGTAACAAATTATGGACTTCATAAGAGCCAGTTAACAGCCATACTTGCTTCCATTCGAGAAGGGAAAGAGCCGGAGGTCAATGGAATTGAGGCAAGAAAAGCTGTTGAGATAATTGAAGCGATCTATATGTCTTCAGTTGAAAATAGGCAAGTGAAGCTGCCGCTTTAGTACCTTATTGCTGCAAAATATCAAGTGAACTCGTTCAGCTAAAGCTGAACATCGGGACTTCGGTGGGGGACTCTACCCCCACCGAAGCAAGAATAAGGAACCCCCACTTATAGAAGTGGAGGTCTTGGAATTTTGATAAAAACAAGAATTTTATGTTTTGCAGCTGTAGGGTTCTGCTGTTTGGTTGTGGGCGAAGCCCACTTTAGATCTACAATATGAGAAATATAACGAGGCGGGTACAATCCCCCACTGAAGGGGCGTTTGATAAACCGTTCGCAGCTATAACGTATTTTGCGAAGCAAAAACGTGTGTTGCACACAAAACGCGTTATGCAGGCGTAAAGTGCTCGCGTTTTGGCACGCAATTCGCGCAAGCGCTCATTGAAAAGAATTAGATAAAAGGTGGTAAAGAGATGAGCCGTACAATTCTTGTTAATGCTGAAATTATAACACCATACCGAGTATTGAAGAGTCATTCGGTTATTATCAACGGTTCAAAAATAGAAGATATAATTAAAACTGATGAAGCATCTTCTTACGAGAATTTGCAGGTAATAGACGCCCAAGGATGTTATGTAATGCCAGGGTTCATCGATATGCATGTGCATGGTGGCGGTGGTGCTGATTTTATGGAGGGTACCGAGAGATCCATTGGTGAGATCTCAGCTTTTCATATGAAACATGGAACGACAACGATGCTTTTGACGACTAATTGTGCCCCTATGGATAAAATTTTCTCAGTGATTGACAAATTCAGGGAAGTAAAAAGCACAAGAGCTTATCCAAATCTCTTGGGAGTGCATCTGGAAGGTCCTTTTGTTTCAACAGAGCAATTAGGCGCATTAAATGTTGATGCATGCAAATCTCCGGATGCTGAGGACATAAAAAAAATCTTATGTTATGAGGATGTAATTTCTAGAATTACCGCAGCTCCAGAAATATACGGAACGCTTACAATGGCTGAAAGGCTCCGAAATTATGATATTTTGTTTTCAGTTGGACATTCAAATGCAAATAATGAGGATATGTTAAGAGCCTTAGAATCCGGCTATTCCCACATTACACATTTTTATTCAGCCACATCAACGGTTCGCAGGATAAATGCTTATAGGGTATCCGGCGTTATTGAAAGCGGCTATTTGTTAGATGGGTATACTGTTGAAGTAATCGCTGACGGACACCATCTTCCGCCTGATTTATTAAAGCTAATATATAAAATTAAAGGATCTGCCAGAATTGCATTAGTCACTGATTCAATCTGCGCCGCCGGGTTACCGGAGGGTCAAAAAGCCAAAGGAAGCGGTGGTAGAGAAATCATTATAGAAGGCGGGGTTGCAAAACTGCCTGATCGTTCTGCATTCGCCGGCAGTGTAAGCACAATGGATCTTTTGGTTAAAAATATGTTTGAACTGGCAGAAGTACCATTGAATGAAACAGTTAAAATGGCTACTGCAACACCTGCCAGAATTCTTCGTCTCGACAAAAAGAAAGGGATCGTAAATCCAGGTATGGACGCAGACTTGGTTGTTATGGACAGAGAATTTCGTGTAAGGCTCGTTATGTCGGATGGAAAGGTTTTTTATGATAGATCCGAAATAATATAGCTTAATCAACGTCCTTGGAGCTTGCATTTTCATATCAATTTACGTTGAGCTATTCCACTATATGCTTACCATCTAAATTTTCGCCTTCCAGATAGTTTTCTCTGTACTGCTTTGGGGTGTAGCCAAACATCATTTTAAACCTGCTGATAAAATACTGTGGAGAGGAATATTTCATGATATCTGATACCTCTTCAACTTTTAAGTTGGTGTTAATTAATAAATTTCTGCAGTGATTAAGCTTTAGGTTGGTAACATAATCGATAAACTTTATACCTGTTTCGTTTTTAAAAACCCTGCTGAGATATTTGTAATTAATATCCAACCCCTGTGCGACATATTCGAGAGATAGCTGTGGATTCTGTATATTTTCCTTGATAAACTCCTGTGCTCTAACTACAATTATATTATTATTTGAATCAGCTTCTAAAATATCGCTAAAAGCCTTATGCATAACTTTTTTAATCCATATTTCATATTCCAGTATGTTTGATGTATTTCTAAAGCCTGCTTCAAGATCAATATCCTGACCTACATGTGTAGTCAAAAAATCCTCAACTAATGATACACATGAACTTAAGGTAGTATAAATTTGCTGATAACTGAAGCTTCCACCTCTTAAATTATTAATTAAATTCTCCATATCTGCAATACTTTTTTCACAATTAAGACTCTTTAGCGAATTGGAGAGATTATTCAAAAGAAGTCTGTTTAAATATGAGCGTTTTTCTTCAAGATTGATGATATCATCAAACGTAAAAAGATATTTTTCGGGGAAAACATAGCTGTAATTCAGCCCGTTCATAGCAATTTTATGAGAGGTGCTCATATGTTGCAAATTTGTATCTGTTTTTCCAAAGGACATATACTTTGAAATTGAAATGCCCTCCGATGAAAGCTTCTGTGTTTCGTTAAAGAATTCTTCGCCAAGCTTATATAAAATACTCTCCTCAAAATCAAAATTTACGAGCATCTTTATTGTGTTATCCTTTTCGTAATAAAGGCATATGGAGTTATCTGTAGTAAACATTTCTTCAAGCTTTGAGCAAATTTGCAATTTTTCATATTCGTATAAGACTACCTTTTCAGATTCTTGAAGCTTTTCAAGCTTAACAACTGCAACACAAAAGAATTTATGGAGAAACTCTATATCCATCATTCTCATTCTTGCATTTATTTCAGAGGTATCAGGTGGGTTACTTGAAAACAATGCGCTAAGGAAATTCATTCTTATCATAGGCAGCACTTTTTGAAGAGCAACTTCCTTTTCCTTCATAATATTTTCCATGTTATTAATAGTGCTGTTAATTAGTGAATATTCATTGTTTTCCTTTGCCTGCTTGCTATAGTATGGGCTATTTTTAATATTGTTTACAATATTTTTCATTGGTTTTGCAAGCATTTTAGCCCGAGAGAATGATGCGAGGGCTCCTACTGCAATCGATATTAATGCAACTAATATCAATAGTCTTAGGATATAATTTGTCACGGATGAAATTTCCGAAATCGGAGCAACGGAGACATACATCCAATCATTGTATAACGAAGTCTGATAAGAAAATACTGTAGGCAAACCCTCGTTGGTGTTTTCTACATAATACCCGTTCTCATTATTTTGTTTCAAAAGCTCTTCATAGCCAAGCTCTGTAATGTTATGACCTATAATAGAGCTATCTGTATGAGATATGATGCTTCCATCCTTATTTATAATAAAAATACTGCCTAAACCTTCCGGAGCATGTTTGCTTAAAAAGCTTTTAAATATATCGCCGCTGACAGTAACAATAACGGCTCCTCTGACCCCTCTATTGTAGCCATAGATTACCCTGACTGCATGAATTACTGTTTCAGGAGGTTTATTGCCTTGAACCTCGGATACCTTAAAAGCCAAATTTTTGCCAAAATCAAAAAAAAGCATAAGATTCTCATTGTGACCGGAATAAGAATCAATCGCTTTTTGAACTAAATTATAATAATGAGATAGATCACCTTGGGATTCAATGGAGTTATAAAGTGTGTGTCTGACAAAATCGGTTGAAACTAGAAGATTATTATTTTCATAATATATTGCCAGCGAAAAAATTAGTGGGTTAAGAACACTCATATCTTCTAAATATTCGCCTACCTTTGAAGTGTCAACGATGCTTTTTTCCAGAGGATCTTGGAAAAAACGGTTAAGAATATAATTACCGGACAAATCGCGAACGATTTGTGAAGATATATTATCAACAGCTTGAACCAATGCTATATCAATACTGGATTTATATTGATTAAGTAATTTATTATTTGATTCAATTATTTGATCAGTCATAAATGTTTTTACAATGTTATACGATAAGATCCCCATAATCAAAGTGCATAACAAAATTATTGATATAAATGAAATAAGTAGCGACGGCATAAAAGGGAAGAAGTATTTCTTTTTTGATTTACTTCTATTTATCAAATTTAAGACTTTCGCCAATTGTATTCCTCCGTTTCTCTCTGCAACACAAAAATGAAGTTAATGCGTATTATAAATCAAAAACAAATAATCTTGATATGTCACATTGTCAACTACTTCCAGCATGTAATGATTGATTCCACAATCCATTTCCCAAAAAAATTGGTAACTGAAAAAATTCTTGTATTACACAAATCACTTTTGAGTTAAATCAACGGAATCAATGATGGATGATTAGATTATATCACAAAAAAATGAACTAATCCACCAGCTATTATATTAAAAATAACCAAACAAGTACTAAAATCGTTATATAAGAATTATCATCATTAATTGCATAGTGTTGATGGGGACTACCTTATAAATCAAATGACGATATTTCTACGTGATTTATCAGCATTGTTTTTAACCCACATAGTTAAATACAATTACAGTGGTAACAAAGATGTGCGCGCATCTTATCCAATTATCACCAGCGGTTCACTTGACAGAATCTACAATTAGTCTGTGACATATAAAATTTATGGTATGCAGGCACAACAACAAGAAGTGTACTTGTAACACAAAGAACCCACATAATAAGAAAGAAGTTTTACAAAACACGAGTAACATCATGTAAAACACAAAAACCTATGAACTTAATCAAAATTTGAAGGAGTGAAAGTGTATGAAGAAAGTATCAAAGATCCTTGCTGTGTTTCTTGCTGCTATTTTTTCAATAACAAGCTTCAGTATTACAGGAGTCGGGTTATTAGAGGTATGGGCATCCGGTGAAATGACCGACATATATCTTGATGGAAATAAGCTTGAATTCTCGCAGCCAGAAAGTATAATTAAGGAAGATGATGTTTTTTTAGCACCTGTAGAGGAGCTTGCATTTCTAACAGGAGCAAGTGCTGAAATAGACACTACTAGTATCAGTTTTACAAATGACATGCTTAATCTTAATGTAGTTGCTTCTGTCGGCAGCAACACAATATCGGTAAACGGCACTGAAAGGATTATTTCCAACGCCCCGAAAATAATCGGTGAAATTGTTATGTTCCCTGTAAAGGATTTCTTTTATACGATGAACTGCAGTGTAAAATGGGATAAGTTTAATAAAAGGATTATTGCCGATTCACCTTTAGCAAATGTTTATAAATCAGGCGATTTAGTCATTCATAAGGCAGCAGAAGCGCCTGTTCTTGATGGTGCAGATACTGATTCTGCTTGGAGCGGTGCTTCATTAAACTCTGGTTTTTCAACAGTGTTCTATATGGATGAACCTGAGTCTGATACATCATTTAAGGTTACATATGACGATAACTTCCTATATTTCTTTATAAGATGCGAAGGTGCTCCTGTCCCCCTTGAAGGAGTATCTATTTTTATTGCACCTTCTGATTCGATTGTGAATAGTACACCTTACTATAATGCTGTATTAATTCCTGATCCTTCCAATACTACAGTTGTTCATGATGGCAAAGCAAGGACTGACGGGCTGGGGATTCATTACGGAGGAGGTTTGGAATATACTCTTGCAAAAAACAAAGGTTATTATGCAGAATATGGTATAAATGAATCAGAATGGACAGCCGAGGTTAAAATTCCGTTTGCAAAGCTTGTGCCATCCGAAACTGCTGATGTTCCTTACCCGTCTAATTCTGCGGAATGGAAGTTTAATATTACAAGGGTACGTCCTTATACCGAGACTGCAAGCTCATGGGCTCCAATAAGAAATTCTATTTATGGTGATAACCTGATTGAATCGGATATGAGCTATTCAGTTAATTTTAGATATGCACCGATCACCAACAGAACAAGCAGCATTTTCTATGAAGAATATCCAAAAACCACAGTGTTTGGTGCTGCTCCTATATCGTTTTCAACTAAAATTCCACAAAACGCAAGCCTACGCTATATGGGGTTTGATACGAAATTAATTTGTTTCGATAATGATGAGGTCAATTTGGATATAGAAACTGCAGGGTTTTATGCCGAGTGGGTAGGTGAGCTTGGCAATAAATCCAAAGCTGAAATTCTTAATATAACTGAAAAAGATTCAAAGCTCTATTTTATAGTTAAGCATCCATATATGTTAAACGATGGTTTGTACAAGCTGAATATCTATATTAAAAATAGTAATATCAGTAGATACGAGATGATGTTTGACAGACAGCTGGTTGTTGATGCAGGCGCTGTATATAATAGCCTTGTAGTGGATACACAAGTTTTGAACAAAACAATTTTGCAAAATAAAAGTGAAGAGGAAATAAGCAATACCGCCAAGGCTCTTATCAGAATAATGCCTGAGGCTATAGGGTATATCCTTAACGGAAGCCCGGCAGCAGGTACTATAAGCTATGATCCGGTAACAGACAGTCTATTTCAAACTAGCGGTGGTGTAGAAACTCTTAGAGTAACAAGAACTAAGAATGAAGACGGTTCCTATTCTTATACTACAACACCTGAGAAATACAAAAACAATGGAATCTTGGCATTGACTTCAAGAACAGGCAAAGAAGTTAATTTCGGCTATTATGAAGATGAAAGTGGAAAGAGATATTTCCTGGATGCACAATTAAACGGAAGAGCAGAGGATTATTTAAAAGGACAATTATCTTCGCTAGTAAAGACAGATCCTGTTGGGGCTGCATATGTGCTGTATTATCTGGCAAAAGCTTATCAGGATTGGATGCCAAAATATGATTATTTAGAGAATGCTTCTCCCGTACAATGGAGCTGGGGACCTCCTTTTGGCCATTTTGGCGGTATATTTAATAGATGGAACTTTGAAGAACTTGACGATTTAAAAACATATGCTCCGGTTTATGGAAATCTTAGAAAAACGAACGCTCTGGATATAGTAAGTGAAAACGTGGGTGAGGATGCTGATAAGTTAATTGCAAGAGACATGTTTCATGATGATGTGCAATTTTTCAACATGTTCCCCAACCAGCATCAAAATATGAACTACAAGAGCTGGCAAGGTCTTGTTGTTCTTGGTAGAAACACGGGCAATCCGGATTATGTTCACCAGGCAATGAATATGGTAGATGCATATGCTAAAAATGGTTTTCTGCTTGATGGCTTCTGGAAGGAAGTCACTTTATCTTATCATACACAGAGCCTGAGCGGCACAAATGATACACTAAATTATCTAAAAGGCTGGTCTGATCCGGCAGGCTACATATCCCCAAGAACAGGAATGAATGTGCAAAATCTTGATATGGGCGATCACTATCCTGTATTCAAATCTTCAAACCTTATTCAAAATACTGTTGTTTACCCAACCGGAAGGTTTTTCCCAATACAGGATACATGGGAAACAGGAAGCGGCACTGTGGCAAATATAGGCTCTATTTTGATGCCTGCAGCAAATATCGCAAGAATGTCCAAGGGTGAAGGTAGCGCAACAAGCCAGCTATACATGACCTATGCACCTCGCTATGGCTCACACGTTCATTATGATCCGTTAAGCCTTGCACTTTGGAGTAATGGACAGGAACTGCTTCCTGATCTTGGTTACACCCATTCGCAGCTACATTTCTGGTCACTTTCGACATTAGGCCATAATACAGTTGTGGTAGATTCAAAGGATGCTATTCAACCCGATGCAGCTTCCTATGGCGGCAAAGTTGAAAACTACGCTAATATCGATAATACCGTTCAGGTTATGAAAGCCAGTCAGGAAAATGCTTATCCTGGTATTGCCAATGAATATGACAGAGAGCCTTGGTATATTAAAATGGAGGGCTCAGATGAAAGCTATGTTCTTGATATATTCAGAGTAAACGGCGGAAACCGCCATGAATATACATTAAACGGTGACGCAACAAGCAAGACATCAAGCTTTACCACTGATATAGCTATGCAGGATTATAATGATGGTCTGCTTCTTCCGGCAGGAACTGTTGTAACCCCGCCAACAAAAGAAACGGAAAAGGGAAGCGCAGTTTACGGTGGAGAGGAATTATATTACGCCTATGCTATGGTTCAAGATGTGGATGTAAACTCAGAAGAGCTTGTAGATGGCAAGTATGAAATTACAATGGTAACAAACGATGGCACAGCAAATACAGCGGGCATGAAAATAACAGGCTTTGCAGGTGACAATTCGCAGCTCTTTGTAGGAAAAGCACCGTCAGTATCAGGCTTGACTCAAGCTCAGGGTCTTCAGGAACCGAAGGTATATATGCCTAAAATGGTTGTACGACGTGATGGAACAGATCTTCAGTCCACATTTATAAATGTTATGGAGCCATATGCAGCAGATTCTTCGGCTAAAATAACATCCATAGAAAAGCTTGAGACTCCTAATCCAAAGGATGTTGCAGTTAAGGTTATATACCCGTCATCTTTATTCCCGGGTCGCAACATTACTGATGTGATTATTAGTAACTCAAACCCTTCAGTGCCTTTAACTGTAGAAGATATAACCTTAAACGGGAAGATGGCATTTTTAAGGTATATGAATGACGAATTGGTTTCTGTATATACCATAGAGGCTGACAGTATTGATGTGAATGGATCGACAATAAAGGGTGAGGGCAAGTATACAGGTAAGGTAATCAGCACACTACGTAAAGCGGAAAGCTCTGCTATGGACGCATTTATTGTTGGTACTTCAGTTCCCGAAACTGCTGTCGGTAAGACAATTACAATAACACATCCTGACGGTAGTGTTCATGCGTTTGTTATTAAAAGTGTTACACCCCGAGGTGAGAATACCATAGTTGAAATAAAGGATTACGATCCCGGAATAAATATCTTTGAGGATGGAACAAGCAACCTCGTGTTCTTCCCCAATACATCATGGGAAGGTGATCACACATTTAATATTGCAATGGATTCATACTTTGATACTGGTGCTATTGCGAAAAGAACAAAACAGGGATTAACCTACTATACCGCTGCAAAGCGTTCAAATGCCATTAATAATGTAGGGCAAGGTTATTCCTGGGCTGTTGAAGCAAAAAATAGCGCTACTAGTGCAGCAGATCCTTATGCTCTTAAATCATTCGAAGAATTATGGACTATGGTAACACCTGAGAGTATAAATGACATGGGAACCATACTTCAGACACTGATTGACGCATACCTCTACACAGATGACGAGAAATATGGTAAAGCAGGGCTGGTGCTACTTGACAGAATAGCAGATCTCTACCCTAATGTAGAGTTTATCGGTACGGAAAAAGAATGTGCAACTGAGCAGATCCTTGCAAAAGCATATGACGCATTCTACCCGATAGTCGGTAATACTGAAGTAATTGATTTTCTTTCGGGTAAAGCTGCGGCCCTTGGTCTTGTAAATGATAAATCGTACGCCGATAAAATTTGTGTAAACATAGAAGACAACATAATAAGAACGATACGTGATTTGTCTGAAAGACCTGAAATGATGGATAACTACGGTATGCAGCAGGCAGCACTATCAATTGCCGCTATTGTTCTTAATAATCCGACAGAAACCAACGAGTGGCTTGACTATATTTTCAAGGCAGGCAGTGTGGAAGATGGAAAGGTTACAGGCGGCGATATATTGCCATCGCTGGTAAATAACACGTATTGCGATGGGATGGGCACAGAAGGCTCTCCTGCCTATAACATGAAATGGGTGGAATCACTGATGGTTATCGCAGATGCTTTGGATGGCTATGATAATTACACCAAAGTTAATCTATACGAAGATCCGATTTTCACAAAAATGCTTTCCTCGTTCTTCCCGTTAACAGCGATTGCTAAACATACGGTGCCAATAGGCGATTCGGACGGAAAAGAGATCATTGCAGATGTTGATAAAGTGGTTAAATATTTTGAAAAAACCAGTGATCCAATATATGCACAGTTTGCGTACTTCCTAAATGATGACTCAGCTTTCGGCTTACACTCCGACATATTTACAGCAAACCCCGAGAACATTGCAGGCAGCATCAAGTCAAGTGTTATAGCCAATGGAACACTTAATCTTGACAGCATTGTAATGCCCGGTTATGGTTTTGGCATATTGCGTGACGGTTCAGCGCCTTATGAAACAGAAATCACAACCAGTCCTTTCAAGCAGCCGGATCCGCCGGATCCGAATGATCCGATAAAACCTAGTTTAATCCCGGGCGCAGGAACAAAAGTATCTGAATTTGCAAGCGGCGCAGTACAGTTAGACGCATCACCCGGATACGGTTCAACTCCACTACCGGATGGTGCTACTTTGACATCAAAGTTCACAATACCATCGGATGGCTATTATTCAATTGAAATTAAACCATATATGGCTAATACCTATGGAATTTATGACATTTATTTAGATGGGAAAAAGGTTATGACGTTTGACTTCTATGGTACTTCTGGTGTTGATTCTCCTTCTTTCATAATATCTGAAGGTGATATTGATGCAGGTTTGCATGAAATAAAATTTGTACAGGTCGGCTCAAACCCTGAGGTTACAAGTGTAAGAAAGAAAATGGGTCTTATGACTATAACCCTGTATAAATATACATATGGTGAAGATACTCAACGGGATATATGGATGTATTACGGAGACACACAAGGCGAAGCAAGCCACAGAGATCAGCTTAACCTTGGCATACATGGTTATGGTACTGATTTAGCACCTGACCTTGGAGCTGCAACAGACAGCACAACCCAAAAAGAAAAGGATGAATGGCTTTCCAATACAATCAGTCACAATACGGTTGTTGTGGATCATAATGGCCAGCAACAGGCGGAAAGCGGAAACCCCCTACGCTTTGATAATTCTGACAGTGTTCAGGTAATTGAGGCGGAGTCAGCGGATGCATATCCTCAGACAGAGCTTTATCGCCGTTCAACAGTTATGATTGAAGTTTATGACCAGTCATACAGTGTAGACTTTTTCAGAATAAAAGGTGGAAATGATCATACTTACAGCTTCCACAGCGCAGCAGGAGCTATTACGGAGGATGGCTTGAATCTTACACCACAGAGCTCGGGAACATATGCCGGTGAGGATGTAGATTATGGAACCGGAGATGATGGTTCCGGGTACCAATGGCTTGACAATGTAAGAAAAGATACAGATCCGTCAGAC
>ENA-UOOR01004029-UOOR01004029.1-fermentation-metagenome-genome-assembly--contig:-NODE-4029-length-12095-cov-3.017110_pt1 | contig 12095 bp, 11 predicted proteins | sample MGYA00245780_ERZ724029 | MGnify/ENA primary metagenome ERZ724029 (study PRJEB28704, sample SAMN03018315) | fermentation metagenome | biome: anthropogenic terrestrial biome; feature: soil; material... | reverse complement strand
TAGTTGACGCCACCAAGGGGATGGCTTTCTCCCCCCACTTTTACTTGACAGGGTCCAAGAGTGCATTCGACTTGCGTCAGCTGGCCAAGGATATGCTAGTATAGGGGAGAAAGATAACAAGTTTGCTTTGCAAAGGAATGATGTCATAATGAGCCGTCGACTAGCGCGCGAGGTTGCCTTGCGTACACTTTTTCAACTCGATACTGGGCACATTACAGAAGCTGCTGCTTTCGAGTTCGCCTTGGAAACTACCCCATTAGCAGCTGGGCTGGTAGCTTTCGCTCGGGAATTAGTAACTATGGCTTTGAGCCATCAGGAAGCAAGTGATGCTATCATTAGCGCCAAGAGTGTAGATTGGGAGCTAAATCGATTGCCGCGTGTTGACCGTAGCATCTTACGTCTAGCTATCGGTGAGATGCTAGCTGCAAAAGAAACTCCTACGAGTGTAGTAATTAATGAGGCCGTGGAATTAGCTCATCGCTATAGTACGGAGGAATCTGGTCGCTTTATCAATGGCTTACTTGGCAGTGTTGCCAGGGATGAATAGATGTCAACGTTTTCTTACTTAGGTATAGATACGAGTTGTTATACTACTTCACTCGCTCTAGTAGACGAAGAGGGCAGTGTAATAGCCGACGAACGCACCGTACTGCCGGTGGCGCTTGGGGAGCATGGCCTGCGGCAAAGCGATGGTGTTTTTCATCATGTACGTCGGCTTAGTCAGCTGTTTCAGCAAATAGACTTACCAGCTAACATTGCAGCTGTAGGAGTTAGCTCTCAGCCGCGACCGAATCAAGGCTCCTACATGCCGGTATTTCTGGCAGGCTTAGCAGTCGGGGCAGGTCTGGCCAATATGGGGAAGATTCCTTTATATAAGTTTTCGCACCAGGAAGGTCACATCGCAGCCGGACTGCAGAACACTATTATGAGTGAAGATTTTTTGGCAGTGCACCTATCGGGGGGAACTTCTGAGGTGATACGGGTTACTCCACGTAGCGCCGGTACAGGTTTTTCCATTGAGTTGCTTACTGGGACGACTGACCTAAGTGCCGGTCAGATGGTTGACCGCGTTGGGGTGGCGTTAGGCCTACCTTTTCCAGCCGGTCCTTATTTGGAGAGGTTGGCCACACAAGCTAGCGGTACGCTGAGTTTGGCATCAGCTGCTACTTCTAGCGGCCTCAGTTTCTCTGGCCCCTGCAGTGCCGCCTTACGCTTAGTGGAACAAGGCGAAACGGCTGCGGAGGTCGCTTTTGCTGTACTACGAGTAGTAGCCAATTCATTGGAAAAAAGCTTGCGGCGTGTTGCCGATGAGCAGGGCTTAAATCATGTATTGCTAGTAGGTGGTGTGATCAGCAATCAGTTAATTCGCGAACGACTACAGCATCGCTTGGCTGGTAGATTGTCGTTACATTTTGCTGAGCCACGTTTGTGCACCGATAACGCGGTCGGAATAGCGCTATTGGCAAGAGCCCAACACCATGCTCATTGCTCTTAGCAGGATGTTTTTTGGGGGAGGGGTAGACTATGTCCAGGCTATTTTCAGTCAGTCAAGTTACTAATTACTTGCGTGCACTGCTCGATGGCGATGAAATCTTGTCGCAAGTCTTAGTGCAAGGGGAGATATCAAACTTTACGCATCATAGTTCTGGGCACATGTATTTTACCCTTAAGGATGCGAACAGCAGACTACGTAGCGTCATGTTCCGCAGCAATGCTAATAGCCTACAGTTTGTGCCGCAAGTAGGGATGAGTGTGATCGCGCAAGGGAATATCAGTATCTATGAACGTGACGGCCAGTATCAGCTGTATGTTAGTAGTATGCGACCGACCGGTCAAGGTAAGCTTTACTTGGCATTCTTGGATTTGAAGGAGAAGCTTGAGCGCGAGGGGTTGTTTGAGCCTGAACACAAACAACGACTGCCTTTTCTGCCAAAGACGATTGGTGTCGTTACTTCACCAAGTGGTGCGGCTTTACATGACATATTGAGTATTATTGAGAGACGTTATCCGCGTGCCCACGTTTTGGTGGCTCCGGCAATTGTACAGGGCGCAGAGGCTCCTGCTAGCATAGTGCAAGGTTTGGAGCAGCTAGGTCAGTTGCCTGAGGTAGACGTAATCATAGTTGGCCGTGGTGGCGGCTCGATAGAGGAATTATGGGCCTTTAATGATGAGCAAGTAGCTCGGGCCATTTTTAATTGTCCTAAGCCTGTAATTTCGGCCGTAGGGCATGAGACAGATTTTACCATTGCCGACTTTGTGGCCGACTTGCGAGCTGCGACACCTAGTGCTGCCGCAGAGGCAGTAGTCCCCATACTAGCAGAATTAGAGATGAGCTTGGTGGCTTGGCAAAACCGCTTGTCAATTGCTATGCAGAACGCTATTTTGCGCAAGGAGCATGCTGCTCAAGCCTTTAGTGCGCGCTTAGTCCAACAGCATCCAGAACGCAAGCTTGCGGAGCTTGTTCAGACTTTGGATGGGTTGGATGAGAGGCTGCTGCGGGCTATGAGTGATACCTTGACTGGTGCTGCTCAGCAAGTGCAAGCTTGTGCAACCAGTCTGCATGCCCTTAGTCCACTTGCAGTCTTGGCACGTGGTTACACCATTACTCTGAACCAGGCTGGTGACATAATTAGAGTGCCGAGCCAAGTCGAGGTTGGCGATAAGTTGGAGACGGTGGTAAACCAAGGACGTATTTATAGTAAAGTGATTTCTGTGGGAGGGATAGGGCATGTCACAACCGATAACGGAGACTGCATCTAGACTCGGTTTTGAAGAGTGTTTGCAGCGAGTGCAGTCTGTTGTTGAGCAATTAGAGGGTGGTAATTTGTCATTGGAGAAGTCGCTACAGCTTTTCACTGAAGGTATTTCTATGGTGCGTCAGTGTCAAGCTCACTTAGAAGAGGCAGAAAAGAAAGTAGAACTCTTGCTACCCGAGAGGGGTAATGCTAGGCGGCCGCTTCCACTAGCTGAAGGATCCGATATAGGTGTTTGATCTAAGTAGCTATGTGCAGCAGCAAGCCGTCCTAGTCAATGCAGCGTTAGAGCACATCTTGCCTTCGCCCGAACAACAACCAGCCAAACTGCATACGGCCATGCGCTATAGTTTGCTGGCTGGTGGCAAGCGCTTGCGTCCGATTCTAGCCCTGGCTGCCGCTCAAGCAGTTAGCGACTGCGACAGCGAAAGCAAGAAAGTACTGCCGGCTGCTTGTGCCCTAGAATGTATACACGCCTATTCCTTGATTCACGATGATCTACCAGCTATGGATGATGATGATTGGAGGCGGGGTATAGCCACTAATCATAAAGTCTTCGGTGAAGGTATGGCAATCCTAGCTGGGGACGCGCTATTGACATATTGCTTTGAGATTCTAACGCAGCAGCTGGCTGGCTATCCCCCCGAGTTGGTGTTACAGGTAATAGCTGAGGTGGCGCGGGCAGCCGGATCACAAGGTATGGTGGGAGGCCAAGCTGCAGATATTCTCTGGGAGAAAAATCAAGAACGAGGCGGCAATCCGGTTGAGGTGCTGGATTACATCCACACTCATAAAACCGGGGCTCTGATAATAGCCAGTGTACGCACCGGTGCGATTTTGGCTGAGGCTGACCCTGAGCAGCTAACTGCGCTAACTGCCTATGCCAAGTGTTTGGGCTTAGCATTTCAGATTACGGACGATCTGCTGGATATTTTTGGAGATGAAACCAAGTTAGGTAAGAAAGTCGGTCAAGACGCTGCTTTGGGTAAGTTAACGTATCCAGCAGTGTATGGTGTGGCGGAGTCAAAACATCAAGTCAAGAGGCTCCTATCATCTGCTACTCAGCACCTACGTTGCTTCGGTGCAGGCGCTGACCCACTGAGGGCGCTAGCGGGGTACTTGGCTGAGCGGGAATACTAGGTGGCTAAGCGTAGCTGACTGGGGGTTATCTTCGTGCAAGATAGTTTCTTTAATATAACCCATAATGAAGTGCTGCAAGTAGCCTTATTAGCTTGGTTAGTGGCCCAGGTGGCAAAAACTCTCCTCTATTGGCGACAGGAGGGGCGTTTTAGTCTTGAAAGACTTGTGGGCTCAGGTGGTATGCCGAGTTCACATTCGGCTTTAGCTGTTGCCTTGTTGACCGGCGTAGGTTTGCGCGAAGGTTGGTCGGCAACAATCACAGCTGTTACTTTCGTTTTTGCTGTAATAGTCATGTATGATGCTGCCGGGGTACGTCGCTCAGCCGGGAAACAAGCCCGTGTGCTGAACAAAATTGTCAATGAACTGGCAGCGAATAAACCTTTGCGTGAAGAACGCTTAAAAGAGTTGCTCGGGCATACTCCCTTTGAAGTAATTATTGGCGCCCTATTGGGTATAGTTATTGCTCTCTGGCGCCTTCATTGAGGGTGGGTTAGAGAAAGGCTTGGTGATCTGTTTTGACAGCTATTTTGCCGACGATAACGTCTCCACAGATGCTTGCACAACTTACACCAGGGCAATTACGTATACTTGCTAAGGAACTGCGTGAGGAAATAGTTCGCGTCGTAGCGAAGAATGGAGGGCATTTAGCCTCCAATTTAGGTGTAGTTGAGCTTACTTTAGCACTACATTTGTCTTTTGACTTCACTCGCGATAGATTAGTGTGGGACGTTGGACATCAAACCTATGTACATAAGTTGATTACGGGGCGTTACAGGCAGTTTCCTACCTTGCGAAAACTGGGCGGCCTTTCAGGGTTCCCTAAGCCGGCTGAAAGCCCATACGATCACTTTGTTGCCGGTCATAGCAGTACTTCGATTTCTGTTGCTTTAGGTATGGCTGAGGCGCGTGATTTGGCCGGGGAAACGCATGAAGTAGTTGCCGTTATTGGTGATGGAGCCCTGACAGCCGGGATGGCTTGGGAAGCTCTCAATCATGTTGGTGATATTGGTAGTAAACTAATTGTGGTGCTCAATGATAATGAAATGTCTATAGCCAGAAATGTTGGTGCCTTATCGAGTTATTTGGCTCGCGCCCGTACGGCACCTGGTTATTTACGTACAAAGGCCGACATAGAAGCACTATTACAGCGAATACCTATAGTTGGTGGTCGGGTAGCGGAGGTTAGCGAGCGTTTTAAAGATAGTCTTAAATACTTCTTAGTACCGGGTATGCTGTTTGAGGAACTAGGATTTACCTACCTTGGTCCGGTTGATGGACATAACTTGCAGGCGTTACGTGACATGTTTGCTCTAGCCAAGGCTACGCCTGGGCCAATATTAATACATTGCCAGACAACTAAAGGTAAAGGTTATCGCCCTGCAGCTACTAACCCCGATCGCTTTCATGGTATTGGGGCCTTTAATCCGATAACTGGGGAGCCTTTGGCTAGGTCGAGCGCTCCTTCATATACTGAAGTGTTTAGCCGAACGCTGATAGACATTGCAGAGACAAACGAGAAAATCATCGCTATCACAGCTGCCATGCCTGATGGTACAGGTCTAGCCGACTTCTGTAAGCGCTTTCCCAAACGTTTCTTTGATGTAGGCATTGCTGAGCAGCATGCTGTAACACTGGCGGCCGGTATGGCAGCCAGTGGTCTGCGCCCGGTATTTGCTGTATATTCGACCTTTCTACAGAGAGCATACGATCAGATTATTCACGATGTTTGTTTGCCTAATTTGCCTGTTGTGCTTGCTGTTGACCGGGCCGGCTTAGTAGGTGCAGATGGGGAGACGCATCAGGGCGTGTTTGACATGGCGATGCTAAGGCAGATGCCCAACATGACCGTAATGTTGCCACGTGACGGGCAGGAATTGGTCAATTTGCTGGCTGCTGCTTGCGAGTGTGCCGGACCAACGCCGTCCGTTATCCGCGCGGTGCCACACCAGGTGGTGAGCTACTACCGCCGCAGCCGGCTGAGATTGGGCGTGCGCAGTGTTTGCAGCGAGGCCAAAAAGTATTGCTGGTTAGCTGTGGTACAATTTGGGATGTTACTGAAGGTGTTATTGCCCACCTGCAGAAGGCCGGCCTGAAGCCGACTGTTTATGATTTGCGCTTTTTGAAGCCACTAGACATTGAGGTGGTTGCAGCGATGGGGCAACATCAGTTGACAGTTGTCCTAGAGGAGGGCATTATGGCTGGAGGATGTGGTTCAGCGCTCCTCGAAGCAGCTAGCATGGCAGGGATAAAGCATGAGACATTGCTATTTGGCATACCTGATACGTTTGTCCCTCATGGTAGTCGCAGCGAACTACTAGCTGCTTTGGGCTTAACAAGCGACATAATTGCTACACGTATCTTGGAGAAATTGGGGTTAAGAGCAGGATGATAATTAAGGAAAGATTGGACGTTTTGTTAGTACAACAAGGCTATTTCCCAACACGGCAGCGGGCACAAGGGGCTATTATGGCCGGCCTAGTGTTCGTTGAGGGGCAAAGAGCTGATAAGCCAGGTACCAAGTTTCCTGAGGACGTGACTATTCGGGTGCAGGGCCAGGAGCATCCCTACGTCAGCCGTGGTGGACTTAAGCTTGAGCGGGCTATTAAGCAACTTGGTTTTGACCCAGCGGGCAGAGTTGTAATTGACGTAGGTGCCTCCACCGGCGGCTTTACAGATTGTGCCCTACAGCATGGTGCTATACGTGTTTATGCTGTGGATGTGGGTTATGCTCAGTTGGCATGGACTTTGCGGCAGGATGAGCGAGTTGTTGTTATGGAGCGCACGAACGCCCGTTACTTGCAAGCCTCTGATTTCCCCGAGCGAGCTGATGCAGCTACGATAGATGTCTCGTTCATATCTCTAGGAACAATTCTGCCGCCTGTGGTAGAGCTTCTGACCCCCGACGGTGAAATTGTGGCGTTGATCAAGCCCCAATTTGAAGCAGGGCGCGAGAAGGTAGGAAAGAGAGGCGTGGTTCGGGAAGCAGCTACGCATAGACAGGTTATCCGACAGGTTTGGGACACTGCTGCTAGTCTAGGTCTGGGCCTCGTGGGGCTGACTTTTTCACCCATAACCGGTCCACAGGGTAATATTGAGTTTTTGGCTCGATTTAAAAGCGCAGCAGATGATGTTGTTATAGAAGATCAAATCGCCAATGTTGTTGAGCTTGCTCATGCCAGTTTAAAGGGTTAGCAGGTTTGTTATCGTTTAAGGCGAATTGGATTAGGTAAGGGGGGGTGTTTATGGCAGTAGGGTTAATCCCTAATCTGCAGAAGCCGCTGGCCTTAGCAGCATGCCGCGAGCTCCTATCCTGGCTAGAATTAAAGGGAGTTAGGGTTTGTCTTAACACGGAGGTAGCAGCTCATTTACAACATACAGAGTTAGCAGCTGACGACGCGACCATGGCAGAGATCTGTAAGCTGATTGTTGTTCTAGGTGGCGATGGCACGTTACTAAGTGTAGTGCGTCGGCAACCGTTGCGTGGTCTGCCAATCCTAGGTATTAACCTTGGTAAGCTGGGCTTTCTTACTGAGATTGAACTAAAAAACATGTATGTGGGAATGGAGCGGGTTCTGGGCGGTGACTACTCAGTGCAGGAGCGAATGATGCTGCAGGTGAGAGTTCTGCGTAAAGGGCAAGTGGTGAATAATCTGCTCGCTCTTAATGAAGTCGTTGTCAGTAAAGGGGCTTTTAGCCGCATGCTTGAACTGAACATTGCCATCGATGGGCAATACATTGATCCCTTGCCGGCAGATGGTTGTATTGTAGCAACGCCGACTGGTTCCACGGCTTATAGTCTGTCAGCAGGTGGGCCGATCGTTGATCCTGACATTAGTGTGCTTCTGTTAACTCCAATATGCCCGCATAGTCTACATTCTCGCCCGATGGTGGTTTCGCCTGACAGTGAGCTGAATATTACCGTCCACGCCCAGCATGATGACATATTGCTGACTATGGATGGGCAAGAGTCTGTTCCCTTACAACTTGAAGATCAGGTAATCGTTAGCCGTGCCGATGCAGTGGCTCGCTTAGTAAAGGTATCTAAACATGGCTTCTATGATGTCTTGCGTCAGAAGTTGGGTGGTACTCCCTCGCGTTATAGAGAGGAGGGAAGTTAATTGCTGGCCAAACTAGTGGTGGAGAACTTAGCTCTGATTGATTATCTAGATCTCGACCTGGAACCGGGCCTGGTTGTCCTTTCAGGAGAGACAGGTGCCGGTAAGTCACTTGTTCTAGATGCTTTGTCGTTGATTCTCGGGTATCGCGCCTCAACTGATCTGATACGTAGCGGCGCTGAAAAGGCTACGGTTCAAGCCATTTTTACGGTAGGTGACTTGCCAGCGGAATATGCCAGCCTAGTTGAGGAAGGGCAGCTAATTATTGCGCGTGAAGTTAGTCTAAATGGTCGTAGTGTAGCTCGTATTAACGGGCAACTTGTTACTATCGGTACTTTGCGCGATTTGGGTAACTTACTGGTTGACCTGCACGGGCAGCACGAACATCAGTCATTGCTGCAGGTTGCTAAGCATCGAGAGGTGTTAGACCGCTTCGCCGGCCCACAGACCCTTGAGTTATTGGACAAGATTTTTGATGTTGCTAAGGCTTATCGTCAAACAGAAGCTAAATTGAAGGCCCTAATTGGCGATGGCAGGGAGCAGCAGCGGCGCCTTGAGATGCTGCGTTTTCAGCTAGATGAAATAGCGGCAGCTGCCCTGCAACCAGATGAGGAAGCAGACTTGCTGGTGACGCGGAAGCGTTTGTCCAATTACGAGCGGTTGCATAACGCGGTTAGTAAAGCTTATGCCCTCCTATACCAGGGTTCAAATGGTTTGCCTGCTGTCAGCGATCAACTAGCTGAAGCTGTTACAGAACTGATGCATGTGGAGCGCTATGATCAAGAATTATCTACTTGGAGCAAGACTCTGCAGGAAGCCCTCTATAACATCGAAGACATAGCCCGTAGCCTACGAGTTTATCAAGAAAGCCTCACTCATGATGCAGGTGCCTTACAGAAGGTTGAGCAACGGCTAGATTTGCTTAACCGCCTCAAGCGCAAATATGCCGATTCTGTAGAGGGAGTTATTGCTTACAGTAAGACAGTTGCGGAAGAGATCATGCGCATAGAGAATAGTGCAGAATTAGTGGCTAGTTTGCAGGCCGACTTAGCTAAGCAGGCTGCTATCTATCATACCTTTGCAGTTCAGCTCTCAGAACAAAGGCAGCAGGCAGCGCAGGCGCTAAGGCAACAAATGGGTGAGCAGTTAGCGGATTTGGGGTTGCCACATGCTGTTTTGGCTCCGGAGGTAAGAACTGCAGCGGAATCTAAGCCTCATCCGATGGGGCAGGATGAGGTTGAGTTCATGTTTAACGCCAATCCCGGTGAAACGCCAAAGCAGCTTATTAAGGTAATTTCAGGCGGCGAGATGTCGCGTGTGATGTTGGCTTTAAAAACATTGTTGGCTGAAAACGATCCGGTCGAGACCCTCATTTTCGATGAAATTGACTCTGGCCTAGGCGGCAGATTAGCGTTAGCTGTTGGAGAGAAACTGCGTGAACTAGCCACAAGTAGGCAAGTGATTTGCGTTTCTCACCTTGCTAGTATTGCTGCAATGGCAGATCAGCATCTTTTTATAAGCAAAGAAATTGAAGAAGCAGCAACTTATACCAAAGTAAGGGTATTAGAGGAACAAGAGCGGGTGGTAGAAATTGCCCGCATGCTAGATGGTCAGATGAGTGAAATCGCTCTCGAGCACGCACGGGAGTTACTTAAACCAAAACTGAATGGCTAAGAACCATCCTTAATAGGATGGTTTCTTTTGTTAACCGAAACTTGCATTTTCTTCACAAGATAGTTATGTTTACGTAAACAAGTTAAATATGCCACTCCATTTATGTAACCTTAACTGCATATGAGTTATGAACTGCGGACACCTTAAAGACAGAACTTGAGTCTGACTTGGTCGCAGTTCTTTTGTTTTTTTTTGCAACCGCGGTGTCTAACTTTTCCAGAAGGGGGTGTGCGTAGATTGAGCAAAAGACAGTGGCTGGGAGTCTTCCTGGCCTGTTGCCTGCTAGCATTTTGCTGGTCGCCATTCTTTCGCATTTGGGCTACTTTTCCCGGTGAGCTAAGAATTGTGGCCGGTTCTCCTTATCAACTACAATTGCCTCTGCCGTTTCGACTAAGCGTCAGTGCTGATAAAGCAGGAATGTTTATCAACGACACAGCCTTAGAACCCAACCAAACCATTGTGCAAAGAGGACGTTGCGCCTTGCTTTCTTCTGAGCCCACAGAAGTAAGACTCAAATTTCGTCTTTTTGGTATTTTACCCTTAGCCAGGTTGCGGGTTAGTGTGATAGAGCCGGTTGAAGTAGCGCCATCAGGGCATTCGATTGGAGTTACTGTTAGAGCAACCACCATGGTTGTCGGTCATGGCACAATCAAGACCGGTGAGGGGATGATGCAGCCAAGCAAAGAGGCTGGCTTGCGCCTGGGAGATCTGCTTTTACTGGTGAACAACTGCAAAAACCCTTCCGTAAAACAAGTTGCGCAGGAGGTGGAGCGTTCTGGTAAAGGCAAAAAGGCAGTAGCCTTAGCGGTTAAACGGGGCGAACAGGAGCTAAGATTCCAAGTACAGCCTGTCTATTGCATGGAAACCAATAAGTGGCGCATCGGATTGTATGTTAGGGATGATGCTGCGGGTGTAGGTACTTTAACGTTCGTTGACCAACAGAGCAAAACATTTGGCGCTTTAGGGCATATTATTGCTGATGCTGAGACGAATCAGGCCTTGGAGGTGCAAGAAGGTAAGATTGTCCGTTCACGTGTCACTTCAATTGAACAGGGCCGTACTGGTTTTCCGGGGGAGAAGCGTAGCATTATTGTTGATGAAGGCAAAGTGCTAGGACATTTCACTGCCAATACGGGAATCGGCATTTTCGGTGATGTTGTTGAGGATATTACGCTAGGCAATGACTTGATCCCGGTGGCGCTTGTTGATGAAATTGTCCCGGGGAAAGCGCAAATTTTAACCGTCATTGATGGAGAGAAAGTTGAGCAATTTGAGGTTACCATAGTACGGGTGATTAAACAGTTTTCACCTAGTGGTAAGGGCCTGGTAATTAGAGTCACGGACCCGGTTCTGCTGGAGAAAACCGGAGGCATTGTGCAAGGCATGTCAGGTAGCCCCATATTACAGAATGGACGTCTGGTAGGTGCTATTACACATGTGTTTGTCAACAAACCAGATTCAGGCTACGGTGTCTTCGCTGAATGGATGATCCGTGAATCGGGTTTGCTGGAAAAGCGAGAGGAATTGGTTCCAACTTTTTTCTATCGACGGTATTTGGGACAGACAGCGGGTTTATAACCCGCTTTTCTTTTTTGGTAGGCTGAAATATCAAAGTATTGGCAGGAGCCTGAGCCTTGTGTGTCGAATAGACAATAGTCAGCAGTTTTGGAGAGGGAGGGGCGATAAATTGGTGGGTGAAGAAAGGAATATTCGTATCCTGATCGTCGATGATAATCGCGACTTTGCCAAGATGGTGGAGGAGTTTTTATCTAAGAAGTCAGATCTGCAGGTAGTTGGCATCGGCTACAATGGTGCCGAAGCCTTGGAACTACTAGATGCAACGAAGCCCGACATCATGCTGTTAGACATCATTATGCCTCATTTAGATGGCATTGGGGTATTGGAGCAGCTAGCCGCAAGAGAAGGCCCTAAGCCGAAAGTAATTATGTTGACAGCTTTGGGGCAGGAGCAGATGACTAAGAAGGTCATCGAGCTCGGCGCAAGTTACTACGTATTGAAGCCTTTCAATCTTGAAACCTTAGTAACTCGTATTCGACAACTTGTTAGCAACGAGCCTATGGCAGTTGTAGCTGCATATAACGAACAGAAAGCTATCAATCTAGAAGCGAAGATTAGCCATTTCCTTCATGAACTTGGTATTCCAGCTAATATTCGAGGATACGTTTATTTGCGTACAGGGATCGGTCTGGTTACTGAAGAAAGTGAGTTGATCAACAGCATCACCAAGATTCTGTATCCGATGATTGCAAAAGAATATAACACTACCCCTAGCAGGGTGGAGCGTGCTATTCGTCATGCGATTGAGGTTGCCTGGGGGAGGGGGAGCATAGAGGCTATTAACCGGACTTTCGGCTTTACGGTCGATACGCGTCGTGGCAAACCAACTAATTCA
>ENA-UOOR01004028-UOOR01004028.1-fermentation-metagenome-genome-assembly--contig:-NODE-4028-length-12097-cov-18.624896_pt1 | contig 12097 bp, 7 predicted proteins | sample MGYA00245780_ERZ724029 | MGnify/ENA primary metagenome ERZ724029 (study PRJEB28704, sample SAMN03018315) | fermentation metagenome | biome: anthropogenic terrestrial biome; feature: soil; material... | reverse complement strand
ACGCCGAGTCCAGCCCATAGGCGACAGCGATCTGGGCCTGGGCCCTCAACTCCTAGTCCATCTGAGCGCCTATTCCTTCCGATAAAATCTGCGCTTCTTTTTCCCGCCCACTATCCCGTTTGGGAATGTTCACTAGCCATTCCAATTGCTATTGCTTACAGAATTTGCACGCACCCGTCCAGGGAGCAGGGATCCGTCAAAGTTCTTCCCATATTCGAAGCCCAGCTACAAGACGCGGGCCGCTGAGCTCTCTTTTGCGCCGGAGGCCTGCGCGCTGATTGCCAGCCTGTGCCTTGGGGGAACATAATCGCAGTCGCAGGCGTGTGCAGGGCAGGCTGTTTCGTCCGGCGTCAGCCACAGCAAGCCACAGGGATCGGGGGCAGGGCCTTGAGCGAGACGCTGGTGGTCATGGTTCGGGCTATGATCGGTTTCTTCACTCTCCTGATCTACACTCGGATGCTAGGCAAGCAACAGCTCAGCCAGCTGACGTATTTCGACTACATCCTGGGCATTACCATAGGATCTATGGCTGCGGCGCTCACAACCGACTTGTCATCGATGGCGTGGCCTCACTGGGTCGGGCTGACCGCGTGGACGGCGGCGGGACTCGCGATGCAGTGGGTCACGCTGAAGTGGAGGTTCGCGTCAAAGTACATCGACGGCGAGCCCACGGTGGTGATCATGAACGGGAAGATAATGGAGGGCGCCATGAGGAAGCTACGCTATCGTGCGTCCGATCTCATGGAACAGCTGCGCGTGAAGGACGTGTTCGACATTGGAGAGGTGGAGTTCGCAATACTCGAGACCAACGGGACGCTGTCGGTGCTTAAGAAGACCCAGTTCCAGCCGGTAACTCGAGGCGACATGAGCATCCCCACCCATTACCAGGGCATCGGCACCGAGCTGATATACAGCGGCGTGATATTCGACCAGAACCTGAAGCAGGTGCACCTGGACCGCCCGTGGCTTGAGGCGGAACTCAGGAAGCAAGGGGTAGTCGATTCTTCAGACGTCTTCCTGGCTGTCCTGGACACTTCCGGCAACCTGTATGTAGACACCTACCGAGACCGTGTGGAGAGCCCGGTGGACACAGGCGACTTTCCGGGACCGTATTGACACTGGAGGCTGGCACCGTGCTGAAGCGCGTCCTTCTTGTTGCATTGCCAGTGGGTCTGATTGCGCTTTTTATCGCGGTGATGCTGTCGGCCGCGGTGCTCAAGCTTCCTACGGGCGCCGAAGATGACGTGCCTGAATGGCTTTCGCGGGTTGAGAAGCACGTCATGGCCGAGCAGTGGGACGATGCGCTCGAAGGCGCGAAGAAGCTGGCGGATGCGTTCAGCAGGGTGACTGTACGGGTACAGTTCTCGGCCCAGCTCCACGACATACTTCACCTGAGAACCGCCATAGCCCGCGCCGAAGGGTTCATCAGGGCTCAGGACCGCGCCGGAGCGATTGCGGAGCTCGCCGAGGCTCAGACCCTATGGGACAGGATTGGCAGCCGTCACTGAGCCACGATCAGAGCGGCCAGAACCGCTCCACCAAGCTGAGGATGATCTCGAATGCGATCAGCAGTATGACCGCCACCTCGAGGCGGGTGCCTCGCTTGGCGTGGTACAAGTCGGCGAATACCTGTGTCATGTCGAGGAGTGTCTGGGTCTTGTGGGATATCTTCTCGTAACGGTCGGGTAGCTCGAAAAGGCGCTCCAAGTCCGAATACAGCTCCTGCGCCTCCTGGATTCGCCACACTACGTCCGGCTTCTCCAGGATCATGATGTAGGAGATGCTGCTGTATCGGTAGCTCAAGATCCGCCCCGAGAGGCGAGCCAGCCGCTCGTCGCTGATGGACAGCTTGCCCTTCTTGAGCTGGGTGATGAACTGCTCCACATCGTCGAATAGCTTGCCAATCTCATCTTCCACTCGCTCCATGGCAGTCGACTTGGCGAGCGCGACTGCCACGAGTTCGCGGTAATAGTCTTTCGTCTCAGGCACTATGAGTTCATCGTAGGTTACCGAGAGCTCCTCTCCGGACACTGTGAGCCGGTAGTCATCGGCGTACTCAACTGAGCTGAAGTCGGACAGATTGCGGTCGAGTCTCTTCAGGTAGCTGATGACGTCGCTGATGTCGGTGTCGGCGCAGTTGACGAAGACCAGCGTGCCGAAGGAGAACGCGAACACTCCTTTGCCCGTAGGCTGGGGAAGGATGCCCTCCAGGTGTTTCTCGGAAAGCACCAGAGTGTCCTCCCAGGAAAACGGACGCTCGATGCCGAACTGTGAAGCGATGGCGGTGAGGTTCAGTTCTCTGGACACCGCGACAGCTCTGAACAGAGTCGGGTTCACGTCGACCACCTCTGTGTAGTTTTCCATATTATATCATGCCTTTCGGTAGAGATGGCAGTCGAGGGGGTAGTGATCATGCGATTGAATTCGAGGTCGATGCACTGTCTTGCTGTTGTGTCCATTGTTGCCGTAACCGCGTTTATAATGAGCGCCTCGCGCGCCGGCGGCCAGGCGGCGCCGCAAGCTGATGAGCCCGCCGGATTCGGGCAGCGCTTCACAGTCATGACCTACAACATCCACGCCGGAATGGGTGTGGACTTCACCTATGACATAGACCGCATTGCTGATCTCATTCGCGAACAGGGCGCGGACATCATAGGCCTTTGCGAGGTCGAGCAGAAGACCCAGAAGGTCAACTATGATGACCAGGCAAAGCACATCGCCGACAAGCTGGGTTTCCAATATGCGTATGGCCCCATATTCGCGCGCAGCGCCGGCTTCTTCTGCAACGCCTTGATCAGCCGTTTTCCTATACTGTCGCACCAGACCCACCTGCTGCCCAACCCCAACCACACCCAGCCGCGGGCTGCGCTGGAAGCGCAGGTGGACGTGGACGGGACGGTAGTCACTGTGTTCGTAACGCACCTGGAGGTGGCCGATTCGGGCTCGCGAGTCGCACAGGCCAAGGCGTTGGCCGGCATGGCATCGCGCGTGCCTTCGCCGCGGATCATCATGGGGGATTTCAACGCCACCCCCACTCACGCGCTGGAGACAGCCTTGATGCTGCGCGAGCATAACGACACTTACCCTCTCCACCGCGTCCTGGTCGACAGCGCCTGGCTGGCTGCACAGGGACGGTTTGAACGAGACTATCTCAAGGGCGGATACACCATAGGCGTGTTCGATCCCAGCGCCCGTATCGACTACATCTTCGCCTCTTGCGACATCGGCGTGGCGAGCGATGCCGGCGCGGCCCGCGTGCCTCACAGCCTTGCTTCAGACCACCTTCCGTACGCCGTTGCGCTGGAACTTCCTCGCAAGCAGGCCGCGCATGATCTGTCGGCGCCGGCCGTGGATGCCGCTCTCGGCGCGCTCCCCTCGCCGCCGGCTTCGCAGGATGGCCGCGCGCCGCTGGTTGCCGTGATGCACAGCCCGGATGTGGCGCTTTGGTATGAGGACATGGGATGGTACTACGAAGACGACCTCGACATGATACTCGAGACGGTGTCGGGCATCGGGCTTCCCGGGCTGGAGTGCGTGCTCGTCCCTGCCGATGATCTTGAGGGCTTGGTTAGCGCGGCATCGCAGAGGCCGACTTTGCTGGTGCTTTCCAACGCCAGGCGCATGTCGGGCCGCCAAATGCAGGCAGTGCGACACTTCGTCGCCGCTGGGGGCAGGGTGATTGCTACCTATCAGACTTCGCTCAAGACAGAGACTGAGGCTATAGCCGGAGAATGCGGTTTTGGCTTGGCCGATCTGTTTGGAGCCCAGATGGCGGGGTGGACCGGGGTGTCGCCGATGCATGATGCGATTGCGCCGGTTGGCGCGAGCCGGGGAGAGCCTGGGGCTGCGGCGGACGCCATTTGGAAAGGCGTCAAGGCCCCGGTGAGTTTGCCTGTGCCCGAAGGTATGGTCGTGAAGGCCCGGCCGGGCTGCATGGTGCTGGGTCAGTGGTCCCACAGAGACGGAACACCGTCTCGACCCTTGCCGGTGAACGCCGCCATGATGCTGAACGGCTCCGTCCTGTACATCGGCGCAGACTTGCTCTGCTGGGACGTGCTGCAGGAAGAGCCGGCGAAGATGCTTGTGGCCAATATGGTCAGGTTCATGCTGGGCATCGACTTCTAGCGGGTCGGGCGACCGGGCGGTCGCCTGACCCGCCGACTGCTAGAACTGGGGAAACTGAGATTCGGGCGCGAACACCACGCCGACTAGTCCAGGGCCGGTGTGCGCGCCCAGCACCGGGGCGATCGGACCCACGGGCAGCCAGCGGCATTGGAATATGCGGTCAAGGCCTGCACGCAAGCGCGCGGCGCCTTCGGGGCACAGGCCGTGCAGCACCTGCATTCGCATGGCTGTGTTGGCCGGGTAGATGGACGCAACTGCACTGGCAATGGCGTCGATTGCCCGGTCCAATGTGCGCGTCTGGCCGCGCGTGACATAGGTGCCGCCCGCTTTCTCTACCCCGATTATGGGCTTGATGTTGAGTATCGACGCGACTAGCCCCTTGAGATGGCTGATGCGGCCGCCGTATATGAGATACTTCAGGGTGGAGAGCGTGAAAAGAGTGTCGGTGGCCGCGGTTATCTGCTGCAGCATGGCGACTGCTCTATCCGCGCTCCACCCTGCCCGAGCGGCGCGCGCGGCCGCTTCCACATGCCATCCCTGCGCCCCCGACAGGGTTTTCGTGTCGTATACCGTCACACTAGCCTCGGGAACCATGCTCGCTCCCATTCGAGCAGTGTTGACAGTGCCGCTCAGGCCGGACGATATGTGGACCGACAGGATATCCGGGTCGGTGCGGGCCAGATTCCGGTATAGCTCGGCGAAGTCGCCGGGAGACGGCTGCGATGTGCTGGGCATCTCTCCGGTCCGCGCCAGGAGTTCATAGAACTCTTCGACGCTGATATCCACACCGCCCCGGTACATTCGTCCTCCGATGGTGATCGTCAGCGGAACATAGTGAATATTCAGTTCATCTCGCTGCTCGGCGCAGATATCTGCGCCATGATCCGTAACTATCTGCATTGGCGGTTCCTCCGGCAGTTTCTGATGAATCCATACTACCATCGATTGTGTGCTCGCACCAGTCACCCCGATCATGCCGTAATCGAGAAGGAATGAATCGCCTCAAGGTGAAACATATAGCCAGACAGTCAAACGCAATGCTCTTAGGTGGTGTATTGGGCTCATGGCATGCTCATCGGCTCTTGAACGCGTTGCTCAGGCGGTCGCGGGCGGCTCGCCGGAGCGACTCGCGCTAGTAGTGCGGTCTCGCGACATGGCGGCCAGGGCGCGGCGTGAGGTCTTGTCGATGACGAGGGCCGGTGCCGCTTTCGTGATCCCCGTCTACACGCTGGACCAATTCGCGGCGGCGATCATCCGCAGGGCGGGCGGGCGGCACAGGCCCATCGGCGAGCTGGAGCGGGAGATCGTCATAGGCCGTCTGCTGATGAGGCGAGGCAGGCTGGGGCAGCTGGCCGCCCTCAGCCAGTGTGCCGATCGACCGGGGGTCGCGCGCGCGTTCGCCGGCGCGATTCTCGAGATGAAGCGGGCGATGGTCAGTCCCGCGCAGGTGGAGCAGGCGCTGTCGGGGCTCGCGCAGACCCACGCTGACTTCCTGGCGGTCTGGCGCGACTACGAGGCTTTCCTGAAAGAGCATGGCCTGGCCGACGGCGAGGACTTGTACGCCGCCGCCGCCGGGGCGCTCAGGGCCCAGGGCAGGCAGGCGCTGGGCGATCTGCAGAGGGTCTGGTTCGATCAGTTCTTCGACGCCGCGCCTGCCGAGGCGGCGGTGATGGCCGCCGTGGGCCGGCTTGTCCCTGCGACGTATGTCAGGCTCACCTGTGCTGATTGCGATGATGCGGATATGGTGATCGAGAGAGTCCGCCGTCTTGCGGCTCCGGCTAATGTCGAGGTGAACGTGCGCGGCCGCAGCGGGTCGCCGAGGATCGGCGCCGGCGGGCTTTCCATCATGACCGCGCCCGGCCCTGCGGCCGAGGCGCGCGAAGCGGCCCGGGAGATCAAGCGGCTGATAGTGGAGGAAGGGCGCAGGCCATGGGAGATCTGCGTCGCCAGCGCCGATTCGGCAGAGTTCATCCCGGCCCTGCTTGAGGCGTTCGCGGAGTTTGGCGTGCCGTGCGCTGCACCGCGGAAACGCCTGCTTTCGTCGTCGACGCTCGTCCTTGACTGCGTGGCTCTGGCCGATGCGACGGTGGCGCGGCATGCGGGATTCGATCTCCTGAGATTGCTGGCAAGTCCATACATTGGCCGGGGGCCCGCCTGTGCCTCTCGGGTCATCAGGGCGATGAAGGTCAAGGGTCTCGAGCTGACGGCCGGTAGATGGAAGGCGCGTTGCGAGGGGATCGATGAATGCGGGGAGGCTGTCCTGCTCGTTGAGACGCTGGCTGAAGCGTGGAGTGGTGACTTCGGCAAGTCAAGGGGACTTGCGACCTGCGTAGACGAGTTTCGCGCGCTGCTCGCGTCGGTTGGGCCGCCGGGATCCATCATGGCCGCCGACAACCTGGACTGGGCGGTCGAGTCGTGGGCGGCATGGGGAGCGTTCAACTCGCTCTTGGATGAGATCGCCCGATCTCGGGATGCGTACAACGGCGCGGGAGGCGAGGGCGATTGGGCCGAATTCGCTCGCATCCTGGGCTCTGCGATCAGGCGGCGCTCGTTTCCGCTGGAACGCCCGGACCCTGCAGGCGTTCAGGTCGTTGGGCCGGCTAGAAGCGCCGAGTCCGAATGGCCGGTGCTCTTCCTGAGCGGAATGGCTGAGGGCAGATTCCCTCGCAAGATGCGGCGGTCGTGGATCTTCAAAGAGGACGACTTGGAACGGCTGGCGCGCTCCGGGGCACAGATCATGCTGGCTCGGGAGTATGCGGCCATGGAGCGGTTCATCTTCAGCTCGGCAGTGGGCTCTGCGAGCGAGCGGCTGTACATAACCCATCCGTCGAGCGGGGCTGACGGATCGTCGGTGAGACGATCGTTCTTCGTGGATGAACTCCTGGATTCTATGGGCGTCTCGCACCAAGATGAGCAACGGATAACCACGTTCGTATCGCCCCGCGATGTCTTTCCGCGCAGGTGGGACATGGTGGCGAGCCCCAGGGAGTTGTCTTTGTGCGCCCTCGCGCACGCGCGCGCGTTGGGCGGCGCGCAGCTGGGTGCAGAGTCGTCGCGGGTGCGGGAATGGGGCAGGCAGAGGCCTGACATGTGGGAGATTGCCTCCTGGTGGAAAGAGAGGCTGGATCGGACGCTCGGCCCCGGATACTCAGTGTTCAGCGGCCACATCACCGCGCCTGACCTATTGCGCGGCCTGCGATCTGTGATGCTGCGCGATACGGTCTGGTCGGCCGGGCATTTCGACGACTACCTCAGGTGTCCGTTCGCCTTCTTCTGCTCGCGGGTTCTCGGGCTGGGCGCGGTCGAGGAGGCGCCGGACGAGCTGACCGCGCTTACGCGCGGGGCTGTCTTGCACGCCATTCTGCGAAAGTTCTTCGTTGCGCACCTCGGGTCGCCGCTCGTACCGTCCAAGATCGACGAGTACCACTCCCAGATGCGCCGGATTGCCCTGGAAGAGCTGGACAGGGTGGACGTCGAAGCCACTAACATGTCAGGGCCGGCGTGGGAGGCATACCGAGGCTCCATCCTTGCGCAGGCGGCGCAGACCCTCGATGCGCAGTTAGAGCTGGCCGACAAGACCGACGGGTTCTGGAGCCCGGCTCACCTGGAATGGAGTTTCGGCCTCGCGCCGCGGCCGGAGGCGGCGCCAAGCTCAGTGCGGGAGTATCTCATGCTGTCGGGCGATGAACCGAGCGAGGCGGACGGCACGTGCGGCACGTATGGCCTGCGAGCGGGAGGCAGGGTCGACAGGATCGATGTGAGCCGGGATGGCGCATTCGCTATCTACGACTACAAGTCTGGCCGCAGCACGAACTTGCCTTCGTTCACGCAGATCAAAGAGGGCGATGAGATTCAGCTCGGCGTGTACATAATGGCTGTCGAGAACCTGCTCGCCACACAGTCCCAGAAGGTGGCGGGCGCGTGGTACTACAGCCTGCGCGACAACCGCTTGGCATCGGGAGTATGGCGCGATGAATACCACGATCAGTTCGCGGCCGAGAGGAGAAGGGGCGGGAGGCTCTCGGGCGAGCAGTGGCGGGAATATGTGGACCGGGTTCGCGCCTCCGCGCTGAATGCGGCGAGCCAGGCCGCCGCCGGCGTGTTCCACATCGCGCCTCTCAAACCGTCTAGCTGCGGCTGGTGCGAGTTCCGGCGTGTGTGCCACGTGTACATGCTCGATCTTGAAGCATTGAGCCAGTCTGCCGACAATGATAACGATGGTGAGCGGGGCTCGGGAGGTGACGGGCGTGGTTAGCTACACTCCCGAGCAACAGCAGGCCATCTTCAATCTCGACCAGAGCCTGGTGGTGACGGCCGGCGCGGGATCGGGCAAGACCCGGGTTCTCGTGGGAAGGTATGTGAACATCCTCGATCAGCAGGCCGCCGACATCGATGAAGTGATCGCCATCACTTTCACCGAAAAGGCCGCGAGCGAGATGAAAGGCCGGGCGTGGGAGGCCATAGTCGCGCGAGAGAAGGAATCTTGCTCGCCGGAGGAAGCGCGAAGGTGGAGGGAGCTTGCGAGGAGGCTTCAATCTGCGCGGATCAGCACGATCGACTCGTTCTGTGCACAGCTCGTCAGGGATTACCCTGTTGAGGCCGGCGTGGATCCGGAGTTCGTCATAATGGACGAGTTTGATGCGCACAGGGCGCTGCTCGCAGCTGCCCGGTCGGCCGTGGACAAGATGCTCCAGCGCAAGGACCCCTATTTGACAAGCCTGGCGGTGGAGAAAGGGTTTGGAAGCGTGGCGCAGGGCCTCATCCGGGTTTACGAGAGGATGCGCATGACTGGCAGATCGTGGAAGGAACACCTGTCAATCACCGTGGCGAGCCTGGACCGATCCGAGGCTCAGGCCGAGCAGTCACTCACTGACCTGAAGTCGCGCTTGATGGCGTTGGCCGAGAGCGGGGGCGTGTCGATAAGCGTGGACAACCTGCAGCTCGGCGCCTCATGGCTCATGGCCGAAGTAGACGCGGCTGTCGCTGCCTTGAAACTGAAGAAGCGGTCAGATGAGCAGAAGGAGATCGACCAGCTCACATCGGTCTTGCATGACTCCGTTCTGGACAGGCATGCGCAAGACGGCGCGCGTTCGGTGATAGACGCGTGTGCGCTGATGGACGAGGAATACAGGGCTCAGCGCGGCCACGGCGCTCTAGTGGATTTCACAGGCATTGAGATTGCCGCCAGAGACCTGCTGCGCGATACTCCGGCGGGGGAGGCGTGCCGGAGCAGGTTCAAGTTCGTCCTAGTAGACGAATACCAGGACACCAACAGGCTGCAGGACGAGATCATCTCCCGGATCACAGGCGATCCATACGGTAACAGGCGGTTTTTGGTAGGCGACCCCAAGCAGTCGATATACAGGTTCCGCGGCGCGGTCGTGGAGGTATTCGAGGAGGCCGTGCGAGCCGCCGGCGGCGATGCCGACAAATGCAGGCGAGTGGAGCTCGGGACGAATTTCCGCTCTGTGGGGCCGCTTGTGGATGTTACGAATGCCCTGTTCACTGGGATTCTGGGGCCCGAGCGGTTTCTTCCTGCGAAATCGCACAGAAGGACGCCGAGCTCAGAACCTCTCCATGCTGAGCTGATGCTGGCATATCTGGAGGGCCGGGAGAAGAGCCCCAGAGGCGAGCTAGAAGCCGAGATCGTGGCGCGGCGGATCGCGGACATGGTGGACAATGGAGAGCGACTGGTGTGCGAGGCCTCCGCCGGGGCAGACGAGCCCAGGGTAACAGACCGTCCGGTGCGGTACGGCGATATCGCGGTGCTGCTAAGGGCGATGACTCGGGTGAAGGAATTCGAAGCCGCTCTGGCGCGCTCTGGGATTCCGTACTATGTCGTCGCAGGCACGGGGTTCTACGGAAGGCCCGAGGTCATGTGGCTCATGGACCTGCTCCGGGCCGTAGACGACAGGTCGGATGTCACGTCTTTGGCCGCAGTTCTGCGTTCGCCGGTGTTTGGCCTGTCAGACGAGAGTCTGCTTAGGCTGAAGACCGCCGCCGGCGGGCTGGATCTGGCGGTGTGGGGCGGGGGCGATGGTGCGGAATCGGGCGTGGTCGGAGCGGCGGACGCGCTAACAGGTGTTGAACTGGACAAGTTCCACAGGGCGCGCGCCTGCCTCACTAAGCTCGGAACCGCGGTGGGTCGGATGACTGTGGGCGGTCTGATGAAGGCTGCGATTGAGTTGGCCGGGTTCGAAGAGTACTTCGCCTTCGCCGAGCAGGGCGCTCAGTCCATTGGCAACCTGCGCAAGCTGGTGCAGATGGCGGAGGACGAAGCATCCAGCCGATCCTGTCTGCGCGATTTCATAGTGGACATGGACCTCGCCGACGATCTGAGCGCCCGCGAAGCTGAGGCGGCCATGGAAGAGGAGTCTGCCGACACGGTCAAGATCATGACTGTCCACAAGTCCAAGGGGCTTGAGTTTCCCGTGGTATTCCTGCCCGAGCTGGCCAGGGAGGCGCGCAGATCCGGCGGCGGGCTGTTCGAATACAGTCTTCCACTTGGATTGGCCATCCCTGTGCAGGTGGGGGATGAGTGGTGCGAGAAGACCCGCCACTCGCAGGCTGTGGCGGATGAGATCAGGGCCGGCGACGACGAAGAAGGCAAGCGTTGCCTGTACGTCGCTGCGACCAGGGCGTCTGACTACTTGGTGATGAGCGCGACTCTGCCTGGTCCGGGCGCCCGGGCGCGGTCGGGCGGGGGTCCTAGCTGGTACGAGCACTTGTCGTCAGCCATCCCCGGGCTAGACGAGCGCGGCGCCTGCGGGGCTGATGGGGCCGGCGGAGCCGATGCGGCGAACACGGTGGTTCTTGATGAGCAGACCGGCGCCGCGATACTCGTCAGGCGCTACGAGGAGTCGGCTGTGCGCCGAGCCATGCGGGCGCAGGGCGAAGCGCTTGCGGGGGCGGAGGACGGCGAAGGGGAGTGCGAAGGCGAATCTGCCGACATCTCTGAGTTCGCCCCATTGGTCAGGCCCGTGTGGTCTGTCGCGGCTGCCGGGACTGCCGCTGCCGCCGAAGCCGCTGCTGCCGCGGGGGGCGCGACTGCGGCCTGCGCGCCTTGCCAGTTCTCGGTGTCGGCGTTGATGTGTTTCTCTCATTGCCCTCGCTGGTATCTGTATGAGTATGTGTGTAGGCTGGGGCGCATCCCGCGCGACACGGCGCGGGCGTTTGGATCTGAGCTTCAGCTCAACGCGGCTGTCCGTGGGCAGATAGTGCATTCAGCGTGCGAAAGATGCGGGCGCGAGACGGATCTCGCTCAGGCCAGGGCATTGGTGCTTGAGGAACTGCGTTTTCGCGGGGTGCGCCGCGGCCGGGCCGAGGCGGTTGCGGACGAGCTCATGCCGATGATCGACACCTTCCTCCTGCGCTACCCGGGGCTTGCTCGCGAGGGCGACAAGGAAGTGGGGTTCTTGATGGACCTTGGGGGGCCGGTGGTCTCCGGGGTTATGGACCGTGTCGATGTGCAGGCAGACGGAAGCGTTCTGGTAGTTGATCTCAAGACCAATCGCGTTCGCGGCCAGGCAGTCGATGAGGCGATGGCCCGGTATGGGGTGCAGCTGGACGCATATGCCGTTGCCGCAGGGCGAGTGCATGGCACAGACTGCGTAACTGCCAGGCTGCATTTCCTCTACCCCGACGAGGTGCGCGAGAGATCATACGGGCCTGACGAGCTGCGGGAGGCTGCGGAGAAGCTGAAGGAGCTTGCGGTCCGGGCAGCCCGGCATGACCTGCGCAATACGCCGATCCAAAGGATCGCGGAATGCGACAGGTGCTACTTCGCGCCCCTGTGCGGGATCGTTCGCGGGCACCTCAAGGCGCCCCTGGATGCCCGCGAGCTGCATGAAGTCCGCGAAGCATCGTTCGATGAAGAGGTTCTCCCTGTAATCTCATTGTCGGACGACGAGTATCTCGACCTTGGCGGCGTGGGCGAGGTTGACTACGATTGAGAGCGCCGCCGTGGGGCTCG
>ENA-UOOR01004027-UOOR01004027.1-fermentation-metagenome-genome-assembly--contig:-NODE-4027-length-12099-cov-4.835520_pt1 | contig 12099 bp, 12 predicted proteins | sample MGYA00245780_ERZ724029 | MGnify/ENA primary metagenome ERZ724029 (study PRJEB28704, sample SAMN03018315) | fermentation metagenome | biome: anthropogenic terrestrial biome; feature: soil; material... | reverse complement strand
GTTTTTGGAGAAAAGTTTTACGAATTTTTTTTGGAAGTACCGAGATTAAGTGACACCAAGGATTTGCTGCCTGTTATAATATCCGAAAGAATCATAAATGATATTGATATGAGCATTGGAAATTATATTGTTATTGACGGTCAGTTCAGGTCTTATAATAGATACGAAGACACAAGCAATAAGCTGCTTTTGAGAGTATTTGTAAGGGATATAATTGTACCTGATGATAACGAATTGGAAGAACTTAAAAGGCATCCCAATGAAGTATTTCTCAACGGCTATTTATGTAAGGAAACAAAATTCCGGACTACTCCGTTTGGGAGAGAAATTACGGATATGCTTATTGCTGTTAACAGGTCATACAACAAATCTGACTACATACCTTGCATTGCATGGGGAAGAAATGCAAGGTACTGTGAAAAGCTGGAGGTTGGTGACCATATAAAGCTTTGGGGAAGAATTCAAAGCAGGAAGTACCAGAAGAAAAACGATAATGAAGACTATGAGACCAAGACTGCCTATGAAGTGTCAGTCACTAAATTAGAACACATAAAAACAGAAAACAACAGAAAAAAAGAAGATGAAGAAGGAGAAGATGATTTTGAGGAATAATTATAAGTGCTTAAAGTGAAGTCTCCCGAAGGCTTCATTTTTTTGTTTTATTTTTCATCTGCATTGTGATACAATATAGCTATTAAAATTAAAGGAATGTTAAAAATGATATTAGTATTAGCAGAAAAGCCCTCTGTGGGTAAGGATATTGGAAAAGTTTTAAAATGCAATAAAAATGAAAACGGATATGTGGAAGGAAAAGAATATATAGTGACATGGGCTCTTGGTCATCTTGTGACTCTGGCCGACCCTGAAAGCTATGATTCCAGGTACGCTAAATGGGAGCTGGAGTATTTGCCCATAATTCCCAAGCAAATGAAGACAGAGGTTATCAAGCAGACAAGAAAACAGTACGGAGTGGTTAAAAGCCTGCTTTTAAGAAAGGATATAAGTGAGGTGGTAATAGCCACAGATGCGGGAAGAGAAGGAGAGCTTGTTGCCAGATGGATTATCGAACAGTCCGGAGTTAAGAAGCCTCTGAAAAGACTTTGGATTTCATCCGTAACCGATAAGGCAATCATGGATGGGTTTAAAAATCTGAAGGATGGAAGAATGTACGAAAATCTTTATGCCTCGGCGGTAGCCCGTGCGGAAGCAGACTGGATTGTGGGAATAAATGCAACAAGAGCATTGACGTCTAAGTACAATGCTCAGCTTTCCTGCGGCAGGGTTCAGACCCCCACAGTTGCAATGATTGCAGCATTGGAAGAGGAGATACGCGATTTTAAGCCGGTTCAATATTACGGAATAGAGGCTTTTGCGGGTGGCTTTAAGTTTACATGGCATGATAATAAGGGCGGTACAAGATTGTTTGAAAAAGAAAGGTGCGAAAGTATACTAAGAAGCGTTAAGTCAAAGAATCTTGTGATTGCCGGAGTATCAAGAAATAAGGCGTCAACATACGCCCCACCTTTGTACGATTTAACAGAGCTTCAGAGGGATGCAAATAACATGTATGGTTTTTCAGCCAAGGAAACCTTATCAATTATGCAGACTCTTTATGAACGCCATAAGGTTCTGACCTATCCCAGAACTGATTCAAGATATTTAACCGAGGATATAGTTGATACGTTAAAAGACAGGGTAAAGGCCTGCAGTGTAGGTCCCTATGCAAAAATCGGGTTTAAAATAGGCTCAAAACCAATTAGAGGAAATAAGAACTTTGTTAACAACAGTAGGGTTTCCGACCATCATGCAATAATTCCAACGGAAAAAACAGTGTTTTTAGGAGACTTGTCAGACAGGGAAAGAAAAATATATGATCTGGTTATAAAAAGGTTTTTGGCTGTTTTGTCAAAGCCTTATGAATTTGAGAAAATTGTTATATCAGGAAAAATAGGCAGTGAAGAATTCACATCCAAGGGAAGGATAACACTGTCAATGGGATGGAAAGAGGTATACGGAAATTATGAGGATGAGGAGGAGCTTGATGATTATCCTTCAGAGGAATTGAACAAACTAAGCAATAACAGTCAGCTCCAGGTTTCTTCAGTTAAAAAGACTTTGGGTGAGACAAATCCTCCGCCAAGGTTTACGGAAGCCACACTGTTATCAGCCATGGAAAATCCCGTTAAATTTATGAAAAATGCAGATGTGGAATTAAAGAAGACAATAGGTGAAACCGGTGGGCTTGGAACTGTCGCCACAAGGGCTGATATTATTGATAAGCTGTTCAACAGCTATCTGATTGAAAAGAAGGATAAATATATTTACACCACGTCAAAAGGAAGGCAGCTTTTGGACTTGGTGCCTTCAGACTTGAAATCTCCTGTCCTTACAGCAAAATGGGAGCAGCAGCTTACGGATATTTCAAGAGGAAAAACGGATAAAAATAAATTCCTAAACAGCATGATTGATTATACTAAGTCAATTGTTAATGAAATCAAAACAAGCGGTAAACAATATGTCCATGACAATGAAACAAAGGAAAAATGCCCTGAGTGCGGCAACTACCTGCTTGAAGTCAACGGTAAAAAGGGGATCATGCTTGTGTGCCGGAACAGAGAATGCGGCTATAGAAAGAGCATATCACAGGTAACAAACGCAAGATGTCCCAACTGTCACAAAAAGCTGGAACTTAAGGGAGAGGGTGAAGGCAGAATATTTGTATGCAAATGTGGATACAGAGAGAAGCTTTCAGCATTTAACAAAAGAAGGGAAAATGAAAAAACTTCAATATCCAGTAAAGAAGCGACAAAGTTTTTATCAAAACAAAATAAGAAACAGGATGAAAATCTGAATACAGCATTAGCAGATGCTTTAGCCAAATTAAAGCTTTAATGGATATAATAAAAAACAAAGGTAGGTGTGTGAAATGCAAATATTGTTGGTTGTATTAATAATTTTATTTTTTTATTTCCACAGCAGGAGGAATAAGCTGGAAAAACAGGCGCAGCTTCTCAATAAGCTGCTGTATATAGAAAAAAGTCCGCAAAAATACATGGACGAAGTAGATAAGCTGCTATCGGGGGCTCTGTCAGAAAAGGAAAGGAACATAAATCTGATTCAAAAAACCACAGGATTATTGTATTCGGGAGAATTTAATGAAGCAATCAGGGTGCTTACAGATGATGTAAGTAAAATACCGCCTAACTGGCAGGTTTTTTACTATCATAATCTGCTTCTAAGCCTCTATCTGAATAATGAGGCAGAAAGAGCCAACGAAATACTGAAGGATGCAAAAGGTACTATTGACATGTACTACAAGAAGGATTACAACAAAGTAACCATTGAGCTGATTTATGCTGTTTCTGATTTTTACAACGGAAACATAGGTAATTGCAGAGATTTTTTCTTCAGCCTTAAAGATGTGGCAGCTAATGATTACAGAATTGCATTAGGACATTATTTCACAGGCAAAATACTGGAATCAGAAGGGAAAACAGAAGATGCCCAGAGCAGCTTTGAGCAGGCAAAGGAATATGGTAAAGGAAGCTTCATGGAAAAATTGTAGGAAGGGTTAAAATGGACATTAAAAATAATAAAAATCAGATAATAATTGAAGATATTAAGGATTTTAAGCTTTCACATATTTTTGACTGCGGTCAATGCTTCAGATGGAACAGGGAAAAAGACGGTTCCTACACTGGCGTGGTTAAAAACAAAGTCATAAATGTGGAGCAGGACGGCTCAACTGTTGTTTTTAACAATATAGGCATTGAAGATTACAGCATTATTAATGATTATTTTGACTTAAATACGGACTATTCTGAAATAAAAATGCTTGTAAATACAGATGAAATAATGGATGAAGCCATAAAATTCGGCGACGGCATAAGAATATTAAATCAGGATGAATGGGAAACTATGATTTCATTCATGATTTCCGCAAATAACAGAATACCTATGATAAAAAAAGTTATAGAAAATTTAAGTACAAGCTTTGGAGAATATATTTGCAATTACAGAGGCAGGGATTATTACAGCTTTCCCACAACGGAGCAATTGGCGGAAGCTCCTGTGGAAAGGATTCAGGAATGCAAGGCTGGGTTTCGCTCCCCAAGGATAAAAGAAGCAGCCAATAGATTCTTAACAGAAAAAGATATTATTTACGACCTTAAAAATAAAAGCTATGACGAGGGACTTGTATATTTGAAGACCTACACAGGAATCGGGGACAAGGTTGCAAACTGCATCCTGCTGTTTTCAATGCGACAGTTTGACACCTTTCCAGTTGATGTCTGGGTAAGAAGGGTTATGCAGACACTGTATGTGGGCAATGATACAAAGGATGCCGATATAAGAAAATTTGCAGAAAATAAATTCGGAAAACTTTCAGGCTACGCACAGCAATATCTTTTTTACTATGCCCGTGAAAATGGAATAGGCACCAAAACGACTGAAAAATCAACTATATAAAAATGTTAAGGCAAATTTGGAACAATTATAATATCAAGAAATTCGTGCATGAGAATCCGGCAGCTACATATTATTGTATAAATAGTAAGACTGCTGGATATTTATTAAAATTAAGAAAATTCAATGTTGTTATTGACAAACCTCTGCGGATTGAATATAATATTAATGTTGTCGGGGTGTAGCGAAGCTTGGTATCGCGCATGGTTCGGGACCATGAGGCCGAAGGTTCAAATCCTTTCACTCCGATTTTAGAATACAGAAATAAAAAAAGAGCCATTTTTCAGGCTCTAAATTTTTATTTCAGCATTGTTTTTACTATATTATATTTATTTATGGTGATAGAATGACTTCAGAAGAACGAAGGAAAAATATTGAATTAATATTGAAGAATAATAATGAGCCAATTTCAGCAACTGTGCTTTCAAAGGAATTCTCAGTGAGCCGGCAGGTTATAGTGGGAGATATTGCTTTATTGCGCGCCGCAGGACGTAAAATATCAGCAACACCCAGGGGCTATGTTTTAAATCATGAGTCTGAGGAGGGCACAAATGTTTTCACAATTGCCTGTATTCATGACAATGATAATATGGATAAAGAGCTGTATGCAGTTGTGGATAACGGAGGAACAATACTGAATGTTACAGTTGAACATCCAATATATGGGGAAATCTCCGGAGAGCTGCGGATTTCTACCCGTTATGATGCAGATGCGTTTTTAGAAAAAATCAAAAATGATGAAGTACAGCCATTAATGAAACTTACAGGTGGTATACACATTCATAAAATTAAATGCAAAGATGAATCTGCGGGTCACAGAATTATAGAGGCACTGAAAAAAGAGAATATTCTTCTAAAAGAAAGGGAAGAAGAAACGGAATATTAAAGTTGACAAATTGCTTTATACTGTCTATAATTGTATCGAAATATGTCAAGACACATGTCAAGACATTAAATACAGAAAGGATAAGAACATGAAAAGGAATAATAAACTTAATTCAATGATAATTTCAGCGCTTCTGTGCGCAGTAGGGATAGTAATTCCAATTATATCTCCTCTTAAAATAACTATGGAGCCCGCATCATTTACACTTGCAAGTCATGTTGCCATATTTATAGCAATGTTTATTTCGCCGTCTACGGCAGCTTTTGTAGCTGTTGGCACGGCAATTGGATTTTTTATGTCGGGATTCCCAATAGTAGTAGTACTTCGGGCAGCGTCCCATATTGTGTTTGCATTAATCGGGTCATTTTACCTGAAGAAATTTCCGGATACTTTGAATTCATTTAAAACATCACAAGTATATTCCTTCTTGATAGGAATTGTTCATGGATTGTGTGAGGTTTTGGTTGTAATTCCGTTTTATTTTGGTAATCATATGACTTCCGGTTACTATGCAAAGGGATTCGTTATTTCGGTGGTTCTTTTGGTTGGTGTGGGTTCGGTAGTACACAGTATGATTGATTTTTATCTTGCTCAGGTAATTTGGAAGCATGTTGCCAAGGCCGTGAAATTGCCGGAAGGGATAAGTACAAATTAGTACTGGATCCTGCAAATATTTATATGGAAATTACAGATTGTATGTATTATAATAAATATAGTTATAATAAATAAAGGAGGGCACTATGTCTGAGGAATATATTGATAATGATAAAGAAATGCTGCTGTTGTCTAATCTTGATACAATTGAAGCTGAAATAGTTACCTCTAAGCTTCAATCCTACGGAATTCCTGTTCTTAAAAAATCTAAAGGAACCGGAGGAATTCTGGAAATTTATATGGGATCGAACTTATATGGAATTGACATATATGTTCCGTCACAAATGTTTGAGTTGGCAAATGAACTTCTGGAAACTGATGAAACTGATGAAACTGATGAAACTGATGAAAATCCATAAAACTATTTATTGTATATTGACTAATTTGTTAAATTAGAGTAATATTTTGTTACAAATTTTAAATGAGGATATCATGGATGGAAATAAAGTTAGAAAACTAAGAAAAAATAAGTGTATGACTATTGAGGAGCTGTCTGAGAAATCAGGATTTACTTCAAGCTATATTTCCCAGGTTGAAAGAAATCTGATAGAACCGTCGTTAACGGCTCTTAATAAAATCTGCAAGGTTTTGAATGTTTCTCCATATTATTTTTTCGATGACTTAAATAATGTTATTGTTACCAGAAAGGAAGACAGACAAAGACTTGTTATGCCTGAAAAGGGAAGCACGCTGGAATATCTTGTGCCAATAAACGATGAATATAAAAATAAGATTAAAATGAGCATTTACAGGTATGCTTTATATCCCGGAATGTGGGATAATGAAAAATTTTCCATAATAGATTCCGATAAATGTGTAATAATAATAAAAGGGAAATTAATAGTTAATTTTATTGATTATAATGAAATAATTGAAGAGGGCGACAGTATTTACATATGCTCGGACACCCCTCACAAACTATTCAATCCATCAGAAGAAAAGGTTGAATTAATTTGTATTATTTCACCTGTGGCATATTGAAACTTTACAGAACCAAAGAGGAGAATCATGGAAAAGAAATTTGAAGAAATAAAGGAAGAATTTATTAATGCAAGCCTGGATGAAAAAATAAAAATATATACTGAAGCTCAAGGGCTTACTGTTGAACAATTTAAAGAATTGCTGGCATTTTTTCCGATTAAACACCTTGATAAGCTTGAGCGGGCAGTGAACGGAATTTAAAATTAACATATCTCTTTATGAAAATGGTATAAAATCATCTCATCTGGAAATAATTTCTATGAGGTGATTTTTTATGATTGAAAATAAAAGAGCAGAAAAAAGGTTTATAAAGGAAGCATTGGGAACAAGAAATTATTTTAGCTACAGAACGGATTTAATGTTATATAAAATTATTTTTAGTGTATTAGCAGGAGGCGTAATTTATATACATACATCTGATCGCTGGCTTTCTGTTATAATTGGAGCAGAGGTATTTGCAATTTTTACATTAGTTAACAAACTAAATATAAAAAGGAAGAAGGATGAGGGAGAGGAAAAACTGATAAAAAGGATGAAAATGGAGCATTTCAAGAAAAAAGTTGAAGAAATTAATCAAGATGACTTTGAGATGCTGATTGGATTCTTATTTGAAAAAAACGGCTGCAAAAACTTTATTAAAAAAGGAAGGCATATGTTTCTTGCGGAAAATGATGGGTTAATTAATTGCATCAAAGTATACAAGCTTTATGATAATATGGAGCTTGAAAAGATTGAAGTAAGGAATTTAGTTTCTTTCATGTGTAAAAATAACATTAGAATAGGTCATTTGATTACTACTGTTAAATTAAGCGAAGGGGCAAAGGAATTTCTTGACGAATTTAAGGAGAAACTGGATATTCACATAATCGATTTGGATGAATTGTTTTCTCTTATGGAAGAAAACGGAATACTTCCTGATAATCAATATTTTTATAATAAGGTATGTGAGGAAAAAGTATTTGAGAAAGGGAAAGAAAGGATGGTAAAAAATATTTTTAACGGCAAAAAAATACTTGTATATATTCTTGCCTCAGTGTTTTTTTATATAACATCAGTATTCATGCCTGAAAATATAGTCAACCGGTATATTTCGTATTATTTCATTTTATTGACTGCTATAAGTAGCCTTCATATAATTTGGAGTAAATATATTTCTGCCGGAGTTAAAAATACTAATGTTCTAAAAAATTAAATTAACCGTTGATAATTCTTCCAATGTATATTATAATTTTTTTGAAATATAAAAATTGGAGGGAAATTATGAATTTTCAATGTACAGTTGGGTTATCAAACAAACATGTTCACCTAAGCAAGGAACATATAGATATATTATTTGGTAAAGGGCATGAATTAACACCTATTAAAGATTTGAGCCAGCCGGGACAATTTGCATGTGACGAAAAGGTTGATCTGGTGGGACCAAAAAGAACAATAAAGGGAGTTAGAATTCTTGGACCTGCCAGGAAAGAATCACAGGTTGAAATTTCTCTTTCGGATGCATTTACTCTTGGATTAAAAGATGTTCCTGTAAGAGATTCCGGTAAGCTTGACGGAACTCCTGGAATCAAGCTAATTGGGCCCTGCGGAGAGGTAGAGCTTAAAAAGGGCGTGATTGTTGCCGCAAGACATATACATTTGCATACTTCTGATGCAGAAAAATATGGTTTGAAAGATAAAGATATAGTTAAAGTAAAAGTTGGCGGTCCAAGAGGCGTAGTATTTGAAAATGTATTAATCAGAGTTAATGATGCATATGCTCTTGACATGCATGTGGATGTTGAAGAAGGAAATGCTGCAGGTCTTGCTAACGGAGATATAGTGGAAGTTATTACTGAATAATGAATTGAAAAAATAATAGAGTAATAGGGGCAAAGCCCCTTTTATTTATTTGCATTTTAATAGGGAGGTAAAATGGATTTTCTGCCAATCAGCATGGATGATATGAAAAAAAGGGGATGGAATCAATGTGATTTTGTATTTGTTACAGGAGATGCCTATGTGGATCATTCTTCATTTGCGGTTGCTGTAATATCGAGACTCCTGGAGAGATACGGATATAAAGTTGGTATAATAGCTCAGCCGGACTGGAAGGATATTGATTCTTTCAAAAAATTAGGAGAGCCCAGGCTTGGATTTTTAGTGAATTCAGGGAATATTGATTCCATGGTTAATCATTATACGACATTCAGGAAAAAGCGAAGTACGGACGCATACTCGCCGGGAGGAAAGTCCGGACTGAGACCGGACAGAGCAGTTACGGTTTATTCAAACCGCATAAGAGAAGCATACAAAAATGTACCCATAATAATCGGAGGAATAGAAGCCAGCCTGCGTCGCTTGAGTCATTATGACTATTGGAGCGACAGCATCAGGAGGTCTGTACTCCTGGATTCAGGTGCGGATCTTCTAATCTATGGCATGGGGGAAAAATCCATGATTGAAGTTGCGGAAGCGTTGGAATCAGGAATACCTATAGGCGAAATAACCTTTATTAACGGAACTGTCTATAAAACGAAGGATAAGGAGCGTCCGTACAATCCCATATTTTTACCTGCATACAGCCAGGTGATTTCTTCAAAGAAAGAATACGGTGAAAGTTTTAGAATTCAATATGAAAACACCGATTCCATAACAGGCCGGATATTGGTTGAGCAGTATGATACGGTGTATGTGGTTCAAAATCCTCCTATGGCATCTCTTACAATGCAGGAGCTGGATGACGTATATGACCTGGATTATATGATGGATTACCACCCCATATATAAATATTCCGGTGGGATTCCCGCACTGGCAGAAATCAAATTCAGCATCACCAGTGTAAGAGGATGTTTTGGAGGATGTAATTTTTGTGCATTAAATTTTCATCAGGGAAGAGTTGTGCAAGGAAGAAGTCATGAGTCAATTTTAAAAGAAGTGGAAAGGATGAAAAATGACAAGGACTTTAAGGGATATATTCATGATGTGGGCGGACCTACTGCAAATTTCAGAATAAGAGCATGCAAAAAGCAGGAAAAATACGGGGTGTGCATGAATAGAGAATGTCTGACACCTGTTAAGTGCAGAAACCTCCAGGTTGACCACAGTGACTATATAGAGCTTTTAAGGAAAATAAGGAAAGTGGATGGCATAAAAAAAGTTTTTGTCCGTTCAGGTATAAGATATGACTATGCAATATATGATAATAGTGACGAATTTATAAAGGAGCTATGCAGGTATCATGTGAGCGGACAGCTGAGAACCGCACCGGAGCATGTGTCAGAATCAGTACTGAAGCTTATGGGGAAGCCTTCAATTACAACCTATAATCAGTTTGTAAAAAAATTCTATGACGTAAGCAGGAAAATTAATAAGGAGCAATATATTGTTCCATATTTTATATCATCCCATCCGGGTTCACACCTTAAAGATGCCATTGAGCTGGCCGAATATATAAGGGATATGGGATATACACCCGAGCAGGTTCAGGATTTTTATCCGACACCGGGGACACTTTCCACCTGTATGTATTATACCGGATTCAATCCTCTGACAGGGGAAGAGGTGTATGTTCCCAAGGGTGATGAAGAGAAAAGGATGCAAAGAGCTCTGCTTCAATACAACAGGAAAGAAAATTATAGTTTGGTTTTGAAGGCATTAAAGAAAGAAAACAGGTATGATTTAATCGGATACGATTCTAAATGTTTAATAAGGCCGAGAAAAAATTAAGCAGCAGCATGTTAATGTTAAGTGTTTTTTAATAATTAACTTATTGCAAAATCTTTCACAGTAAGTTAATATTAAATAGGAAATATAATTTAAGAGGTATTAAATGAGTAAAAAATCGAGACACGTCAGGAAAAAAAGAATCAGGCTGTTTTCACTGGGACTGGTGGTTATAGTAGGAATACTTGCGGCTTCTTATGCAGTTAACGGCTTTGGAAACAATGAACAAAATCCGGTAAATAATTCCGCCGAAGAGCCGTCAGGCGTAAACGAAGATGTAAATGTTCCTGAACCTTCAGAGCCTGAAGTTGAACCGACCATTACAGTAAATATTAAGGCAGCAGGAGATATTATGTTTCATCCGTCACAATTAGACGGAGCTTATAATTCTTCTACAAATACTTATGATTTTCATAACAGTTTTAAAGCTGTAAAAGATATATTGCAGTCCGCAGATCTGTCAATTGCAAATTTTGAAGGGACAACTGCTGGTAATGAAGTTTATGCTTACCAGGGCTATCCGCTTTTTAATGCTCCGGATGAAGTTTTAGATGCTATTAAGGATTCAGGTATTGATGTGCTGTCAACAGTGAACAACCATTGTCTTGATACAAGAAAAGCAGGTGTCATCAGGACTGTTCAGGAGATAAGCAAAAGAGGAATGGATCCCATAGGTACATATGTACAAAAACCGGAAACAAGAGTGCTGATAAAGGATGTCAAGGGTGTAAAAATAGCATTCCTGGCATATACGGAAATGGTTAACGGACTGGAAAGCACCATGTCACCTGAAGATTTGGATGCAATGGTAAATATTATTAATGAAAAAAAAATTTCTGAGGATATAGCTTATGCTAAAGGAAAAAATGCCGATATAATAATTGCATGCATGCATTGGGGGGATGAATATGCCAGAGTTCAGGCACCAAGACAGGAAGCTTTGGCAGATAAGCTGTTTACTCAGGGAGTAGATATAATATTGGGGAGCCATCCCCATGTAGTACAGCCGGCTCAGCTACAGGAGTATGATGGTAAAACAAAATTTGTGGCTTATTCGATGGGAAACTTCCTGTCAAATCAGAGAATTGAAACTTTGGAGCCTTACGGCATGACGGAAAGTGAATCCAAATATACGGAAGATGGAGTTATACTTGATATTAACATTGAAAAAGACGGTGAAACCGGAGAAGTTTCAATAAAGAATGTCAGATATATACCGCTTTGGGTTTACAAAGGAAAAACAGAGGACGGGGGTACCGAACACGTGGTTTATCCTATAATGGAATATATTGAAAGCAGTGAGCTTAATGAAAAAACTAAAACGAGAATGCAAAGGTCATTGAGTGACACTTCTAAACAAATGCAGTCCCTGGGAATCAGTGCTGCAGAATAATTAAAATTTGATTGGG
>ENA-UOOR01004025-UOOR01004025.1-fermentation-metagenome-genome-assembly--contig:-NODE-4025-length-12110-cov-2.317710_pt1 | contig 12110 bp, 8 predicted proteins | sample MGYA00245780_ERZ724029 | MGnify/ENA primary metagenome ERZ724029 (study PRJEB28704, sample SAMN03018315) | fermentation metagenome | biome: anthropogenic terrestrial biome; feature: soil; material... | reverse complement strand
TGGCGGGCGTAGGCTTCATGATGCTATTTGGCAAGAGAAACAAGATCATACCAAGCTTCAGGGGGTTTCGGTTCAATAGGAGAATTATCAGAGAAATCATTGCTGTGGGCTTACCTTCAACCATCGGACAGTCGGGCTCATCCTTAGGTTTTATTGTACTAAACAGCTTCATTGGTTCTTACGGCACAGCCACCCTCGCAGCCTACGCCATGGTTAACCGTATAACATCTCTAGTTATGCAACCAGCCATGGGCATAGGGCATGCCTTAACGACAGTAGTTGGTCAGAATGTAGGGGCTCGTCAAATGGACCGCGTGAAGGAGTCGTTTTATAAGGCACTCGTGCTTACCATTCTGATCGGAGTTGTGGGAGCGGGAATCCTCGTTATCTTTGACGACCCGATCATTAACTTCTTTATGCAATCTCGGGATGATCTCTCGGTCATCGAGCTATCCCTCACTTATCTTTTCTACATCTCTTTATCCATGCCACTGATGGGCATATTCAGTGTCTTCACTGGGCTCTATCAGGGCACAGGGAACACCAAGTATTCCATGAGTATGGAAATCGGCCGCTTGTGGTTTGTTAGACTGCCCATGATCCTGTTTTTCAAGCATTTGACGACTTGGGGCTCTACCGGTATCTGGTTTTCTATGAGCTTTAGTAATCTCATTGTCTGCCTCTACGGTTACTGGATCTTTGTAAGAAAAGGATGGCAAAGGAGCGTTCTGGACCTACAAGATCAGACACCAGAGAAGACCCTTAATATCGCTAACTAAGACATGTATCAGACTCAAGAAATGCCCGGGGTGATAGATCCCTGGGTATTGACCTACCAGCCAAGCGTTCTTCCAGTCTGGTCTCTTCTGCGAAACGTCAGAGAATACCATGCATCGGAATCAGTCCCCGAAATTTTCCAGACATCGCCTTCTTAGGATAGGCACTTTCGGCCACCTAATTAGTAATGTCCTAACGTTCCTTGAACCATGGCCTTGCGTTCACAGAGCTTATAGACTCCATAGCCTAATCCTAAGTGCCCTATTCCTATGAAAAGCATGGCTGTCACATTCCCTAGCCCTAATTGCGTTATGTGCTGTCCACCAACCATAACTTGCGCGATCAGATTGGAGCCATAACTACAAGGCAGAAAACGCATCCACATCACGCGTCCTGCGGGGGCTGCCACCAAGGCAATCAACAAAAACTGCACCATTTGGGTATAACTATCAATCCTCTTGAGGACCAAAGTGATACCACCAATGGCGAAGCCTATGCCTACACTGCCAAGCAAGGTACCAACCACGAGAGGAAAAAGAGAGAAGAGATCCACATTCACGGTGACTCCAGTTGTCACAAGCGCGGCCATGAGCAAAACCGCTACCAGCATTAAGTTAATAAAGAATGCAGCCACGACCTTGGCACCCATGACCCAGCCAATACCATGAACTGACATATATAGCTGCTCCAAGGTTCCCTCCTTGGCTTCGTTACGCAAGGCGTAGGACACATCCTGATAGGTTGAAAGCATAAAGAACCAAAGCACATAGCCTACTACCAAGCCTTCGACGGTATCGCCTTCCACACCGGTTAAAGTCCTGAGCCCCTGAAATCCCCCTAGAAGGAGCAGAAAAACCACATATAGAGTGATCATGCCGCCAAGACTATTGAGCAGATAACGCCTATAGATGATGAACTCCTTTTTGAAAAAGGCTTGGATTAAAAGAAGCTTCTTAGGCACCTTGGGTTCCTCCTTCCACAATTTCCAAGAATACTCGTTCAAAGTTGTTTTGTTCTTGGTCAATGGATTCAATGAGCGAGTTATTGGACCCTAGAATCCCGATGACCCCGTAGAGCACTTGAGACTCTTCTAAGCGGACACTTATGGAGGTACGCTCCGGGGACTCCTCTTTAATGATCACCTGCTCCATGTCTAGGAGGGACGCTCTTTGGCATGGAGTTAACACACCTTGAATCGTAATTTTGTAGACCCTCACTCTAAATAGATCCAGGAGATCATGTACGCTATCATCAGCCACAATTCTGCCTTCATTTACAATGATCACTCGCTGGCAGGTGTCTTGTACTACATTCATGTCGTGGGTCGTAAGAATTACAGTGCGTCCTTGATCATGCACAATTTCTTTCAATAGCTGGCGTATCTCATAGGAGGCCTGCACATCAAGGCCCAAGGTTGGTTCGTCCAGTAAGACCACCCTAGATTGGGAGATCAATGCCACGGCAATAGCCAATTTCTGCTGCATACCCCGGGACAGTTTGCGGGCTTCCACGTTAGCTTTCTCCGTGAGGTTGAAGAGTTCTAGATAGTGATCGATGTCCCCACGGACATGAGCTGGATTCAGACCCTTGAGGGCCGCAAAAAACTCCAAGTTTTCACGGGCTGTGAGCCGCCAGTAGATATTACGATTGCCCTCGAGCACAGCACTGACTTTAGACAGTGCCGCAATTCGCCGCTGGGTAAGATCCTTACCATCAATTACGATCTGACCAGAATTCGGCCTAATTAAACCACAGAGCATCTTCACGGTGGTGGTTTTTCCTGCCCCATTGGGTCCTATAATACCCACAATTCCTGCCCCATTTGGACCCAAAAGACCCAACAACTCTCCTGCGGCAACGCTAAAACTTATGTCGTCTACAGCTTTAATCGGGGGTTTGCCTTTACGACTTGGATAGGTTTTTACCAATGACTCGACTCGGATCATAGCCCGCCTCCCTCAGCTCTTGATGATCTTAATCTGTACTTTGCGCCTTCGCGGCCCGTCAAACTCACAAAAGTAGACTCCTTGCCAAGTGCCAAGCTGTAACGCACCGTCTTCTACAGGTATCATGCAAGAAGAACCCATGAGAGAAGCTTTGATATGGGCGTGAGAATTGCCCTCATAGTGGTGGTAGTCTCCATCTACCGGAAACACCTGATTCAAACTATGAATGATATCCCTCACCACATCAGGATCTCCGTTCTCATTGATGGTCACAGCAGCCGTGGTATGGGGAACGTAGACTAGGGCAAACCCATCTTGCACCTGTTCTTCTTGGAGGGCCATTTGAATATCTTTCGTAATCTCAATGAACTGCTGTTCTCGCGTAGTCGTTACCTGTAGAATCATGGTTGCCCCCCCATCAAGCTGCCTCTTGCTCGGCATAAAGAAGCTTAATCTTGGCCGAGGACGCCATGCGCAGTCCAAAAGCGGCCGTAATCAACCCGCTAAACATGAACAAACTTGCCGCCGAAAGACTATCCACTAATACTCCAGAGAGAGCCATAGAAAGCGGTACTAGCATTTGCCCTATGCTATCAAGGAGCCCATACACCCGCCCCCTATAACCATCTGGCACTGTCTCCTGGAGCATGACTTGAAATGGCACGTTCACCAAAGTATTCAGAACACCAATGAGCAACAAGGAACTAGAAAGTGCCACCAAGGTATTAACAAGACCGGCATTTCCATACACGGAAGGAATGGCAAAAAAACCCACAAGTCCCACTACCAGCCCCTGCATGGTAATGCCTGACGTTAATAAAGACTCCTTACGAAACTTTTTGGTCAAGTATCCCACCAATACAGTCCCGATTAAAAAACCCACTGGAAGCATAGCTTGAATGGTCCCATATTGCTGGGCTTCTAGCAATAAGACTTCTTTGCCGAAATAGGGGAACACGACATTCAGCAAGGGAGCTCCTAAAAAATTAAGGGCAGTAGCATAGAAAATCAGGGCCCTCAGGCCCGCATTATGCCAAATGTAGGTGAATCCTTCCTTGAAGCTGAGCAAAAACTGGCGGCTCGTGGAAGGTCCATGCGTGGATGTTTGCTCCCTTACCACCTGGGGGAAACGAATAAAGGTCTCTGATAGAGCAGAGAACAAAAAGGCGATTCCGTTAATGAAAAAGACCCCGAAGTAACCAGTTGTCCCCAGTAAGAAGGCCCCCAACACCGGGCCAATAATCATTGTAGCTGCCCTAGACAGATTGTTCAGGGAGTTAGCCTTCACCAACTCCTCCTTCTTCACCAAACCTGGAATGGTTGCAGAGATCGCGGGACCAAATAAGACACCGCAGAGTGAGGAAAAAATCGTGGCAATGTATAGAATGGGCATGGTTAAGTGTCCTGACTTAAAAATGAAAGCCAGACTTAAGATAATCAAACCCCGCAGTACGTCCATGGATACTACAATAGTCTTGCGGTCCCACAGATCAGCCAACACACCGGTGAAGGGTGCTAGAACGACCATTGGAATTGATGACGCGAACAGCATTGTCCCGAGTGCAGTTCCTGAACCCGTTAGATCAAGTACCAGCCAGGTGAGTGCCAGGTAATGAATGCCGTCGCCCACCTGAGACACCAAACGTCCCCAGAAAAGGAGGCCAAAATCGCGATTGATAAAGAGGCGCTGACCAAGAGTCTGTTTGTCTTTTGCCATGTCCATCCCTCATCTCCCTTTGATGGGTCCATTCTATCAACTTCCTGATTTCACATAAACTGCCTTAGGATGGGTAGTATCTCCGTCTAGAGTCTGATTTAATAGACGAACCTCCCAAAAATGCGGTCCTTCCAAGTGCTATTTTCCTTCTGGTACAACTCCAGTTGATCATAGAGGAAAGGCACAAAGTCTGTGAATACTGGATATAGGTCGCGGTTAGCCTGGTAATACTCCAACTGCTGTACCACATAGCTGGTCAGATAAAATCCCCGCTTCTCATGGCCTTCCAAGATCACAGTCTCAATCTCTGGTTGAAAGAAATCCCGGGCAGCTATAACCTCCACGCCGCGCAAAACCTGTTCGTTGAGGAAGGTGGCTACCGATGAATAGGCCTGCTCCTTCATGCTCTTACGCACTGGCCAGAGCAAGGGACGTAAGCCTCGAGCCCTATCGGGATATGCTTCTAGGCTCGGATTCACAAAGGCATGGCCCAACTCGTGGATCGTCAGGTTTTCCAAACTTACTCCTGAGGGAAACTCAGGAAGTTCTTCACTACTACCATTTTCGCGAATGATCTGAAAAGCGATACTATTGCCATCCGCATCTGTCACACTGGCACCATAACCACCACCAGGAAACATGCTCGGCGTCATGATTAGATGAAACTCTGTGGGCGTCCAGCCAAAAAAATCGCGTAGCCAACTCTCTACAAGGTCCCCGCGAAAGCCATCGCGAGAAGGGGCAAGACTTGCCTCCAAATAGGGTTCCCACTGGGTATAAAAGGTCAAGAACTCTGCTTCTGCAGCCAGGTCAGCCAAGGCTAGCCGAAATGACTCTAGAATGTCACGTCCCCCAGCCCGCCCCATAAGGTAGTCACTGTACTCATAGGCTAATTCTAAATCAGGTAATGGTCCGAGATGACATATGAAGGCGGGTGGTGCATCATAGGCAAAGTTCTTCTTGGTCAATTCTTGAGCCAATGTGACGGCACGATGGTCTTTGTGGGCAGCGAAGAACTCTTGCAGAGCACGGTAGTATTCGTTGCCAGAACCCCTCGGACCACGATCGTCAATCCAGCTAGTTTGGGACAAAACACCAGCTAAAAGTTCCATTTCGGGAGACACCCTGAGCGGTGTTGCTGTCACCACACATGTACCTAGGTAGACTATGAGGAACACTAATAAGGTTAGTTTGCGTACCATTTTGAACCCTCCACGAATTTCGTAAAAATTTCTCTGGAAATCGTAAATCTACTCCCCTTGAAAAACAGGCCTTTCGCCACTTTCGGTCTTTTCCGTAGCGGAATCTCCCCATCCCAAACCCCAAATCACCACCAAAATCTCCAGATTTGGGCGATTACTTTACGAAATGGGAATGACTATTAACAGTGTTGACAATTATTAGCCCCGATGTTATAATTTAGATGAAATCTCCGAAGACCGCATAGGGAGTGGGGGAACCAGTCTTTTGGGGTGAATTTTGCCGAGGCAACAGCCGAGGCAAGAAGGGCGACTTGGGCGTCCGAACCCGTCAGCTAACCTCACAGGAGTACACCAAGCGTGTCGTTTTGGCTAGAGCCAAAACGCCTTACGCTTTTTGTTTTCCCCAAATTCGTTTTTCGAGAGGAGATTCATCATGAAAAAGAATCTAAACTATCGTCCGCATGTCTTAACTGTAACTCGGGGTACCGATAAGGAACGCATCCAGAAATTTCTCAATCTAGAGAAACACCCTCGCCAAAAACCATCGTATCTGTCCGAGTCTATCATTCCACACTTACCTTTACACTTAGTCCTCTAAGACAGAGACTGTCTTGTCCCAGGGTCCTGGCCCTGGGATTTTTTTCTTCCCTTAGAAATTAGTGAAACTCCAAGTTTGGAAAAGCTCTGCAATATTGCATCACTAGCCAACAGTCCAGTACCTCAACGCTCGAAGACGCTCACCATTAGCCCAGGCCAAGAGTCCCTCAACCAGATTTTTTGGAATTGTGCCTCCGCTCATGGCCACAATAGATCGAAGTGGCATCTCCAACGTGCTACTCCAGCTCATGATCCAGAGAGGATCTCTCTCATCGGTGGCACCCGTCATCTTCCACAGATACTTCTTGGCAAAAACAAGCACCAAACGCCCAAGGGCAGTGGCCCTGAGGTCTTGTAGCGTTGAATTGTTGTGGAAACGCCTGGATCCCCCGTAGGGCACGGGAAATTTTTTTCCGTAGAGGGCCTGGAATTCCTCTCTGGAAATCTCCAAACCTGGATTCCCTAAACGATAATACGCTGGTGCGCTGCTGCGGTAATCAGGCACCTGAACCTCTGGACGCGTTGATTCAATCTGTACCGTCGCTGCCAGGCGAAGATCGCGGGACGAGGCCCCTACTAAAATCTCGTACTCTCCTGCTTCCACATGCCAATCTCTAATATCCACATTGAAATACGTAAAGGAACGGGGGTTAAGTGTAAACTCGATGGCTTTTGCCTCACCAGGCTTTAGATAGATTTTCTGAAAACCTTTCAGTTCCCTAGGTGCCCTAAATAGGCGTGAGGTTTCCTTGCCCACATACAACTGAACAATCTCCGCCCCCGCCACAGATCCTATGTTTTTTATAGTACAACGCACACTGATAGAGTCTGTATCCACAAAACTCGGCGAAGACACGTCTAAATCCCCATAGCTGAACTGGGTGTAGCTCAAGCCGTAACCAAAGGGAAAGAGGACGTCCTTTTCTGCCGCATCATAGTAGCGGTAACCCACAAAAACACTTTCCCTATATTCTGTTTGGTTTCGATCGTAGGCAAAGTACTCTGTGGCTAGACAGTCTTTAAGCTCTAGCGGATAGCTCTCAGCCAACTTCCCCGATGGATTCGCCCTACCATAAAGAAGATCCAAAACGGCACCGGCACCTCCCTGGCCTCCTAAATAGGTGTGCAAGACACCCCTGACTTCATGGAGCCAAGGCATAGTCACTGGCGCTCCGGCGGACAAAACTACCACCACGTTCGGGTTCACCTCAGCAATGCGCTGAATCAACGCGTTGTGACTTGGAGGAAGCTCCAAGTGTGTACGATCATAACCCTCTGACTCAAATCTGGCTGTCAAACCGGCAAAAACCAAAGCCACATCGACCTCTGCCGCGACTTGACAGGCTTCTGCGATAAAGTCTTCGTTGATTTCATCATGTTTCAGTTCATAGCCCTTGGCATACTTGTACTCCGCTTCTTCTAACTCTAGAAGCTGCAGGATGGTGTCAACCTTGGTGGGGTTAATCAATGAGCTACCTGTCCCTTGGTAGCGGGGATGTTCAGCAAATTGTCCGACTATGGCTATGGTCTCCTTCGTAGACAGGGGCAAAATCTCCTGGTCGTTCTTGAGCAGGACAGCTGATTCGGTAGCGATCGTTCGAGCCAAGGCATGATTTGCCTCCAAATCGCACTGGTACTCGGGCTTTTCTGCCTGACCCTTTGAAACTAGATCCAAGACCCGCTTCACAGATTTGTTTAGCACAAGCTCAGTTATCCGTCCAGAGGCCAGACCCTCCTTAATTTGCTCTGCACTGACTCCATACGAAGCCGGCATCTCCAAATCCAAACCTGCTTTAATGCTCAACACAGGATCATTTACGGCACCCCAGTCAGAAATCGTTGCGCCTGCAAAGCCCCATTCGGTGCGGAGAATGGAATGCAGCAACTCGTGGTTTTCACAGCAATACGTGCCATTCAGCCTGTTATAGGCTGGCATTACAGTCCATGGCTTACCCTTGGTGACAGCCTTTTCGAAACCTGCCAAGTAAATCTCCCGAAATGCCCTGTCATCAACAAGGGAGTCATTGAGCATGCGCCAACGTTCTTGATTGTTGGCAGCAAAGTGCTTGACACATGCTCCGATCCCCATCGATTGGATCCCTTCAATCCAAGCTGTAGCCAATTCGCCGGTAAGGTAGGGATCTTCTGAGAAATACTCAAAGTTTCGCCCACAGAGGGGAGTACGCTTGATATTGATCCCAGGTCCTAAGACCACAGAGACACCTTCTTGTATGGCCTCTCTTCCAATGGCCTCTCCCATGGCAAAGAGAAGACTCGGATCCCAGGAGTTCGCACTAGTGGTGGCTGGAGGGAAACATGTTGCTGGGACACTCACACCAATTCCCAGATGATCGCCTTCTGCTGCCTGTTTGCGCAAACCATGGGGTCCATCGGATACCATAATTGCAGGAATGCCTAGACGGGGTATTGCCACCGTATGCCATTGATCGGCCCCAGAGACCAAAGCCACCTTTTCTTCTCTTGTTAAGGCCCCAATCAGTCTGTTGATATCCATTGCAACCTCCCTCTTTACTGGAGTGCTTCCCACTCTTCCTTGAGGAGCCCATAGCAGATTTCATCGTAAAATTCGCCGCCCCGATAGCGTTTCTTCCTGCGTACCCCTTCTTGCACAAAACCCACCTTCTCATAAACGCGGCGCCCCTTAGCGTTAAACGACCAACAGACCAGTTCAACTCGGTTTAGCCGAAGCTGCTCAAAGGCAAAATCACAAATGAGCTTCAAAGCTTCGGTCCCATAGCCTTTGCCGTGATTTTCTTCCTTACCTATGACGATCCCCAGCTCACCCCAGCCGTTTTTCTCATCTAGCTTTACGAAGCCGATTTGGCCAATGTACTCCTCCGTATCGATATGGGCAATAACAAAACCCTTCCAATCTGACGATGTAGCGAGCTCCAAAAATTCCCTTGTGTTCTTTTCGGAATGGGGATAGAGAAAAATGTCGGACAGTGTATCCACAATCCGGGGGTTATTGACCCAAGAGCGCATATATCGCTTTCACGGTACTCTCGCAACATGACTTTGTCTCCATATAAGTGTGCCACAGCACTACCCCCCGTAAGTGATCGTTTTACGGTGTAACATTCGTGAATTCAGGCGAATCCCCTGCAAACAAACAAGGCCCCAAATCGGGGCCTTGTTGTTTAGATCTCCCGCACTTGACTCGCCTAAAAATCCCTTATTGCCTCAGATTCATCTCCGTCAAGGCTAGGAACGGGCACGTCCACCATATCACCTACTTCAGAGGCGTTGCGCCACCAGCTCCAACCCTCACCATATCCGAATTCGAGGTCTTCGTGTCAGCTTTTTCCTAAGCGCTGTCTAGCTGACGGGCGGTAAATCATGGACTTTTCTTGGGCATCCCGTGCTAGAATCGCAACTGTCCTCCCTGAAGTTGCTCTAGATATAACCTTCGCTAAATGTCGCTAAATTTCACGATTTTTCTTTTAATAACGGGAAATTCCCCCAATAATGGGGATTGCCATCAATAGAGGTCAATGGAGGGAAGTGTGATGGTTGACAATCTTCTTTTACCCATGTATAATGGCAGAAAATAACAGTATGCTTGTACTATAGCCCTGGGATGTTACCCAAACTGAAGCCCAACCAGGCCGATCGATAGACTGCAAACGAGCGCTAGAGCGTTGATGAACACGATTCAGGCTATGTGGCACAGACAATTGTGCCTCCCACCGAACGCGAACAGATGCCTGATGTGCCCGCTCCCGAATGGCTGATTCGCGAGCTTGCCATGAGAATCGCAAAAGAAATCGGACTTGGCAGACGCTTAGTACGTTATATGGCCGAAGAAATTGCAACCGTACGCTCTACTCTACACCCTACAACACCCTACGCAATATTTGTTGTCCGCAAATGGAAGCCTTAAGCCCTAGCGCAACCGTGGCTGGCCCGTATCGATATGCTCCAAAAACGCATCAAACGAGTGTGCTTTATGGCCTACCGTCAGAACGGCCTCCTTTCACAATAGAGACTCCAATGGATATTCCAGAAAGCGTACAACCTCACCATACTAACCCTCCGAGCAATCCTAGACGATAGGCGTGGCATGACCCACAAAGACACAATGATTGTCTCTTGAGGGAGAGCCAGAAATGATTTATCATGCGGCCAGATCTGTCACTACATAGGAACCCTTGAAGAAGTGTTAATCCTCTCTATATTCCTTACTTGAATCGCATAGGACGAAACCACTCAACCAAGTGCACAATCCAATCCAGGGATATCTCCATCTAATTGAAGGGTTTTGCGAAGACCGGTCGGAGATACGGCAATATCTCCAGCTCAAGGGGGGTGAATTTTCTACCATTGTATCTTGATTACCACTGTGTAATTCAACTCATGGAAGGGGTGTTTTTATGGTACGCAAAAAGAAATGGGTACTGCTCGTTGCTGTTCTGGTCACAACGCTGTCTCTAGCAGGATGTTTAGGAGTCGGCCGTTATCGGTTACAGATTGGTGTGGTACCAGAGGGTTCGGGCGTGGTAGAACGTAGCCCGAATCAAAAGAACTATGAAAAGAACAAAGTTGTAAGTTTGAAAGCAGTCCCCGCAACGGGGTTTAGATTCAGCAAATGGGAAGGAGATCTCACCGGCACTGATCCTTCCGAATCCGTGGTGATGAGTAAAGACCTGACCATTAAAGCAGTTTTTGCTCCCATCGATGAACTAACGCTAGAAGTGCGGCCTAACCCGGAAGGCGCAGGCGAAATCCGCATCAGCCCAGACCAACCCAGCTACCAATATGGGGACATAGTGGAACTTGAGGCTATCCCAGCTCCAAGTTGGGGATTCACCAACTGGACAGGATTAGATGAGCAGGGTCCAATAGCAACAGTTGAGATCACCGAGGACTTGGTGATAGAAGCAAATTTCGAAATCGTTACCGAAGCTTATGTAGAAGGGTATGTCACCGATGCCCAGGCTGGGCCGGCAATATCTGGTGCTGAAGTAGTCTTTAGCGGCCAGTCTGCCACGACAACCAATGCTGATGGTTACTTTCATTTGATCGTTCCTGCAGGTCAGCTCGGTGACATCTTGGTCAGCAGACCCGATGGCGGAGCAACCCGCATACAGGGTGTTAATGTTGAGGCAGGTGAAACTGCCACTTACGGCCAAGTACCGGTGCGCAGGTCTTTCCACCCCGGTTGGTCAGCCACCCCACCGACAGTAGAGGTGAACATTGAACCAGGCCAGCTCCTCACGGGAGTTGAGGAAATCAACGTCAAACTGGAAAGTGATATGCCCCACTTTGCCATTTATCTTTACCTAAATGGCGATCAACGATCTCCACGAACAGGCCAAGAGTTCGATTCGGATGAGCTCTCTGTGTTAGTGAATACTCGCGATTATCCAAATGGCGAAGGAACGCTACGAATTCTCGCTTACGATGATAACGAATATGCCGTTCTCTACGTACTACCAATCACCATTTTCAATCCTAAGCCTACGACAAACGTATTGCCAGGTGCCATTCCCTTCATTGGAATAACAGCTAAAACGTATAATGAAAACATTGGTTATTATTCCATTCCAAAGGACGAAAGTCTACTTCAATCTCAAAATACCTTTGGACAGGTAGAACCACAAGCGGCTCCTCCAGGTTGCATGCTAACAGTTGATGTGCTATGGATACCTGCAAGTGACGCAGATGGATACCTTGTTTACCGAAGTTTTGACGCACACACATACAACTTGATTGGTACCGTTCCCCAGACGGGTGGTGTTCTTTCTTTTGGTGACTTCAGCCCACAGCTTGAGGCAGCAAAGCAAACCTTTTATCGGGTTGTTCCCTATAACAGCCTGGGTGAAGGACCTAGAACAGAACGAGATGTAA
>ENA-UOOR01004024-UOOR01004024.1-fermentation-metagenome-genome-assembly--contig:-NODE-4024-length-12110-cov-2.442057_pt1 | contig 12110 bp, 12 predicted proteins | sample MGYA00245780_ERZ724029 | MGnify/ENA primary metagenome ERZ724029 (study PRJEB28704, sample SAMN03018315) | fermentation metagenome | biome: anthropogenic terrestrial biome; feature: soil; material... | reverse complement strand
GCTTATGGCGGTGCAGACGTAAAAGATTTTAATGCACAGCTTACAAAAATAAAGGCAGCAAATCCTGAAGTACTGTTCATGCCTAACCAGTTTGGCGAAGTTCCGCTTCAAATGAAGCAGGCAAGACAGATGGGCATAGAAGCAAAGTTCTTAGGCGGAGACTCATGGGACAGCCCGGACGTACCTAACATTGCCGGATTTGATATAGTTGAAGGCGCAGCATATGATGCAGCATTCTCACCTGTTGACCCGAACCCGGTTTGCCAGGACTTTGTAAAAAGATATAAAGATAAATATGGTGTAAATCCTAACTCCAACGCAGTTTTGGCATATGAAGCCGCATTGGTGGTATTAGAAGGCGTAAAAAATGCTGAAACTTTAAACGGACAGGGTGTAAGGGATGCTATGGCTAAAATAACCAATTTCCCGGTACCTTCCGGAACAATTACATTTGACGAAACAAGAAACCCTGTTAAGGGTGCTGTTATCAACGTTTATAAAAATGGTACACCTGATTATGTAACAACAGTAAATCCAAACTAGAAGAATATCAGCAGAAGGAATCGGTAGTAAGGAATCCTTGCTACCGATTCTGATATAAAAATCAGATTATCTAAAGGGGAGATATATTTGACTACGATACTTCAATTAATTATGTACGGTTTGCAGCTAGGAAGTATTTATGCCCTGATAGCACTTGGATATACAATGGTATATGGGATTATAGGACTCATAAACTTTGCCCATGGCGATTTCCTCATGGTAGGCGCATTTCTGGTATATTTTCTCGCAAAAGCAATGGGCGGCGGAACATTATCCTATCCTGTTGTAGCGCTGATAATTATTATAGGGATGATACTTACCGGACTCTTGGGTGTAACAACTGAGAGGATTGCATATAAACCGTTAAGGAAAAAACCGAGACTCTCTGCACTTATTACTGCAATAGGTGTTTCGATGTTTTTGGAGAACTTTCCAAGGGCTTTACCTTTTATAGGACCTCAACCAAGACCGTTTCCGGCACTGTTTCCTATGAATAATTTTAATATTGGTGGTGTTGGGACAAATAGTGTTCAGATTTTAATGATAACCTTATCTATTATTTTGATGATCGGATTGCACTACATTACTACGAAGACAAAAGTTGGCAGTCAGATGAGAGCTGTGCAGTTTGATAAAGACGCTGCTGCCCTTATGGGTATCAATGTAAACAATACAATTTCAATAACCTTCTTTATAGGTGCGGCATTAGCTGCTGCCGGCGGCGTTTTTTATGCAAGCATATACCCAATGATAGATGTATATATGGGAATATAGCTTGGGACAAAGGCCTTTGTTGCAGCGGTATTAGGCGGAATCGGCGATATAAGGGGAGCAATGCTTGGTGGATTCATTATGGGGGTAGCTGAAGTTTTGGCGACTGCAGTAAATTCCGATTTGGGTTATGGGGCAGGCTTTGTAATACTTATTTTCATACTGCTGTTCAAACCTGCAGGAATCATGGGCAAGTTCACCATAGAGAAAGTGTAGGTGGCATATATGAATTACTTAAAAGACAAGAAAGTATATATAATCATAGTTTTGCTTTATATAATCATTACTGTACTAAACAAGTTAGGGTTATTAAATTCTTATTTGCTGCAGATTATAATGCTTGCCGGAATTAACATCATAATGACTGTAAGCTTAAATATAGTAAACGGATTCACCGGGCAGTTTTCAATAGGCCAGGCCGGGTTTATGGCAATTGGCGGATACGCGTCTGCCCTATTTACCACCATTCTTTTTAACACATCAAGCTGGCCGGCATATGCACAGATACCCATGTTCATTTTTTCATTGATGATGGGCGGATTGGCAGCAAGCATAATCGGTTTCTTAATAGGTTTGCCTACGCTAAGATTAAAAGGAGATTATCTTGCAATAGTTACTCTGTCCTTTGGGGAAGTTGTTAGAGCTTCAATAAGACTTATAGATTATGTAGGAGGTCCCAGAGGGTTGGCGGGCATTCCGAGATATACCAATTTATTTTGGGTGTTTTTATTCACATTCCTGGCAATCTACGGAGCAAGAAACTTTGTAAATTCATCCTTTGGAAGAGCTTGTATTTCAATTAGAGAGAATGAAGTCGCTTCCGAAACCATGGGAATAGATACTACCAAATATAAAGTTTTGTCATTTACATTTGCTGCATTTATGGCCGGTGTTGCCGGAGGGCTGTTCGGGCACCTTCTTATGTTCCTTCAGCCTGATACTTTCAGCTTCTTAAAGTCCAATGACTACCTTGTATTCCTTTATGCAGGAGGAGCAGGCAGCATAAGCGGTTCAATAGTGAGCGGATTAGTACTTACAATAGTGCCTGAGATGCTGAGATTCATGGCAAACTGGCGTATAGTAATTTACTCATTGGTTCTTGTTATGCTGATGTTGAAGAGACCTGAAGGTCTTTACGGCGGAAAGGAATTCAAATGGCTTAAGCCAAAGAAAAGAACCGTTATCGCCGGGAACAAAGGTGCGGAAATTACAAACTGAAGTAAAGCAAGAGTTTAGTTTGAAGTAAATAGGAGGTAAACATTTATGGCTCTACTTGATGTAAAAAACCTCTCCATACAATTTGGCGGCCTAAAAGCAGTAAGTGATTTTAATCTTTCCTTGGAAGACAGGGAGCTGGTAGCAATAATTGGACCAAATGGAGCAGGTAAGACGACAGTATTTAATATGCTTACAGGATTATATAAACCGACAGAAGGGAACATTCTTTTTGAGGGTAACAGTTTGGTAGGATTGAAACCTCATGATTATACCGCAAGAGGGATTGCCAGAACATTTCAGAATATAAGGCTGTTTAATAATGCTACTGTACTTGATAACATAAAAATCGCTTTTACTCTACAGGTAAAATACGGTTTAGGGGAAGCTCTTTTTAGAACCCGTAATTTCAATACTGTTGAAGATAATCTGGAATTGAAATCTTTAGAACTGTTAAAGATACTCAATCTCGATGGGAAAGCTGATTTCCTGGCAAAGAATCTCCCTTACGGGGAGCAGCGGAGATTGGAAATAGCAAGAGCATTAGCGACAAATCCGAAAATTTTGCTTCTGGATGAACCGGCAGCGGGAATGAATCCTAATGAGATAGATGATTTGATATCCTTGATTAAGGAGATTAAAGAAAAATTTAAATTAACAGTACTTTTGATTGAGCATCATATGAATGTAGTTATGAACATTGCCGACAGGATAAAGGTGCTGGATTTTGGGCATACAATAGCCGAAGGAATTCCGGCGGAGATACAGAGGAATCCGAGAGTTATCGAGGCTTACTTGGGAGGAGGGCATGTAGAATGTTAGAAGTCAAAGATCTTCATGTTTCTTATGGAGCAATAAAGGCGGTAAAGGGTATTTCCTTCAATGTTGAAGAAGGAGAAATCGTTACGCTTATCGGGGCAAACGGAGCAGGAAAATCCACTACTCTCAGGACAATATCAGGGCTTGAAACTGCTGCCTCCGGCTCAATATCATTCATGGGAACCGACATAACAAAGATGCCTCCCCACAATATCGTGAAACAGGGTATAGCTCATGTACCTGAAGGAAGAAGAGTATTTGCCAACTTGACGGTAATGGGGAATCTCAAACTCGGTGCGAATCTGAGAAAGGATACTGAGGGCATAAAAAAGGATATTAAGAGAGTATTTGAGCTATTTCCAAGGCTTGAGGAGAGGCAGAACCAGTCCGCCGGTACGTTAAGCGGCGGTGAGCAGCAGATGCTTGCCGTGGGAAGGGCACTTATGACCAAAGGTAAACTGATACTTTTGGATGAGCCTTCCATGGGACTTGCACCCTTGGTGGTTGAAGAGATATTTAAAATCATAAAAGAGATAAACAAAGAAGGAACAACTATACTTCTCATTGAGCAAAATGCTTATATGGCCCTTGGGGTTGCCAACAGGGCTTATGTGCTTGAAACAGGAAACATTGTATTGCAGGGTCCCGCTTGTGAATTGGCAAATAATGAAGAAGTCAAGAAAGCTTATCTTGGCGCATAAACGGAGGGTATTAAAATGGTACGGGTGTCAAAAATAGCACAGGAAATAAAAGGGTCTACAATTAGAAAAATGTTTAATATGGCAAGCGGCATGACTGATACAGTTAGCTTCGCTTTGGGAGAGCCTGATTTTACCACATCGAAAAACATTATTGATGCTGCATGCAAGGCTCTTCAGGATGGGCATACCCATTATACCCCCAATGCGGGTATTTTACCCTTAAGGCAGGCAATAGCCAAAAAACTAAAAAACAAAAATAATGTTGAAACAGATCCCGAAACCGAAGTGATGATTACTGCAGGTGGAATGGAAGCTTTAATGCTTGTTATGATGGTAACAATGGATCCGGGAGATGAGATCATTCTGGCTGATCCTTTCTGGACGAATCATCCCTCTCAGGTTTTAATGGCAGGAGCAATTCCGAAGTTTGTGAAAGTATATGAAGAGGACGGTTTTGCTTATAACCCCGATAATGTAAGAAAGGCAATAAACAATAAAACTAAGGCGATATTGATCAACTCTCCTGCAAATCCTACAGGGGGTGTTGCCGAAAGAGAAGTGCTGGAAGAACTTGCACGGATTGCAATAGAGCATGATCTGATAGTAATTACGGATGAAGTGTATCAGCACCTGATATATGACGGAGCAGAATTTGTAAGCATAGCATCGCTGACCGGTATGAAGGAGAGAACAGTAATAATAGACAGTTTTTCAAAGGCTTATGCAATGACTGGCTGGAGAATTGGATATGCCGCCGGCTGCAAGGAAATACTGCAGAATATGGTTAAGCTTCATGAAAATGTTGTATCCTGCATTACTACTTCATCTCAATATGGTGCAATTGAAGCATTAGAAGGCCCCCAGGATTATCTGGGATATATGCTTGAAAAATATGCGATGAGAAGGAATCTGATTGTTGAAGGGATTAACAGTATTGAAAAGCTCTCTTGCATAAAACCTAAAGGTGCATTCTATGCATTTCCGAATATTACCGGAACAGGTATGAAATCAGAGGAATTTGCTGTTGAGCTATTGAAGAAAACCGGCGTTGTTGTAGTTCCCGGTTCCGGATTTGGAGAAGCAGGGGAAGGATTTATCAGGATATCTTATGCAACTTCAGAGGAGAACATAAAAGAAGGATTAAAGAGAATAAAGGCTTTTGTACAAGGCTTGAAATAAATACGTAAAATATTCAGATCAGGAGGCGGGTATTTTGAAGGCTGCAGTTTTAAAAAACTGGAAAGAGCTTAAGGTTGAGGAGGTTGAAAAACCCACACTGAAACCGGGGGAATGCCTGATAAAGGTTATTTATGCCGGAGTATGCGGTTCCGATGTGCATATATATAACGGACACCATGCAACGGCAAAGGTCCCTATGGTTATGTGCCATGAAATAGCGGGAGAAGTTGCTGAAATAAATGGAGAAAGCAAGAGCTTTAAGGTCGGAGACAAAGTTACCGTAGAGCCGCTTTTAAGCTGCGGTGAATGTGAAGCCTGCAGAAACGGAAATGAGCATGTATGCAATACCCTGAAGCTGTTGGGTATTCATGTTAACGGCGGATTTGCAGAGTATGTAAAGGCGGATATCGCAAAAGTAGTTAAGCTTGATGGCATCCCGATGGATATTGCAGTGCTGACAGAGCCCTTGGCAGTAGGTCTCCATGTAGTCAGAAGATCAGAATTAAAAGTTGGCCAGACAGCCCTCGTTATAGGAGGAGGTCCCATAGGACTTGTGGTATCTATGATGGCAAAAATGGCAGGAGCAGTTAGGGTTGTTGTATCTGAAGGAAACAAAGAACGCATTAAATTTGCAGAAGAATTTGGATTTGATACAATAAACGCCTTTGAAGATAATATTCAGGAGAAAGTTAAAGAATTTACAAATGGTGAAGGATTCGACGTAGTATATGAAGTAACCGGATCAAAGTCAGGAGTTACATCAGCCCTATCTGCATGTAAAGTCAGAGGAACTGTGGTCCATGTAGGTTTTTCCAGCGGAAGCTATGAGTACAACCATATGCCGATCATATTCAAGGAGTTGAAGGTAGTCGGCTGCAGGGTTTATCCAATGCAGGACTTCATAGACACAGTAGCGGTGGAAAAGAGTATTATAGAGAATAATACCTTTGACTTAAAAAAATTGATAAGTGATGTCATGACACTGGAAGAGATACCAAAGGCTGTAGACATGATGACAAAAGGCATTAACTTATCCAAAATAGTCATAAAACTGTAGCATGAGGAGGGATCATTTTGATTCTTGATATGTTTAAGCTTGACGGTAAGGTAGCAATAGTAACCGGAGCCAATTCCGGCATAGGGCAAGGTATAGCGGTTGGACTTGCAGAAGCAGGTGCCGATATTGTCGGGGTAGGCAGAAGCGACATGAGTGAAACCAAGAAGCTTGTGGAAGCCACAGGCAGGAGGCTTTTACCCCTTAAGGCAGATTTGTTGTCCATTGAGCCTATAGACAGGATAATAGAAGAATCCGTAAAGGAATTCGGACATATTGATATACTGGTTAATAATGCGGGAATTATCAAAAGAGCTCCAGCAATAGATTTTTCTGAAAAGGACTGGGATGATACATTAAATACGAATCTTAAGACAGTGTTTTTTTTGAGCCAGGCGGCGGCAAGACAGTTTATAAAACAAGGCAGTGGCGGAAAGATAATTAATATTGCTTCGATGCTGTCCTTTCAGGGCGGTATTATTGTACCTGCATATACCTCCAGTAAAAGTGCCGTTATGGGTTTAACCAGGGCTCTGTCAAATGAGTGGATCAAAGACAATATCAATGTAAATGCGATAGCACCGGGATATATTGCAACAAAAAATACAAAGCCTTTGAGAGATGATGAAAAAAGAAGCTCCGAGATACTGGGGAGAATACCTTCGGGCAGATGGGGAACACCTGCGGATATTATGGGAGCTGCGGTTTTCCTTGCTTCCGATGCGGCTGCTTATGTAAACGGATATACGCTGGCCGTAGACGGCGGATGGCTGGCAAGATAGGAGTGATAAACTATGAAAAAACCATACGGGATAATGCCTGCAGCACTGACCGTTTGGAATGAGGATGAAACTTTTAACGAAAAAGGGATGGAACATTATCTGAAGTGGCTTCTGGATAACGGAGCCCACTCAATCTCTTCCTGTGGCAGTACGGGAGAGAATATTGCCATGCATATGGAAGAGCAGAAGAAGATAATAGAAGTTACTGTAAAAACTATTGCAGGGCAGGTACCTGTTTATGTAGGTACCGGCAGATATACCACAAGTGCCACGATTGAGCTCAGTAAATATGCTGAGTCTGTCGGGGCTGACGGTGTAATGATAATTCTCCCGTATTATTTGAAGCCATACAAGGGAGCTGCAATGGATCATTTAAGGGCTGTATCAAAAGAAATTAACATACCAATCATGGTATATAACAACCCATGGTTCGCAGGATATGAATTGAATGCCAAAGATATTAAGCAGCTTGTAGATGAAGGAGTAGTAAACTCAGTAAAGTCTGCTCACGGAGATGCTGCAAGGATACATGAGTTAAAATTTGAATGCGGCGATAAATTGAAAGTTTTATACGGACATGACTATGCAGGCTTGGAAGGGATAGCAGCAGGTGCTGACGGATGGCTGTCCGGTATACTTAGCGCTTTGCCTAAGCAGTGCAGGCAGATCTATGATGCCGTAGCGGTAGATAAAGATATTGAAAAAGGCAGACAGATACTGAATAAGCTTATGCCCTTCATAAATTACCTTACATATGAGAAAGTTAATGATAAGCCCCACTGGCTTGAAATATTCAAGGCAACCGTCAATATGCAGGGAATACCTGTAGGCAAGCCCAGAAGACCTCTAGGGGGATTGGACAATGAAAATGTAGAAAAGCTCAAAAAGGTTTTGGATATTGCATTAAGTTAAGGAGGTATTTTAATGAAAAAATTCATTAACAACCCTAAGAACTTTGTCAATGAGATGATAGAAGGCATACTTTTTGCTCATCCTGAAAAACTGAAATGTATTAACAATGATTTAAGGTGTCTTGTAAGAGCAGATAAGATTAAGAAAGGCAAAGTAGGGATTATGACCGGCGGAGGCTCCGGGCATCTTCCGTTGTTTTTGGGTTATGTCGGAAATAATCTGATTGATGGAGCTGCGGTGGGAGGGGTTTTTCAATCTCCAAGCGCAGAACAAATGTATCAGGTGACAAAGGAAATTGATCAGGGTAGCGGAGTCCTCTATTTATACGGAAATTATACGGGAGATATAATCAACTTTGACATGGCTTCGGAAATGGCGGATATGGACGGAATAAAGACTATGCAGGTTCTGGGGAATGATGATTGCGCCTCTTCAATAAAGGGTGAGGAAAACAAAAGAAGAGGAGTTGCCGGATTGGTATTTGCATTTAAAACAGCCGGTGCCTGTGCAGAGGAAGGAGCATCCCTGGAAGATGTAGCAAGAGTTGCACAGAAGACCGTAGACAATACCAGAACAATGGGTGTTGCATTATCCCCCTGTATTATACCCGAGGTAGGGCATTCAACCTTTGAAATCGGCGAGGATGAAATGGAAATAGGAATGGGCATACATGGAGAACCGGGGATTAACAGGGGAAAGCTTATGACAGCTGATGATACAGTAGTTGTTATGCTCGACCATATATTCAAGGACTATGAATATAAGACCGGAGATGAAGCAGCTGTAATAATAAACGGCTTGGGAGCTACCCCTCTTGAAGAGTTATATATAATTTACCGGAAGGTCCACCTTACATTACAGGATAAAGGGATAAAAGTACACAGAATTTATATCGGAGAATTTGCAACCTCTATGGAAATGGCAGGAATGTCCATATCGCTCCTCAAGCTGGATGATGAACTCAAGAGATTGATAGACACACCTTGTGACTCCCCGTTTTACAAACAAGTATAACGAGGTGCCGACGATGGATTGTATTGAAAAGAAAGATATAATCGGTATATTCAATGAAATAAAAAGAGAATTTTCAGAACAGAAGGAGGAATTGCTGAGGCTTGACTCTGCAATAGGGGATGGAGATTTAGGACTTACAATGGAAGCAGGTTTTGTAAAGATATGTGAGAACCTCAGTAATTTGGAGTCTGAAAGCGATATAGGAATTGTCCTGAAAAAGTCAGGATTTGCAATGGCAGCAGCAGCTCGGTCTACAATGGGCACCTTGATTGCAACTGCCATAATCAAGTCGGGGGATGTGGCAAAAGGCAAGACTTGTATTAACAAGCAGGATATGCAATCTATGATAAAAAGCGCAATAGAGGGAATCGAACAGAGAGGTAAAGCTAAAAGAGGCGAAAAGACCATACTGGATTCCCTTTACACTGCCTATGAAAGCTGTGAGGAAGCAGTTATTAAGGACCTGCCTTTGTCAGAGGTATTTCGTCTGACTTATGAGGGGGCAAAAAAAGGCGTTGAGGACACAAAGACAATGCAGTCGGTTCACGGAAAAGCTGCCGTATATCGGGAAAAGACCATAGGCAGGCAGGATCCCGGAGCTACAGCGGGGATGTATATATTTAAAGGGATATATGATTACTGGTTAAGGTAGTATTAAGGCTGTTTGCATATTATGCAAACAGCCTTATTTTGTCTCATTAACTTCTTCTGAATCCCAGTTCCTTTGATATGCTTTCTGTAGTTTTCAGAAGCAGGGGTTTAAGTTTTTCTTCAATAGCTTCAGCAGTAACTGCGGAAGCTACACCCGATATGCTTACAGAACCTATGATCTTTTTTCTATAGTCGTATATCGGCGCAGCCACGCATCTTACACCGGGTTCATTTTCAAGGTCATCAACGGCATAACCACGCTCTCTTACTTTGTGTATTTCATTAAGGAATCTTTCCGGGTCGGTAATTGTAAAAGAGGTATTTGCATTCATTCCGGCAATTTCAAGCATACTTCCGATTTTTTCATCTGTAAAGCCTGAAACAAGAACCTTTCCGTTGGCAGTTGAATGTATGCGATTCCTTGAGCCAATACCTGCTGCAAGTCTTATATTTCCTTTGTTATCTATCTTATCTATATACATAACAGAAACATTGATTTCATCAAAAATTGCCAAGTATATTGTTTCACCGCTCAAGTTCCCCAGTTCTACCAAATATGGATGGGCTAAGTTTTGCAGCCCTATATTGTTCTTAGCTGCATTGCCCAGCGTGATCAGCTCAAAACCAAGAATGTACCCTCCATCCTCATCTTCTTTTACATAATTCCATGCAATTAAGTTCTGAAGTATCCTGTAAACAGTACTGATGTGGAGATCGACATGCTCGGATATCTCAGTAAGTGTCAAGCCTTTACCTTGAGCTTTTGAGATTGCATCAACTATTGTCAATGCTCTGTTTATTGACTGTATAAAGAATTTATCATCGCAGGGTTTTTTCATAATATTCAACTCCCAAATTGCAGCATATTTTAAAATAACAACAAGATTATTATAGTTTATAAAAAAATAATAAACAATACCAATTTTACTAGAACTTACCTTTGAACCCTTCCTGATGCATCTCCGCCCATAAGAGACTCAACCTCGCTTACTGACATATGATTGGCATCCCCTTCTATCGTGTGTTTCAGACAGGATGCAGCAACAGCAAACTCCAATGTTTTTTGCATGCTGGACCCGGATGTAAGTCCGTATATGAGACCTGCTCCGAAGGAATCACCGCCGCCGACCCTATCGACAATGTGTATATTATATTTTTTAGACTTAAAGAAGCTGCTTCCGTCATAAAGCATTGCCGACCAGCCATTTTCAGAGGCGCTGATGCTTTCCCTCAAAGTAATTGCAACATATTTTAATCCAAATCTTGAAACAAGCTCAGAAGCAACTTTCTTGTAACCATCGTCACTTAAGGTCCCCCCTGTTATATCTGTGTTTTCTGCTTTTATTCCGAATACCTTTTCAGCATCCTCTTCATTTGCAATAACCACATCACAATGTTTGACAAGCTCATTCATAACTTTGCCCGCCTTTTCGGTGGACCATAGTTTTTTTCTGTAATTTAAGTCGACACTAATTGTAGCACCTGCAGATTTTGCTGCAAGTATGGCATCTAATGTAATTTCTGCCACATTATCTCCCAGTGCCGGAGTAATTCCCGTAAAGTGGAACCATGATGCATCCTTCATAATCTCATTCCAGTCAAAGTCTTCCGGTTTTGCCTCGGATATAGCAGAGTGAGCTCTGTCGTATATTACCTTTGAGGGTCTTTGAGAGGCTCCCTTCTCACAAAAATAAATCCCGATTCTGTCTCCGCCTCTGGTTATATATTTAGTGCCTACGCCATAGCGTCGGAGTTCGTTAACGGCAGCCTGACCAATTTCATGCTTGGGCAGTTTTGTTACGAAGTATGCATCCTTTCCATAATTTGCAAGAGAAACAGCTACATTGGCTTCTCCGCCTCCGTAAACAATTCCGAATTCTTTTGCCTGAACGAATCTGTCATAACCGACAGGTGCAAGACGCAGCATCGTTTCTCCGAAAGTTACTATGTTACCCATTCAAGTTACCTCCTAATTATTCTCATACTCTTGCTGATTGTACAGCTTCTACAAATGCTGCCGCAGTTTTGGTAACAAGGGCATAGTCCCCTGTTTTTGCTCCTTTGGTCAAATCTCCCCCTGTGCCTACCGCAACAGCCCCGGCTTTTATCCAATCCTTCACGTTTGAAAGGCTTACGCCCCCCGTTGGCATAAAATTACCCTGAGGCACAGGACCTTTAAAGGCTTTAATAATATCAGGGCCAAAGGCGCTTCCGGGAAACACTTTTATGATTTCCGCTCCCAGCTCCAATGCCTCTATAGCTTCCTTTACGGTCATTATCCCGGGCATTACAGGTATTCTGTATCTGTTGCATAGCTTTACAGTTTCAGGATTAAGACTGGGGCTGACAATGTATTTAGCTCCCGCCAGGATGCATGCCCTTGCAGTTTCAGGATCTAATACCGTGCCTGCGCCTATTAATACGTCATCATTTTTATAGTGCTCGGAGATTTCTTTAATAATATCCACT
>ENA-UOOR01004023-UOOR01004023.1-fermentation-metagenome-genome-assembly--contig:-NODE-4023-length-12111-cov-9.018082_pt1 | contig 12111 bp, 16 predicted proteins | sample MGYA00245780_ERZ724029 | MGnify/ENA primary metagenome ERZ724029 (study PRJEB28704, sample SAMN03018315) | fermentation metagenome | biome: anthropogenic terrestrial biome; feature: soil; material... | reverse complement strand
TTATTGACCTCGGAAAAACATATGCTGGCCATATGATATGGCGGGCATACCGGGAATATGAACTTGTATGGCCAGTGTATCTGCGCAGAAGGTCAATAGCGGCACTATTGCATTATTGGCCGCGGATCTCAGAATTCTTCCAGGTATCACCGAGGGCGGTCTCTATCTCAGCGGTCTTGTTGATCGCGAGATAGTACGCCTCGGTCGTCGCTACGGAGGCGTGTCTTAATTGCAGGCTCACAGCTTTGAGGCGACTGACATCACCTGCTATCGCCATCGTTGCAGCGGTGGCTCTGAGGGTCTTCAGCATGAATCTCACTCCGGAGATCCTCTCGACCTCCTCCTTCATCTTCCGGATGGCCTTCAGGGTGTACAATGTCCCGTCCTCCTTCAGGAACAGATGGTCTGATATCATTCCGCGATCCGCGCACATCCCCCTGCGCCACTCAAGATAGCGTTCCAAGCGCGGGATCATATCCCCTCTGATCACAGGTATGATCTGAGGCACTCCCCAGCTCCCTTCTCCCTTAGGATGCCGTACGAAGAATGTGCCCCTCTCAAGATCCAGATCGGAGACCTCGGCAGCAATGATCTCCTTGGGACGCGTCATGGTCCCGAACATCAGGGCTATGACGCCCTGTATGATCCTTCCCCGGTGCCCCTTCATCTTATCCGCCGCATCGAAGATCGCCTGCATCTCCTCGTAGGTATTCGTCCTGATCTGATGGTCTCCTCTTTTGGGCGTCAGACGTCCTATCGAGGCCCTCATGGACACGATCACGGAATTGTTCCACACCTTCAGATATGAGTTCAGTATGGCGAGGTATTTTCTCCTCGTGGATGCAGCGAAATTCTGCTGCTTCATCCATAATAGAAACCCCTCTACGTCCTCCGGGCCGATGTGCCTAGGGTCCGTCGTGCGAACCATCATATCCTTCTTGAGCTGCTCGAAGACCCGGGCGAAGTAACGAAGCTTCTTCTCGTCCTCATATAACGTTGACTCGGTTATGTACGGTATGCGTCGGGCTACGAAATAGCGTATCCCGGCGGCGAAAGGGTATCTCCCTAGCCGGACCTTCTTGAGGTCCGCTTGTCTGAGTGCTGCGGCCTCGGCAGCAGTGAGGTTGAGGTTGCTGATGGTCTCTTTGCTCCTTTGGGCTGTTTTGTTAACTATTTTAACTAAATCATATGTGCCAGATGGTCAGTTAAAATAATTTTAAAAGAGGTTTTTGAAGGGTTTTTGTTAACTTCTTTTCTCGACCTTGACGATGTCTCGGAAGATTTTCGTCTTGGATCTGGCATATTTCTTCACATTATCGAAGAAAAGCGATGCGAAATCCGGAGAAGGTATCATGTAGGATTTGTTCTGCTCGCCCCGCTCATACTTTAGCCCGAGAGCATTGATCTTCGCAGTGACCGACTTCGTGGCCACAGGCTCACGGGATGCGTTTCCTTGTTCCTCGAGGATCAGGTTGAACCGATTTGCTATATCCGTTGTGGAGATCTCCGCTACGGCTGCGGCGAATGCGCTGTAGTTCAGCAGTGGGTTCAGCCCTGCCGTTCTATTGAAGCTCTCCTCCACCAGCTCCATGAGCGAGATGAAGGCCATGGCCTCCGGAGTGTCCATGTAAACCTCACGGTTGCTCTCGTTGTTATCGAGGATCTCCTGGATTATGCCACGCTCGCACCCGGTGACCTGGGCGATGCTGAGGAGAGTGCTGGCCATATTCCTGTCTCGCCCCCGTATCGCCGGGGAGTCCGGAGGGAGGTCGTAGAGATTGGCGTAGTACCATCGTCCGTCCTCCAGCTTCGTCGTGAGGTACTTCCTGGTCAGTGCGATCTCCTTCTCGAAGTTGACACTGCACTCGTCATCCGGGTAGGCTGCCGACCACAATTTCAGCAGATACAGGTCGCGACGGATATCGTCGGGATTGCTCCGGTCATGATAACCGTCCTCATGCCAGTTATCCAAGTCTCCGAACTCGATATGCGCCGGCGCCGGCGTCATATTGATGCGGATGCCCCTATTGTAGACGTCCTCCGGGAGACCCACTCCGCGGATCAGGAGCGCCATGCTCGAGTAAACATTATAGACGTAGTTGGACCGCCCTCGTGGATCCGCGCGGATCCATCGCTGACCACGCTCGAAGCACGATCGAATCATGGTGAAGATCTCGCCGCCCCTCTCCGAGGTCAGAGCATCGATCGCCTCGTCCATGATGATCGTGGCATCATAATCCTCGATCTCCCTTGCTATCGCGGCGGCCGAGCATGAGATCCAGCTCTCCGCATGATAGGTTACCAGTTCCAGGCATTTCGCCAGTGTCGATTTTCCGGTTTCCGTTATACCATCAGCGATTATGATGGGCGAGAAGCGAAATCTGTCTCGGAAGTATGTGGAGATTATCCACGTAGCAAGGAGCTCATAGGTCGAGTCCTTCCGAAGCCACACGTACCTCCTTAGGTATCGTATGATAGAGGCGGTTATCTCCTTCAGTGTCCGCAGCTCCGACCGCAGCATCCCGGATGTGCCTCCTTCCTGGAAGAGATCCCGAGGCAGAGGCCATCTGTAGGTCATCCTCATCTCGATGGCTTCCCTCTCCTTGTTTGTATACTCCTTCGGGTCGTAGACCCGGGAGAGGTCCACTTCCGTTATGCTGCCTGGGTGCACCGTGAGCATGCACAGCTTGTCCTTGCGCATGAACGGCTCTATATATTTCGCTGTGAGCACGCTCATGCCGGCACCTCCTGCGGCCTGCGCCGGGCGTGGTGGTTGTAGAGATCGTACTGGAGTATGCGCGGACAGTCACACCTTGACTCTGTGGCAAGCTCGACGGTGGCATGGCAGCGAAGTCCGGGCTTCAGTGGGCAAGCCCCTGCGGTTTCAGCCGGGGACCGTTCGTAAAGACAGGCCCCCGGCATTCCCACATTTTCTGACTTACTTCCCGTAGAAGGTGTTTCGCCCGGTGCGTCCGTAGAAATAATGTCTGGGATGCACGCATGGGGGCACCGGGCCTGATGAGAGATCATGGCAGAACTCTCGTCAGCGTGATGGGTCACAGGTCCGGCCATGTCATCCTTTGAGCCACTAGTTGCGGCCGGACCTGTGTTGTTTATGGCTGCGCGGAGGCGGTCGAGAGCTACTCTGTAGCGACGGCCGTATATCGTCCCGCAGTCGTCAAGGATCGATACGAATATGTCGAGATCCTCGAGAGCGGCGATGACAGCGGTCATTCGACCGCCTCCTCAACTCTGATGCCGAACACACCATCGTAGTAGGACCACCCGTGCCCGTCTGGATATACGCATGTGATCTTTCCGCTCCGGTACGGACCGCGCGCTCTGTCGATCGACACGAGTGTGGCTTTTTCTCCTCTGAAGTCGGTGACCTCTGAACCGACGGGGACAATCTCACCAGTCTTCTCATCTACGGCGATGAAAGCGGTCATTCGACCGCCTCCGGAGGATTCCACACTATGCGGATCCATTGCCTCTCCCAGAAGGAGACTCCGTACTTTGCAGCGAACCACCCGTACATCTCCTCAACTGAGTCGAAGCCGTCTGCCTTCGCCAGTTTCTCCGGCAGCAGGCTTTTGGGAAAACGGAAGATCTCCACGCTCTCTATGTCCGTGGTCGCGATCAGCCGCATCTGCGGCGTTCTGGGATGCACGAAATGGTAGAGTCTCCTTCCTTTCATCCATGCATCCGCATAGCGGTCAAATCTCTGTGCGGTATATTCCCGGATCGTGGACGTCTTCGTTCCGGCGGCGATCTTGCTCTCGGCGCCGTCGAGTGTGTAACTGAGCATCGGCATCAGACCAGCTCCAGGATACACCTGTTGACAGTGCGGATGTGCTGCGCAATATAGCCCAGATCATCTTCAGTCAAGGAATCGAGATCCCCGTCTTCCCTCATGCGGAGTATGAGCAGATCTCCCACAAGTGCAGGTGCGCGGATACCGGTGTATACTGCGGTCAGATCCCTGCCGCGTAACATCCCTTCTTCGTCACAGACGATCGCATAGCCGCGCTTCTCCGGGCCGACGCGGCGGCCTATGATCTCGATGCAGTCCGCCCGGACTGCTTGCTGCAGATCGTCGAGATCATCCTTCACGCTTACCGGTCCGTAGGATCCGTCCTCACATACCCGATAGCCGATGAGATCCCTTTCCCGGTTTTCAGCGGCCTCTGCACATGCGCTGCAGAGATCATACTCGACCCAGTAGCATGCTCCGTAGACAGTTTCGCAGGCATGATCCTCCGTGCATCCGCAGATCCTGCAGGATCTCTCGATCATGTCCTCACCCCCGACTTCTCGATGGTTATCTTCCCTGCATCATAGTAGAAGATGATGATGTCCCCGGAGTCGAGGCCTCCGAGGAGATTTGCGATCGTAGGCGGTACGGTTATGCGACGATTGCTCGTCACCGGCGTGGTTATGACTGTTGCCATGATTTCACCCTTACTAATCGTAAAGGTTGGATAGGTTATTTAACCTTTCTATTTCGTAATTATCAATTCATAACGATTTCATATTCAACTCATCGGGCGTTTCTTTAATGATGCGTAAGCCGAAACCTTCAAAATCCATCCTATCCCGGGCAAACTCTCATGCCATATTGATAGGCCTATTGGAGTTGGGTGGCAGCGCAAATGCCACTTCTCTTTGGGGTGAGGTGGGCGGAAACTATGATGCCCTGAAGAATGCAGCTTCAAGACTCGAAGAGAATGATTTAGTGAAAATCACAGACTTTCCAGGTCAAAGGGGATACATACTCTATGAACTGACGGATCTCGGCCGCCGCGTAGCCGCCGAGCTCAAGCGGGCCGAGGACGTCCTAGCCGGATCGGATCCGGAGGGGATGCCGATTGATTACGGAGCATCTGAGGAGAAGGGGAATACGGTGAGGTGAAACTGTGCCACTAATGATTCAAGTCTTAGCCACAATAATGGCCACAACGATAACTGCAACAGTTTCGTGGTTTCTTAGTGCACGGACCGCCAAAAAATCGATGCAAGAGGGATATGAGCTCGATAAAAAGAGGGACCTCCTTAAAATCACCCTGCCTTTGGAGATCGAGGCGTATGCGGAAGCGGATGCTGCTCATGCAGCATACATTGTGGATTGTATAGAAGTCGTAGATTCAACAGACTTTGATGGATTTGATGAATATGATGAAGGGACAAAAAAACTAGCCGCCTCTGGAGAAAAGGCCAGTGTTACTAGAGGGAATCCCTTCATTCTGCTCAATGAAAAATGCTTCGATGAACTTGAGAAAATAGATGTGCACTGTTCGAATGCCTTTACACAAAGAATGAACTGTTTCAACAATCAACCATCAGGTTCTTGGAATTCTGAAATAAACTCTGCAAGAAAAGCTCTTACTTCATATAGGGAACAAGTAGCAGAAATATTCCGAAAGAAAATAGCCCCTATCAGCACAGACGATATTTCCAAGAATGCGCCTGAAGGTGAGACATCTGAAGAACGAGGGAATAAAGTGAGGTGAACATATGACTGAGTCTGACGACAAGGTAGAATTCTCCTTCGGCTGGTTCGCATTGAAACTTCTGGGGCAGAATCTTTATTCGAATTCATGGGCTGCAATATCCGAGCTCGTAGCAAATGGATTCGATGCAGGCGCTGAGGATGTGTACGTGCACATAGACATTTCAGACAAGAAGCGAGCCAGAATAGAGATACTGGACAATGGGTCTGGAATGGATCTAGCTGAGCTACGCGACTATGCGAAGGTCGGACGTAACCGAAGAAAGCAAGATGCGGATAAGACCAACGATTCTGATCTGATTATGGGGCGGAAGGGCATAGGGAAACTCGCGGCCCTTTATCTGTCAGAGAACTACTATCTGGTTACAAAAACGGCGAACAGTCGAGAAACCGCTTGGCACATGAATTATTTCGAGAAGGAGGATTCGAAGGAAGAGAAACCGTTCCTGAATAGGATATCCGTCGGCCCAGATATCTCATGCAAAGACATCTGGGGCAATATGAAGAAAGGTACTCTCCTTCAGATGAATGATGTGAACCTCAAGGGATTGGGAGATAAAGCCTACGAATCTCTAAAACATAAACTGTCCAACTATTTCTCATTAAATTCGATGGGCAACAGAAGGATCCTTTTGCGCGTATTGAGTGAGAAGGACGAAACCACGGAGTTTGAGGTACTTACGAAAAAAATAGCCTTCGGGAACATGGCATTCATAGATTATAACCCGGAAGACTCCGAGGGAATCATAAGTTCTCTGAAGATCGATGAAGGGAAAAGAGTGCTTTGCGCATATCCTAAAATCAAGGACAAATTATACGAGCATGAGCTGAACACGGAGGAATTTGGTTCCGTTAATACTATCTCGCTGAGCGGGAAAACACCTTACAAAGGTGTGTATGTCCATAGCGACGGCAAAGAATACCAGTACGAACTGAAGGGTTGGGTGGGGATACATGCCTCTATCGACTCGGAGATAGCAGAGAGGAATGATAAGGTATTCACCAGGAACAAGTTCTACAACCCCATTCAAATCCGATTATATGTGCGCAATAAACTGGCCATCGAGAATTATCTTAACGTAATCAATCTCAATCAGGCATTCGTCAATTTCGTGGAGGGGGAGGTATCCTTCAATATATTGGACCACTCGGACCTCCCAGACATAGCTACTACTAACCGACAAAGCTTTGATGAGAACGACCCTAGGATGATGATACTGACGGGCTTGCTCAAGAAGGTGATCGGGGACCTACTTCGCAAAAGAGAGCAACTTGGAATAAGGATAAGGGGGGAGCAGGACGGCATGATCGCGACCAGGGACTCCACGGCAAAGAAGGCCTTCTCCAATGTTCTACAAAAACAACTGACCAGAGTCGCTGATAAGGACAGCTTCCTCTTCCAAGAAGTACACGGCGATATCCTGAGCGAGGTAAAGGGTGATGTCGCTCCCAAGGATTCCTACAAATTGTTCATTTCATATTGTAGGTATGATAAGTGCATCTCGGACTTCTTCTTCGAGCTCCTATTGAGTAGAGATGTCAGAAGGGACGAGATATTCTATACCGGGAATAAGGACTTCAAGGATCTGCGCCCGCTGGGAAAACAGATCCGGGACAACATAATCAAGGACAACGTGCTGATGTTCTTCATAACCGGGTCCGACTTTAGAAGGAGTGAGCTCGGTTTATTCGAAGGCGGGGCCGGATGGGCTACGAAGACCGTTGGGGACTACATAATCCTGTCCGTGAAATACGATGATATCCCCGGATATCTATCGAATGATAAAGCGGAATACACTCTGCTGCACAACGGAACGCTCGCACTGGGCAGAGAAAGCTATCCGATGGTTGTGGCCATCCTCAACCAAATAATAAGACATGTAAACATCGGCAGAAGGATATCGATGGAATCCACCATCGAAGAATTCGACGAAGAGAAGCTTCCATCTGACATAGAGGTCTCGAGGTCGGGAAAACCGCTCGATCATTTCATGGATAAAAATGTACTCGAGTACTGGAACCATTATGTCATGAAAGATGAGAGGAAATACCTTGACGGCGTGAATGAAAGGAACGAGCGTGCAAAGCAGATCGACCCGGAGAGGAGTGGTTCGAAGAAGGCCGATGATCAGTCTTCATGATGACGCGTGCTTGGATACGGCATCACCCACGAATTCGGCCAGTTTGACAGGCACTGCGTTGCCGATCATCTGCTCGCATGTAGCCTTTGACCCTACCCATTTGAAATCTTTGGGGAAAGTCTGTATGCGTGCTCTTTCTTCGGTGCTGAGCGCTCTGACCTTGCTAAGATCCGACGTAGCGTCTCCCTTATGCACCACGTAATTCTTGGAAACCGATCTGTTCACACCCCTTATTGTCGGTGCAGGCTCATCGACGGAGAATATGCCCCGTCTCGAGTAGGTCCTAGGGTGCCTGTAATAGTACTCGACACCCAGATCGTCTCCGAAATAGTCTCTGACGGTCATATGTGATTCTGACATCCCTTCATTTAAGATGTCGTCCATAAAGCTCTCTTCTGCGCCCATATGCCCTATGCATATGGACCTCTTCCTCCTCTGCGGAACTCCGCAGAAGCTCGCATCCAATACCCTCTCCGTCAATCCATAACCAGCCTTCTTGAAGAGGGCACGGGCCTCGGCATAAGCGTTGCTTTTGATGGAACGCGCGACGTTCTCCATCACAAAATATGAAGGAGCTATTTCACAGACGATCTCTGCGAAACAATTGGTAAGGATCGCCCTGTCGGATTCCACTCTTTTACCTGCATGGGAGAAGTCCTGGCAGGGCGGGCCTCCGATTATGATGTCCGGGCTATAGGTGCGTATGCTCTTTACCGCTTCTTGGACATCAGAGAGATCCAAATCTATGACCGGATGATCAAAGTTCATCTTATGGCACTTGATAGCGGCATCCCAACATTCGTACGATGCAACGATGTCAAATCCGGCATTGATGAACCCTAAAGTCATACCGCCGCAACCTGAGAACAAATCCACCGTTCGCACTAATCCACCAAGTGAGCAATGGTCTCATACAGTATTTATTATGGCGTCTTGACTCTGGAAATGTCTGCAGGATCTTTCCCCGAGACACTTACAATCCGAGGAAGATATAAGTTGAATCGGGAGAGGTGGCCGAAAAGCGGTTTAACTTTGGAGCGTGTTTTAAAACGTTTTGACAGAAGTGAACGATTTTTCAAAACTCTTTATACATCTCAAGTAGATATTCAACCGCATGGCTTTTAATATAATATATCAAGCCGTGCAAATAGCACTAACGATTCTAGAAATAGATGGGAAATTTCTGATTGTACTTCAAATAGTTAGTTTACTGGTTTCGATTATGGACCTGTACAAGAAGCGTCCACCGAAGCACCCTTCTTCTACCAGTCTCATCACAGAACCCGTAGCAAGTTTATACGAATTTCGTAATCCTGCGACAACGCCATCTGTCGTATATTCTCCGGGAGATCTCCAGTGATATCGGAGAGATCCTTCTCAAAAAATACGTCAAATGACGTAATACAGAGAGGCTGCAGATGTTATTCCCGGTCATTTGCGTCACGTCTCCGAATTTCCGATGCAGGGCCAAAACTTCGTATCCGCAGGCATATCAAGGCATGAAGAACGCCCCTGTCGCCGAGTCATAGCTCGTCTGAACACGTTATGCCCGTAATCGGGCTGTAAAGCGGGTTCCCGGGCATATCGGTTTTTCTCCAGTTCACATCGTTGCTGCAGTGCCCAATTTCCCTCAGTTTTGCAGCCACCAGCCGAAATCCGTGCCGAAGAACCACTTCACGTACACATAAGCGTGATGCCGGAGATAGCTCGCCAGGGACCCGTCCCCGTGTGCCTGATAGAGGGTGATTCCCCAATCGACAAGATGCCATGTCTGCCACGCAACGGCCGCCGCAAGGATCAGCACGGCCGCATACGGCAGCGCCCTGATGATTACGCGCATCATACGGCGCCTCCGTTGAGGAGAATGAGGATCACACCGGCAAGGGTCAGTATCGAGAGCAGCACGAACGCCGCTGCCGATGCGATCAGCAGCCCCTTCATCAGGATCCGTACGGCGCCGCTCATCCTATCAGCCCCCAGTCCATGATCAGGCGTATGATGCATGCAGCTGCGTAAACAGCCCCGGTGGCGTATACGGAGCCTTGTATGATCTTGGGAAGGATGCCTACCATGGGATGATCTCACCTATCCAATATCCAAGATATGATACCGCCGAGGCCAGCACGAACAGGGCACCTATCGCCGCCAGGCCGTACACAGCATACTTGAGGATCCTGATCATCATTCCGCTCTCCTTATTCGTTCTTCAGTTCGCATCTTCAATCCCGTCCCGATCGTTGAAAGAAGGTCATGACCTCCCGCCCCGCCGCCGGAGCTCCGGGCGGCGGAAGAGGGAGAGCCCTAAGCATCCTCCGTAGAGACTGCGTCTCTATCTCTATGTGTGTAAGTCCCCCCGCCCGGGCTGTCGTCGCCGTTCGTACTGGCCTCTTCCTTTTTCGACGCGGGCCCGGCGGAAGGCGCATATTTGCCCATACGGGAGACGAGGGTGGACTTGGGAACGCCTTCCACAGCGACGATCAGGTCCCACTTCAAAGGCGGGGCCAGAGCCCTGGCTCTCCTCACCCTTGCGGCCTGGTCCGCCAGCTTCTGCTCCTCCGGGTCGAGGATCTCGGCCTTGGTCCGGTCCAAACCGTCGAAGTAGTCCCGCAGCGCCTTCGGCAGCTCATCCTTCCTGCGACCGGAGCAGATGTCGATCACAGCCCGATGGTCGAAACCCGGCGTATCCGCATAACGGAATGTTGCGGCGGCCTCGTCATCATACGCGAATCCTTCCCGGAGGTCGGCCAGCTTCGTGGTCCATGGGGTGGACGGTACGAAGAGGAGTGCGCTGCCGTGCTGCGCGGATCTGCGCCACGTGGTGAATTGATGCGGCTGCTCCTTCAGACCTTTCTTCCGGATGTACTGCTTTATCCGGGGCATGTCCTTGAACCACAGATAGTTTAGGTTGCCCGGGGTCTTCGGATCGTCGATGAAGTTGCGGATCTTGGGCACGAGGTTCATCATCGTCGGGGATGCGAACCATATGGAGAGGTTGAACTTGCGGGTCACCGCAAGGATCTGCAGCATGGCCTGGTTCACCGGATCCGAGTTCTGGTCGGCCATCATGTGCGTCTGCGCTTCGTCCATGAAGAGGACGATGCGGACGTTGGTGCCGCAGGTTCGGAAGATATCGGACATCTCCCGGAACATGGCCTCCACCGATTCCACGTATCGGACGCCGGGAGGCATCGAGCGCCCGGGCACTCCTGCCTCCACGAAGACGGTGTTCGTCAGGAGGATCGTGCGGGGGATGCCCTTTATGCGGCCCTCGATAAGAGGCTGCAGCATGGAGATCCCCGTGAACGTCTTGCCCGCTTTGCGGTTCCCGGTGATAAGATTAACGGCTCCGGGCTCCGTGGTCATGTCCATGAGCGCGGCCCTCTTGATGGGGACGAATGCCTTGGTCATCAGATCACCTGCAGATCGTCGAAGAGCATAGCCGCATCATCCATATCTTCTGTTGCGGCTGCGGCCGATCTCTCGCCGCCTATGATGCCTGCGCGTCTCATGATCAGACGGAGGGTCTTGAGCCAATGGGTGTAGCCGGTGAAGGGGATCTTCGTCAGGGGATCGTCCGGGAGCGGGCACTCCCTGAGAGCCTCTGTGTACTCCTCGTATTCCTCGATCTCCCTGGGGAGAGTGAGTGACAGAAGCTCCGTGAACGTCCTGATATAAATTGCCCTGGTGTCCATGTCGGCGTAGGACCTCACCAGGTCCTGATATGTGTCGAAGAGCAACGGAGGAAGATTCAGCCAGAACCGACTCTGCTTCTCGTACTCCTTCGTCTCATCTTCAGATGTCATAGTCATCCCTCACGGTCTCGAACTCCAGAGGCTCCTTGGCCACCTGTAAAATCGCGTTGCGCCACGTCTTGATCTGCTCCCTTGACGCACGGATCTGCGTGCCCTGCTCCTGGGCGCCGATAAGACGGCCGTACATGCGCACCAGGCTCTTCTTGTTCTGACACCATCTTATGGCGGCCACGATCTCCAGATGCTTGCGGACCTTCGTGGCGGCCGCGTAGCGGGCGTCCTCCATGGCATACTTCCTCTCCTGATCGGCCGAGAGCGCATCGGATACCTCGATAATCGTTACCGGGGGCATCTTGAGGATCTCCTTCAGATTGGCATCCCCGCGCCTCTCCAGGATCGCCTCGAGGCGATCCAACCTGAAGATCGCTGCCTTGACGTCCGGATACGCCGTGCCGAAGAGCACGATCTCCATGGTATCGTTGTCCGGTAGTCGATTTATGAGCGAGAAGTTCTCGCCTTTGACCTTATCCGTGCCCGCCACCTCCAAAGATATAAATACCGACATGCCAAATGGCAGATTGCCGCATTGGTGCCACCAGAACTGTCCCTAGTACCCCGCAAGGGGGAAGGTACGGATGGTCGTTGTACTCCATTGAGGACTCCGAAAAAATCTGGTGGATTGGCGGCAGTTCTCATCTTCTTCTCCCTC
>ENA-UOOR01004020-UOOR01004020.1-fermentation-metagenome-genome-assembly--contig:-NODE-4020-length-12122-cov-2.655175_pt1 | contig 12122 bp, 9 predicted proteins | sample MGYA00245780_ERZ724029 | MGnify/ENA primary metagenome ERZ724029 (study PRJEB28704, sample SAMN03018315) | fermentation metagenome | biome: anthropogenic terrestrial biome; feature: soil; material... | reverse complement strand
GCGCTGACCGCCAGCCGGCGCGGCAAGACCCTGTTTCATGAGCAGGGCGAGCTGCTGTTCACGCACTTTGGTATATCCGGCCCGCTGGTGCTGAGCATGAGCAGCTTGCTGGCCGGGCTGCCGATGCAGGATATCGCCTGCGCCATCGATCTCAAGCCCGCCGTGCCCGCCCAGGAGTTGGAGCAGCGCCTGGCTCGGCTGCTGACCGAGGGGGGGCGCAAGCCCGTTTCCTCGCTGCTGCCCCAGCTGATGCCCCGCTCGCTGGCGCAAGCTTTTCCCGCGGTGTGCCCGGTGCAACTGACGAAGGCATGCAGCCAGGTAACGGCGGCAGAGCGCCGCCAGATGGTGGACACCCTCAAGGCGCTGCCCGTGCGGCTGACGCAGGCGCGCCCGCTGACCGAGGCCGTGGTGACCCGCGGCGGGGTGGATGTGCGGGATGTCAACCCCTCCACCATGATGTCCCGCCTGGTGCCCGGGCTGTTTTTCGCGGGCGAGGTGCTGGATGTGGACGCCTTCACCGGCGGCTACAACCTGCAAATCGCGTTTTCCACCGGCGCCCTGGCGGGCGAGCGGGCCGCCCAATTTATCGCTGAGGAGAAAGAATAGACAAGGTGCAATATATCGTCATTGACCTGGAATGGAACCAGCCGCTAAGCCACATGAGCGCGCCCTACCGCAAGGTGGGCGACCGCCTGATGTTTGAGATGATACAGATTGGCGCTGTCAAGCTGGACGAGAACCGGCGCATGCGCGGCTCCTTTAGCCGCCTGATCGCGCCCAAACACTATATAAAGGTGCACCCCCGCATCCGCCGCATCACCGGCATCACCCAGGAGGACTTGGCCGACGCCCCCGGCTTTCTGGAGGCGCTGGAGCAGTTCGCCGCCTGGTGCGGGGACGATTTTGTGCTGCTCACCTGGGGCAGCGACGACATTTCGGTGTTCCAGCAGAACCTGGATTTCTTTGGCGCCAAGCGGGAGCTGCCGCCCTTTTATGACCTGCAAAAGCTGTATTGCAGCCTTGTCGAGAACGGTAAGGAGCGCAAGGGGCTGCAGGCCGCCATGGCCGAGTACGGCATCGCGGCCACCGACGAGCACCCCTTCCACAGCGCGGTGGACGATGCCTACTACACCGCCATGGTGTTTCAGCGCTTTCCCGATGCCAAGGCCGCGCTGGAGTTCCCCCAGGCGCCCCGCGTGCTGGGCAAAGCGCGAAGCGGCAAGCGCGAAAAGGCCGAGGCCATGGCCGTCAAGAGCGAGAAAGCCTACTTTGGCAGCACATTCGGCAAGCAGATACCCTGCCCGGTGTGCGGCAAAAAAGGCCGCGTGAAGGAGGGATATGTGGTCCAGCGGGGCGAGAACATCGCCCTGGCCGACTGCCCGGACCACGGCCTGATGTACGTGCGGGTCAACTTTACCCTCAACCCGCAGGGGCAGCTGGAGGCGCGCCGCAGCGTCACCCTGTCTGACGAGCAAAACCCGGCCTATGTGGCCACCAAGCACCTGCAATGGGCGCAGAAGGTGGCCGCCCAGACCAAGAACCCGGCAAAGGAGGCCATCGCATGAAGATTACCGCCGGCGGCCGCGAGGCTGTGTTTGAAAGCCCGGTCACGGTGCTGGAGGCGCTGCGCACGCTGCTGCCGCCCGACGACCCCCAGGTGCTGGGCGCCTACCGGGAGGGCCGGGTGGTGGAGCTCAACAGCATCCTCAAGCAGGATGCCGCGCTTATCCCCATCACCTATGAGGTAGAGGAAGGCCGCCGCATCTACGAGCGATCGCTGCGCTTCATCTTTCTGCTGGCGGTCAAGCGCTGCTTCCCGGACGCCAGGGTGCGCATTGAGCACTCCATCGGCCAGGGCGTGTATGTGGAATTGGAGCACATGCGGCTCACCCCGCCCGACGTGCAGTGCATCGAGGACGAGATGCGCGACATCGTGCAAAGCGACCTGCCCTTTCACCGCCACCGCTGGTCGCGGGATGAGGCCATCGCCTACTTCAGCCAGAGTGGCGACGAGGACAAGGCCAGGCTGCTGTCCTACCGGCCGTATGACTTTTTCAACGTGTATGAGCTGGACGGCATGTACGAATATTTTTACGGCGCCATGCTGCCCAGCACCGGCTATACCAACGTGTTCCGGCTAATGCCGCGCTCTCCCGGCCTGGTGGGGCTGCTGCCCCGGACGGACAACCCGTCCCAGGTTGCCCCCTACCTCAACGTGCCCAAACACATGACCACCTTCCGCCAGTCCAACTACTGGTGCAAGGTGTTGGGCTGCTCCACCGTGGCCGATCTCAACGGCCTGATTGCCCAGGGCGGCCTGCGCGACTTTATTCGCGTCAACGAGGCCTTCCACGACAAATCGCTGTCAGAAATCGCCCAGGACATCATGAACCGCAACGCCAGGGCCATTTTTATCGCGGGTCCCTCCTCCAGCGGCAAGACCACCTTTGCCAACCGCCTGTCCATCCACCTGCGGGTCAACGGCTTGAAGCCGATGCTGATTTCGATGGACGACTTTTACATCGACCGGGACAAGGTGCCCCTGGAGGCCGACGGCAAGCCCGACCTGGAGGCGCTGGACGCGCTGGATGTGCCCTATTTCAAGCAGTGCCTGCATCAACTGCTGGACGGCCAGGTGGCCATGATGCCGCGGTTCAGCTTCCGCACAGGGCAGCGCAAGCCCGAGCTGGTGCCCATGACCGTGGCCCCCAACCAGCCGCTGATTATCGAGGGCATTCACCTGCTCTGCCTGATATACATCAGCCAGCTAACCAGCCTCAACCTGGATTACCACAACCGCATCCGCACCACAGACGCGCGGCTGCTGCGCCGCATTGTGCGCGATTACCAGTTCCGCAGCACCAAGCCCGAGGACACCTTGGCCATGTGGGACAGCGTGCGCCGCGGAGAAGAAAAGTGGATCTTCCCCTATCAGGAGGCGGCCGACATCGTGTTCAACTCGGCGCTGCACTACGAGCTGCCCATCCTCAAAACCATCTCCTACGACATCCTGCGCCAGGTGCCGCAAACTGACCCCAACTACATCAAGTGCAGCCGGATATTAAAAATACTCAACTATATGCTGCCGGTGGATTTGGAGGTATTGGACGAAATCCCCCCGCTGTCCATCCTGCGGGAGTTTATCGGCGGTAACACATTATATTTGCACCCCAGCCACGCTTAGGCGTTGCGCGTCCGCACCACGTGGATGTTCTGGTTTTCGGACAGGCGGGCGACAATATCGGTATAGCTCACATTGCCCGGCAGATGTAAGGTATAGATGTTGGTATACAGGTTCTTGGCCGACATTTCCATATCCTTCATGACCTCGATATGAAAGTCCACATCCAGCACCTCCACGCCGATGGCGGCAAAGTATTCGTTGATGAACTTCAGCGTCTCCGCCCGGTTGATGTACTTGACCTCTACATGCTTGACCGCGTTGATGTGTATCACACGCCCCAGCACCTGCAACACCACGATGACCAGCACGGCGATGCATGAGGCCAGCCAGTAGTAGCCAAAGCCAATCAGGATGCCCAGGCATGCCACGTTCCATAGGCTGGCGGCGGTGGTAAGGCCCGATACCTTCTTTTGCGCCATGAAGATGGTGCCCGCGCCCAGAAAGCCGATGCCGCTGATGACCTGGGCGGACATGCGGCCTAGGCTGAGGCTCAGCTCCAGCCCATGGCTGGCGGCGGTCACGCTGGCGCGCACGAGGGAAGCTTCCAGCAGGGCAATGGTGGATGCCCCCAGGCACACCAGCACATGGGTGCGCATGCCCGCCGGGCGGTTCTTGTACTCGCGCTCCAGCCCGATGACAAACCCGATGAGCAGCGAAAACAGCACCCGGATGAGCAGCTCGGTATCCGTTAAATCCTTATACCTTAAGAAATCAATAAAATTCATGGACGTCATCCTTACCAATTTTTGCCATCATACCACGGAGGGGCTGTCCGCGCAAAGAGGCGGACACAACAAAAATGAAAGAAGCACTCTACATCGATAACGGCTTCTGGCAGTCGACCGGCACGCTGGCGCTGCGCAACGCGCTGACCGAGGCGGGACTGCGCCACGGGCTGCGGCTGGTGGTGCGCACCAACCGGGATTTTCTGCGCCCGGACAGCCTGCGCAAACTGCCCGGCGCCGCCCTCTTCTGGGATAAGGACCTGCGCCTGGCCGAGCGCATGGAGCGGGCGGGGCTGCGGCTGTTTAACCGCGCCGACGCCATCCGCCAGTGCGACGACAAGACGCTGACCTGGCTGGCCCTGCGGGACAGCGGCATCCCCATGCCCGATACCCTGCTGTGCCCGATGACCTTCCCCAATGTGGGCTACACGGTGACCGACTTCCTGCAGGAGGCGGCCGATATACTGGGCCTGCCCTTTGTCATCAAGCAGGGGCGCGGCTCCTTTGGCAGCCAGGTGTACCTGGCGCACAGTGTGGAGGAGGCGGCTGACATCCTGCGCCCCTGCGCGGGCGAGCCGGTGCTGTTTCAGCGCTTCATTGAGGAAAGCGCCGGGCGGGATGTGCGCGTGTATGTGGTCGGCGGCCAGGTGGTGGCCTCCATGGGGCGCGTCAACCTGACGGGCGACTTCCGCGCCAATGTGGAAAATGGCGGCAAGCCCGTACAGCACGCCATCACCCCCCGGGAGGAGGAGCTGGCCCTGCTGGCCTGTCGCCTGCTGGGGCTGGACTTTGGCGGCGTAGACCTACTCTACGGCAAGGACGGTCCCCTGCTGTGCGAGGTCAACTCCAACGCCCACTTTAAGGCGCTGCAATCGGTCAGCGGGGTGAGCCCGGCGGACGCCATTGCAGCCCATATGCTGGAGAACATGCCATGACCGGCTGGATGGTGTATGAGGCGCATAACATCGCGCGCAACCAGTTTTTCATCGACCGCTGGATGCAGGCGGCTGAAGCCCGCGGCGTGCAGCTGCGCCTGGTCACCGTGCAGCAGATGGCCTACGGTGTGAGGGGGGATGCGCCCTTCCTGCAGGTGGACGGCCACAGCGAGCGGCCGGACTTTGTGCTGATGCGCGCGGCCAGGCCGGGGCTTATCGAACACCTGGAAAGCATGGGCATCCCCTGCTTTAACAACGCGCATGTCGCCCGCGTGGCCGGGGACAAGCGCCGCACGCACGCGGCCTTTGCCGGCATCCTGCCCATGATGGATACCGCGTTTGTGAGCCAGGATGCCTTTACCAATCCCTTCCCCTACCCGGTGGTGGTCAAGGGCGCCCACGGCTGCGGCGGTCGGGAGGTATACCTGGCGCGCGATGAGGAGGAGTACCACCGCGCCGTGGCAAACATCGCGCCCGACAGCCTGGTGCTGCAGCCGCTGTGCGATCAGCCCGGCCAGGATGTGCGCGTCTATGTGCTGGGGCAGCAGGTGGTGGCCACCATGCTGCGCTTCTCCGACGGCGATTTTCGCAGCAACTTGGGCCAGGGCGGCGGCTCCCGGCCCATCGAGATGCCCGACGACATCCGCCGCTATGTGCGCATCGTGCAGGAGCGGTTTGACTTTTCGCTGGTGGGCATCGACTTCATCTTCCACCAGGGCCGCGCGGTATTCAACGAGATTGAGGACGCCGTGGGCACGCGCATGCTGTACATGCACACGGGCAGGGATATTGCGGCAGAGTATCTGGACCTGATACTGTCCCGCCTGCACATGTGAACAGGTTGTAAAACCGAGGCCGCGCGCGTCACCTTGTTCCCGGCGGCGTGTTATACTATAATCAAGGCGGAGGCGCGTATGGAACTGGATTTGCACGGCAAAAACCTCTACCAGGCCCGTGTGGCGATGGACGCCACCCTGCGCCGGGTCACCAGCGCCGACTACCGCCTGCGGGTCATCCACGGCTATCGGCAGGGCAGCGCCCTGCGCGAGATGCTGCGGGACGAGTACGCCCGCCATCCCAAGGTGCTGCGGATAGAGAGCAGCCTCAACCCCGGCGAAACCATTTTTGTGCTGCGCGAGTACTGACAAACATTGCTGCGTACAGCCCTGTTGCGATAAGGAGAGTTTGCATGCGTTCTACCCCTCGTTCCGCGTCCCGCCGCACGCGCAGGCCGGAAAGACGGTTCCTGCTGCTGATTGTGCTGGCCGCGCTGCTGATCGGCCTGATTGTGATATCGCCCAAGGAGCCCACGCGCATGGCCTTCAACGTGGATGCGGAGGGCAAGGTCATCTCGCTGCACGATGGGCTGGTCATCAGCGAAATCATGAGCGCCAACGCCAGCGCGCTGCCCGATGAAAACGGCCAGTTCACCGACTGGATGGAGCTGTGGAATCAGGGCAGTGAGGCCATGAATCTCAAGGACCTCACGCTATCCAACCGCCCGGACAAGGCCAAGTTCATTTTTCCGGAGCATATTTTGCCGCCCGACGGCCGGGTGATCGTGTTCTGCGACAACACCAACCGCAACGACCCGGGTCGCCCCTTCCACGCCAACTTCAAGCTTAGCAGCATCGGCACCGAGGTGTATGTGTTTGACACCACCGGCCATGTGCTGCGCAGCCTCAAAGTGCCCACCCTCAACCCCAACGAGGTGTACGCCCTGCAGGCGGATGGCGAGTATATCAAAACCCCCAACTATTCCCCCGGCTTTGCCAACACGCCCGAGGGGCATCAAGCCTACCTGGGTCAGTACGCGGTCACCACGGGCGATATCGTTATCAACGAGATCATGCCCGCGCCCCGCAGCGGCCTGCGCGACGAGGACAACGAGCTGAGCGACTGGGTGGAGCTGCGCAACACCACCGATCAGGATTATCCGCTGGATAACCTGGCGCTGAGTGACAACCCGGACAGGCCCGTCAAATGGGTGTTCCCCGAGGGGGCCATCATCCCGGCCAATGGATACTATGTGGTGTTCTGCTCGGGCAAGGATCGGGTGAATGCCCAGGGCTTCCCCCACACCAACTTCTCGCTGGGGGCGGAGGGCGAAATCGTCACGCTGAGCACGCGGCAGGGACAACTGCTGGACCGCGTGCAGTACAGCCTCATCCCGGCCGACCGCAGCTGGGGCCGCGACCCCGTCAATGACACCTGGCGGCTGTTCAACATCGGCACGCCGGGCGCACCCAACGATGCCTCGGGCGAGGCGCAGGCCGAGCGCTTTTTGCTCAGCCGCAACCCGACGGGCGTCTACATCTCCGAGATGATGAGCAGCAACGACTCCTTTCCCGCGGTGCCGGACCAGCCGGCTACCGACTGGGTGGAGTTGCACAACGGCTCCGACCAGGTGCGCGATTTGTCCGGTCACGGGCTGTCCGACAGCCTGACCTGGCCGCGCAAATGGCGCTTTCCCCAGGGGGCTGTGATTTATCCCGGCGAGTACAAGGTGATTCGCCTCAACAAAAGCCAGGACGCGGGCACCAATGCCGCGCAGCTGCAGGCCAATTACGCGCTCAAGCGGGCCGGCGGGGAGGAAATGACCTTCTCCGACCCGGATGGCAATGTGCTGGACCGGGTTATCATGCCCGAGATTCCGCTGGACATTTCCTACGGCCGTACCCCAGGGCAGGACGGCTTTTTTTATTATGACGTGCCCTCGCCGGGTGCGGTCAACACGGGCGGCTTTCATGGGTTTGCCGCGCGGCCCACGCTATCCGTGGCAGGCGGCCTGTACAAGGAGAATGTGCTGGTAGAAATCACCGCGCAGGAGGGCGCCCGCATCCGCTACTCGCTGGACGGCAGCGTGCCCACGCTGGACAAGGGGCTTGACTACACCGGTCCCATCGAGGTGAAGGATACCATTGCCCTGCGCGCCCGCGCCTTTATCCCGGGCCTGCAGCCCTCCCAGCCGGTCACGGCCACCTATGTGATGAAGACCTACTTTACACTGCCCGTGGTGGCGCTGGTGATAGAGCCCGACGAGCTGTGGAACAACGAGACCGGTATGCTGGCCGCAGGCCTGTACGAGGATGGCCGCCCCATCGACCTGACGGCCTACAAGACCATCCCCTTCCGCCACCCCTCGCCCACTTACCGCGAGCATGGCAAGGTGCGCCGCCCCTCCTACGCCGAGATGTTTGACACCCAGAGCGGCAAGGTGGTCTTCAGCCAAGGCACCACGATGGGGCTGATAGGCCAATACTCGCTGGACATGCCGCAAAAGTCATTCAAGGTGGTGGCTAAGGCCGCCCTGGGCACGCGGTACTTTGACGCGCCGCTGTTCGCCGACAGGCCGTTTGAGCAGTACAAGTCCTTCGTGCTGCGCGTCAGCGGCAACGACGCGGTGTGGACGCGCATGGTGGACGGCGTGCAAAGCCGCCTGATTGACCAGCTGCCAAACAAACACGTCATCAATCAGGCCTGGCAGCCGGTTATCGTGTACCTCAACGGCCAGTACTGGGGCCACTACAACCTGCGCGAGCGGGTGAGCCGCTACTTTGTGGCCCAGCATGAGGGCATCCCGCTGGAGGACGCCGACAACATGACCATCATCGAGGGCGGCAGCACCCGCTACTACGGCTCCAACGCCGAGTGGGTTGCCTTCCGCAAGAAGATGAATGAATCAAACCCCGCCACCAACCCGGAGGATTTGCAGTATATCCTGGACAATGTGGATGTGGACAGCCTGTTTGACTGGATGGCGCTGGAAATGTTCTTCGCCAACACCGACTCGGGCAACATCCGCTTCTACAGGGTGCCCGGCGGCAAGTGGCGCTGGATTGTCTTTGACATGGACTACGGCCTGTTTATCGCCGCCAACAACGGCGTGCGCAACATATTGAACCCCAAGGGCCACGGCGCCAACGACGACGTGGACAACAGCCTGTTCCTCAAAATATTGGAAAACGACCAGATGCGCGACAAGTTCCTGCGCCGCTTTGGCGAAATCTTCCAGTTCTACACCACCGAGCGGATGCTGGCGCAGGTGGATGAAAGCTATAGCCTGCTCAAGCCCGAGATGAAGCTGCACTGGGAGCGCTGGGCGCCCTTCAACCTGAAGAACATCGCCTTTGACCTGCCCCAGACCGCCGACGGCGCTATGCGCTATTGGGAAAGCCGTGTGGAGCGCCTGCGCAACGTGGTGCGCAAGCGCCCGCGCCACTGCTGGGTGCAGGCGCAGGAGTGGTTTCGGCTAACCGACCAGCAGATGCTGGAGTACTTCGGCCCCAAGCCCGCCTTCCCGCCGGAGGCCGACCTTAACAAGGACGACCGCGCCATCGAGTAGAATAGGCTAATATTGCAACCCCTGCGCCCGGTTTCTGCGGGCCAGGTCACGAATCGCGGCGCCCACGCCCAACATGCTGATGCCCACCACGAGCATCAGCAGTTGTTTTTCACCAAAGCCAAGCAGCGTGAAGCGCAGGCCGCCTAGGCCGGTGACAAACGTGCGGGCCACGATGGAGGTCAGCACTGCCGCCAGGAAGTTGGCAGTGGAGTAGAAGCTGAAGTACAACGTCTGGTGCTGCTCGGGCAGGTTCATGTAGGCGATGCTGGAGAACGCCAGGTTGACCCCGCTGATGAACACAAACCACCACACCATGCCGATGATGTACAGAAACACCAGCCGGCCCGAGGCGAACGCCAGCAAAAAGTAATGCGGCGCCAGCAGCATCACACACACCGATAGCGGCCGCATCCAACTCCACTTCAGATAGACGGCCCGCCACAGCGGCGTCATCAATATCAATATCGGCACATTGAGCAGCGCCACGGCGTTGATATAGGCGTAGCTGACGTTCAGCTCTCGCAGCAGATACACCGTGTAATACTGGCCGGGCATGTTGACCAGCAGGCTCCAGAGCACCACGGTGAGCACGCTGCGCAAATAGGGCTTGTTATGCCATGGTTCCACAAACAAATCCCGCAGACGCACCCGGTGTACGGGGGCTGACGGGGGCAGTTCCTTGATGCGCACCAGCATGGCCACATCCACCACCGCAATCAACAACGCCAGCACACGCAGCGCCTCCAAACCCCACAGCTCGTGGCCCGCGGCGCGCATGCGATCCACCGCCAGCGAAGCCAGCAGGTTGAGCAGCGCCACGGCGATGCCGTTGAGCATGGTAACAGTGGAGAAATACTGTACCCGCACCCGGGAGGGGATATGGGCAATGTGCCATATGCTCTGCCCAGGACCCAGAAAGGCGTTGAGGGCATTGACCAGAAACACCGAGAAGGCAAGGATGCCAAGCCTGGCCTGCGCACCGACAGGGGCAAAGGGAATCAGCCCGATGAACACGATGTTCACCAGGTGCATCAGGCACCGGATGCCAATCAACAGCGGCTTTCGCCGCTCGAAACGTTCCAGCAGGTAGGGGGCCAGCAGCTGCAGCAAGTTGCCGCCAAAGGTCAGCGTGGTGATGAGGCCCACAAAGCCATCGTCCGCCTTGAGCAGCAGCATGAACCCGGCCAGAAAGTTGCCGCCGATGAGGCTTGCAACCATGTTGGCGGTGATGTTGTGCACAATGAGGGCGCGGCGGGACTGGTTGCTCTGCTCGTCGCCTTCCACAAACCAGCCCTCGTGTATCAGCTTGCCAAAGCGGCGCAGCACAGCCTTGGGGCCATCGTGTGATGAACCCGGCATGGAAATCCTCCGGCCTTGGGCCGATTAAATTTTGCCTTCCTGGCGCAGCCAGGCAATCATATCGCGCACCGTGTCCTCAAAGGGGCGCGGGGTGAAGCCCAGCTCGCGCGCCGCCTTCTCGTGGGAGAACGCGCCGTTGCTGGACAGCGTGTACTGCGCGTAGGTGGAGAACACCGCGGGCTGCTTTTTGATTTTGTAATACAGCGTGATAAATGGCAGCATCAGCCGCACCAGCCACAGCGGCAGCATGCACTTGATGCGCCGGTGCCCGGACTGCTCGTGCAGTATGCGCAGGATGTCGGCCACCGTGACATAATGAGAGGCCACAATGTACCCTTCCCCCACGCGGCCCTTGTCCAGCGCCGCGATGACGGCGTCCGCCACATCGCGCACATCGGAGAAGCTGTAGCCGCCGGCCACGCCGGCAGGCAGACGGTCGTGGAAATAGTCGATAAACAGCTGGCTGAGGTGGCCGCCTGCGATATCGCCCGGGCCGCAGATGCCCGACGGATACAGCACCACGGCGGGCAGGCCGCGCTCGCGCTGTGCGTCAAACACAATTTGCGTGGCCTCGGCCTTGGATTTGGCGTAGGCCCCCACCTGCCTGTCCGGGGTAAATACCGTGCTCTCGCGGATGGTTTCGCCATGGGGCCGCTCGGGCAGCGCGTGCACCGAGCTGATGTACACAAACCGGCTGACCCCGGCGGCCAGGCTGGCCTCCACCATGGTGCGGGTGCCGTTCACATTGACATCGTGCACCTTGGGCACCGGCGTCATACTCATGGAGATGATGGCCGCGCAATGGATGACCACGCGGTCTCGCTGCTCGCCCGCCTCCAGGAAGCGATCCATGTCCTCCCACGAGCGCACGTCGCCCTCCACAATCTGCGCCGCATCCGGCAGTTCCTTTGCCAATGGGTCCCCCGGCAGCACCAGCGCACGCACGGTTTTTCCCTGCGCCAGCAATTTGTCCAGCACTGTGCTGCCCAGCCAACCGGCCGCGCCCGTGAGGTAATACACCCTATTCATCTGTTATTCTCCTATATACACCATGTCGGTCAGCGGACGCCCGCCTTTATAGGGGGCGTTGATCATCTGTCCGTTAAACCACAGCATCGCGCTCTGCCCGCCATCCAGGTTGTAGGCGGCCACGCAGCCCAAGTCCGCCATGAAGCGGCTGAGGGGCACCAACGCCAAGCCGCGGCTGTTCTTTTGCCTGCCATCGGCCAGCACAAAGCAGTAGTGCCCTGGCGCGAAGTAGCCGATGACGCTGCGCGGGTTGGCCACGCCGATTTTGGAGTCGAATTTATCTATCGCCTGCCCATCCGCCGACAGCAGCGCCGGGCCAAACAGAAAGCTCTGCCAGATGGGCTGCAAAATGGCTTCCTCCACATCCAGTTCGCGGCGCGCGAAGGTCTGCATGCGCCCGTCCGGGTAGATGAGGCAGTTGTCGCGCTGCCGGTTGCCGCTGCTGCGCAGCACCTGTCCGTTGCCAACCACCAGCCCCTGGGACAGCAGGCCGGAATAGTCCCCTGTGATAGCCAGGATCGCCCCCGCGTCCTGCACAAGCGTCT
>ENA-UOOR01004018-UOOR01004018.1-fermentation-metagenome-genome-assembly--contig:-NODE-4018-length-12130-cov-5.926874_pt1 | contig 12130 bp, 9 predicted proteins | sample MGYA00245780_ERZ724029 | MGnify/ENA primary metagenome ERZ724029 (study PRJEB28704, sample SAMN03018315) | fermentation metagenome | biome: anthropogenic terrestrial biome; feature: soil; material... | reverse complement strand
AAACTAATACCCTGGAAACTCAACGCAAGGATATTACCAACCAGATTATAGATAACCAAGTAGATCCTAGTCATAGAGAAGAAATTCACCAAGCTGACTTTTTACTAGAGCAATATAAGGAAAAAGTAAAAACCATTAAAAAGGAAAAACAATCACTGGCAAATTTAGACGAGAAGATTCAAGAGGAAACAACCAATTTAGAAAATGTAAATAATAATGCTACCATAATTCTAGGTAGTTACGCCTCTATAGCTAAGGAGAAAGAAGTAGCTGTTATTACTCTAAAGCAGTTAATAGAAAACGTAGCCTTAATGGTAGAGCAATTAATAAAAGCCTTAGCAGAGTATGAAAAAGAGAAAAAAGCCCAAGAAACGCATGAGTTAGCTAAGACTATTGCTAATTCACTTAAAAGTGGTGATCCATGCCCTGTCTGTGGTGGTGTATTTAGAGGCTTACATGAAGAAATCCATTTATCTTTATCTAGTCCAGAGAAAGAGTTAAAAGAAGCACAAGGTATAGCTTTAGAATTAGAAAGTTTTCTGGATCAATTAACTAATGGCCTACTTATTCCCACAGATCAAAAACTACCTCAAATGGAAGTCGCTGTAGCAGGCAAGGTAAATAGCACTGCAAGTTTGGAAGACATCAGAAGAACTCTAACTGTGTTAAAGAATGACTATAGTAGATGGCAAAAAACACTAAATAACCTTCTAAAAGAACAAACAGAAAATAACAAAGAGAGAGCACAGTGTGAAAGCAAGATTGAAGCGTATAAAACTCAACAAGAAGGCTATAGAGAAAAGGAAAGTGCGTTAATTCTCGAGAGAGACGATATTAAAGCTCGCCTCGAGGCTTCTTTGGGTAACGACTTTGAAACGGTTTTAAATGAACAAAAGGTAGAGATATCTAGAAAAGATCGCTTAAACCAAACTTTAAACAATTCACTTCAAGCTAAAGAAAAGTTGCTAGGGAAATTGCGCTTAGAACTAAATGAAATAAGTGAGAGCTTCCAGAGCTTAAATAATGCTAAATTAAGTAAAAGTCTGGAGGCCATGAACTTAGAAGAATCTATGAAAAAGAAGATTATTAATCTGCAAAGTATCTGCCAGGATGCAGAGCCTGGTGCGTTAAAAGAAGAAAAAGAAAAAGAATTAAGTAAGCTACGAGAAAATGTTGCCAAAGCAGAACAGACTGTACTGAATATAAAGAAACAATACGAAGAAGCAGATAGAAGCTTAGAAGTGAATAAAGGTCTCAGAAATGAACGGCAAGAAGCGTTAAATTCTGCTTTAGATACGTTTAATGAAAAGATGCAAGTTAGCAGCATAGATGATGTAAAAAGTCTCGAAGAATTGTTTGCCTTACTAGTAGACAAAGAGAGATTTATAAAACAAGTTAGCGAGTATGAGAAAAAAGAGAATGAATATAGGCAGAATATTACACGGCTAGAAGCTGTTTGTGTAGGCAATAAAATAACTAAGGAAGACTATCTGCAGGTTAAAAAACAACAAGAGGAAACCGAAAGTAAGATCGGTGAAGCTAACAAACAAAAAGGTAGCTTAGAGCATTTGATAACTGATTTAACCTCGAAAATACAAAAAGCTAACGAAGTTAATGAAGCTATTAAAAATTTAACAGTTGAAGAAAATCGATATAAAAGGCTTGCTGATGTTCTGAAAAATGGAGCCTTTTTAGAGTTTGTCGCTAGAGAGCAACTACAGGTTATCTGTCGTAATGCCTCAGTAAAGCTAGGTCACCTCTCAAGAGGACGTTATGCTCTTGAGATCGATTCGGAAAATAACTTTGTTATTCGCGATTTCTATAATGGTGGTGGTTACCGAAGTGTTTCTAGTCTTTCAGGTGGAGAGACATTTTTAGCTTCTTTAGCTCTAGCTTTAGCATTATCGATGCAGATTCAACTGAGAGGACGCTATCCGTTACAGTTTTTCTTTTTAGACGAAGGCTTTGGAACTTTAGATCAAGAGTTATTAGAGGTAGTTATTGATGCTTTAGAGAGATTAAAGACTGAGAATTTAGCTGTAGGTATCATTAGCCATGTACCTGAACTTAAAGCACGGATTATGCGTCAAGTGGATGTTGTTCCTGCTACTACGTCTGGGAAAGGGTCTCAGATCAGAAAAGTATAAAATGAAAGAAAATATTTTGGCTTGCTTGGCACAATATAAGCTCCTAAAAAGGGCTAATTTTAGTTTGTTGAGGACTGGTAAATTATTCCTCGTGATATGGAATGTTTTGCAAAACCTTGCTACATGAGCCTGTATAACTTTAAATTCTATCCGTACCATTCAAACCTTAATGAGTAGACCTCGTCGGTAAAGGAGTAAAATGTGGGCTTTTGATCAGATGGACAGCTTAAGACTTCTTTATTCTCTGTGTCTACACTAAACTCAGAGAAAGGTATCTTGCTCGGGTCGGTCTGAGATCCAGTACTATTGGTAAATACAATATTTGAAGAGATTGAGATAGTCTTATTTTAGGGATGACTTTAAGTGCTAAAGAAAGTACGTCAAAGACTAGAGCTAAACGGCCAGCTTTCTTAATGTTAGGCTCTATCAAGGTTGAGTCCATACGAATATCACTGCTATTAATACCTAGTGTATCGATGAAATTGGCTGTCAGATGTTGAAAAAGGTCAAATATTAATGAACCCTTTTCTGGATTTTCTAAAGCGTAACTTATAAGTTTTTCTCTAAAATCGTAAACAGTGCGATCTGCAATATAATAAGAACCTAGCTCCCGTATACCAAGGGCAAAGTTAACTTCATAATCAGAACGTATAGTTCTAAAAAGCTGTTCATCAGTATAGTTCCAATGGTGTTTGATTATCTCTAAGCTTGCTAAGATATTTGGGGTTCATTAGAAAACAATCATGAGTTCATTAGCAGAATAGTGCTAAGAGGAAACAGCTTTGATTCATTCACACAAGAAGAGATAAACCTTATGATGAGTCACATCAATTCTTATAGAAGAAGAAATCCCGGAAAAATTTGATGTAAACCACATTCCTGATGCAAAAATTACTCTACGTCCAGCTTTGTTAAAAAGATAAGCACAACTAGGCAGGATTATCTACTCTGAATAGGCCATTATAAAGGCTCATAGGGGTTGAAATAACATTTACAAAAAAATTAGTTTATTATGAACTCTGGTTCTAGTGGCCAAAAATAGATAAAATCCGCCTAATTTCGCCTTAATTATGAAAAATACTACTCCAAAATGCTACTATAAAGTAACTTCTTATCAGCATTTGGTTTTATTATGGTTTATGGTAGAAATAAGTCTTGCAAAGTAGCAATTACTTTTTCAATTGACCTTTTTTCATCTATCATGTAGAAGACATGTTTATAAAAAAGCTCAGCCCAGCCATCTTCTATCTCTTTAGCATAACGAGGATCCATACTATCGATTGTACAGAACATTGATTTATTGAGATGCTTTTTGTTCTCTCAAGCTCCCTCCCAGTTTATTATCTACTGTATATTTCTGCTAAAGCAGTGCATAATCCATTAAATTCAGAACAGAAGTGGACTTTTTGCAGTGAAATCATAGATGGGTTTCTTGTAGAAAGCTAAAAAAATTGCTCATAAAGAAGGATTTAAAAATCTAAAACAGAAACAATAAAATAAAAGAATAGTGCAGCAAATTAAAAATATGAGTAACAAACTAGTATATAAGCAAATATAGCAAACACCAAAAAACAAATTGCACAACTTATACATGTAGTGAAGGTCATATTATCTCGTAAGAGAGCTATTAGAGGATTGTACAAATATTATATTAATAAAGTTTACTATATTAGCATGCTGCTTATATGATTCCACTGCAAAAACAGGTAAGTAACTTCTCTTAACAACTTTGCATGCACTTTTATGCAATATAAAATGAATCATTATTTGGGACTAAACTTGTTTTTTTAGTGGGGAAAATACCTTACATTGTTCACTCTACTAATCAGATGACTGACAGAAATCAATAATTCATTTCAGATAACTTGTTAAAATGGACGCACTTCGCCCTTGGTATAGAGGTTTATTGTTTTTTATTAGTCCCTTAATCCCTCTACAAAAAAATTTTCGTTTACAGCCAATACATAAAATCTGATATAATAACGGCTTTCTCAAGTCCTCTTATTCAGAGCTCAGACATTCGTTGCCCGACTTTTAGTCCTAATATTCTACTTTCAACACTGGCTCTTATTGATATATTCTTTTGTATCTATTCTTAAAACAAAATTACGCTAATCTTTTGAAAGTAAAAAAACCTCAAAGCCCAGTTCTATGGCCCATCTTCCGGTAGTTAAAAAAGTGCTCTGTTGAATTATTCTTGTTGGTTTTTCCAAAAGTCGAATTCGTCATTATACGGTTCAACGTAAATTTTTGGATCAAAACCAATGTTAAGTAATACCGCAACTAGTGCAAATACAGTATTTGAATGAAATAGGTTTACCAATCCAGCTTCAGTTTTTTTCTGTTTTACTATGGTGTTCTCTAGGAGCTCCCTTACAATGTTAAAAGTAGCTCTGGGAATAACCTTTCTGGAGCTTGTTCTAATGTAATTTGGTTGTGACTCTAAATCTTCTTGCCAGAGTTCTAACTCTTTGTCTTTCTTGGCTTTTTTTGAATAACATCCACTGTAGATTTTAAAACATTTTCATCGCCTAACGAAACTAAAAAGGTTTATTACCTGCTAAGGTATAGTTTAGACTATAGACAATTAAGGAGGCAATTAAGGTTGCTACTCCAACAATAAATTGAAAGCCTTTAATACGGAATGGCTTTTCTAGCCATTCATCATGAAGTGCACTGGTTGTTTTATGAAACGAAAGATATTCACTACCTTCCATTGTTTTTATAAGTTTTTAGGATGTCTTCTCCTGTAGCACCACTTTCTGGGATATTGCTAACTAAGATAAAGCAGGATTCATGTTGTAGCCATCTTTCACAGATCATTTGATTGGGATTAAGCAACTCAAAGACAACACGATAAGAAGTAGCTTTGACCTTCGGTGTATAGGCAATAGGTCTTCCGGAAGTAGCATACTTCTCTATAACCTCAGTTATAATCAAAAAACATCTCCTTTTGGAGGTGAGCTTTAATAAAAGTATCCTGTACTGTTTGAGCAGTTTCCTGATACTTGAAGACCTTAGAAGTTAACTTTATAGCTGCTTTGGTTATCTTTTCATGTTGGCTTGCTATTTTGCGTTCTAGAATTTTCTTCTTTTCGTTTTCGAGTCCGGTAGAATGAACAACTATTACTCGCCAGAGACCTGAAGCTAACTCAAAATCTGAAAATGTTACAATGCTATACTCCAAGGTATTTTTCTTAGCATTAGCCGCTATTTGGCCAAGTTTCGTAAACCCTGTTTTCCAGGCTCTTTCTATTGCTGTGTGAGCTAAAGTAAAGGTTTCAGAAAGACGTATTATGCATGGCGTTTAGTCACTTGCTAGGTTAAACATTTCAGTATTACTAGCGGCAGCAGCAAAAACAAAGACAGGCGGTTGTCTCTTCACCAGCTCTTTCTCTCACTCAAATTCTTTGAGGGGCATATGAGCTACAATATCATAAATTAGAAGGTGAGAACGTGTGAAAAACCATATCGAGTATGTGGAAGAGCTTACAAATGCCTTGAAAATTGGTCTATCAGGAAAAAAATATCTAAACAAATTGAGTGATAAATGTATTGAACTAGCTATCAAACATGGTGTAGGCCCTTTTCTTGCATCTATTAGTCTAAAAACAACAAAAGAATAAAAAAGTAAAAGCTTTTACAACGATAAGGAATAAGCTAATGAAAGAGAATCTTATAGAACTGTGCCAAAGATTAAATAAAAAAGGTATAGAACCTATAGTTTTAAAAGGGTTTTGTTCTTAAGAAATATTATGGATACATGCATCTTAACAAAATACATTATTGATAAAGGAGGTACGTGGGACAAAATTATAAACAGAACAATCCAGTTAAATGCTAATCAACTATTAAAAATCAGCAAATATACGAAACTGATGGTAATTGTAATCTAAGAAGAAAAATTGTTTCAAAACAATGTTTAATGCTGATAGAAAAAAGAAGGATGAAAGAAACAAAAAATGCTTAAAAAACAATTAAAAAATATACTTTGGCTTTTAAAAGTTTCATGGACTAAATGCTCTAGTGATTTATTAGTATGGACATTTTTAAGTCTTATTGGTGCGTTGATGCCTTTTTTTATGTTGATAGCATTACAAAATACTATTGATACTATAACCTTATTCATTAATAAAGGCTATATGGTGTTTGATAAAGCGATAGTATCTATTACTTTATATGCATTATTTATGTTTATACAAGCTTTTTATAATTCTTTGCCACCATTTATCTTTCAGAAAATGCAACACAATACTCTTCAAGAGTTTAAGAAAATTATTGCCGCAAAAGTGTTAAATACAAATATATTGGCTTTTGATTCTGCTGAGTATCAAGAACGCTTAAGTTTAGCAAACCAAGCTATTGATTATGGGCCAGTTATGATTATTCTTCAGAGTTCAGTAGAATTTATTTGTACCTTAATCGAAATTGGAAGTGTTAGCTATATAGTTGCAAGAGCTACACCATTAGGATTATTAGCATTAATAATGATCACTTTGTTAAACATATGGATTCAAGCCCAAAATGGTAAGCAACAATATAACTTAGAAAAAGAAAATGAATATAATAGGCGAAAGAGTTCATACTACGCTAGTTTATTAACAGATAAAAATAATGCAATGGAAATTAGGGCATATGGCTTAGGTGATTACTTTATACAAAGATGGCAGAAAATAACAGAAATAATAAACGCCTCACATTTCAAAGTCAGAAAAAAATGGACTTTAGTTTTTATACTGGTGTCTAGCCTCCGTCTATTGATTATGGGATTGAGTACCTTGTTTGTAGCAATTAATGTGTTTAATGGCGAATTATCTTTAGGACAACTATTAACAATATGGGTTGCTTTTGGTATGATACAATCTTCATTAGAGCGATGGGCTAGTGTTGGAGCAGGTATAGTAGAAGCCGTTCTAATGGCAAGTGAACTGCAAAATTTTTTAGAATGGGAACCTATAAAATCGTTTCGATCAACTACAGGGTTAATAACTGATTACAATTCAGGATCCAATAAAAACATTCCTCTTATGGAATTAAAAGATGTTTCTTTTTCCTATAAGGGTGATAAGCCAAATATATGTCATGTATCAGCTAAAATTAATCAGGGAGATATCATTGCTTTAGTTGGTTATAACGGATCTGGTAAAACGACTTTGATCAAACTCCTTCTTGGTCTTTATGAACCAGACGATGGTGTAATTCTTAGAGAAGGTATTCCATTAAGTGATTTTAAATTAGACACATCAAATATTGGTTGCGTTTTTCAAGATTATGTTCGTTATGAAATGAAACTTAGAGAAAATGTTGGATTTGGGTGTTTGAAATATCTAAATGAAGATCCTGTTCTAGAAAGAGCACTTTATAAAGCAGGAGCAAAGGATATCTATAAAAATGATTTAAATGATTCGATGGATTCCATTTTAGGCCGTTCTTTTGATATTTCTGGAGTTGAACTATCAGGGGGGCAATGGCAAAAATTAGCAATAGCACGGGGGTTAGTCGGTAATCCATTGTTTGTGGTTTTTGATGAACCTACTTCAAACCTAGATCCAATAGCGGAATATGAGCAGTTTGTTCAAATTAAAGAACAATTACATGGCGAAACTATTCTTATAGTGTCTCATAGGCTTGGTCTATCAAGATTAGCTAACCGTATATGGGTTCTTAAAGATGGGCAACTCATAGAAGATGGGTCACATTATGAATTACTTTCAAAAAATCAAGAATATGCAAGACTTTGGGAAAACCAAATAAAATGGTACGATTTAGACTTGATCTCCAAGGGAGGGTTCTAAAAATGATAGGACCAAGGAATTTCTTAAATCTATTTAAACAACTACACAAATATTTAAACTCATTTCTATGGTTATTATTGTTGCTAATGATTTTCGTTAACTCTTTACCAGCTTTATATATTTGGCTTGAGAAAAATGTTATAGATCAAATAAGTCTTATGGTTAATACTAATTCTGCTAATATAATTTTAGCTCGGAAAATATTTTTAGCTTATTTGTGTATACGTCTTTTATATGAAATACTTAATTATATATATAACTTACTAAAGGGAAATACCAAAGAAAAGCTATCAAATGCTCTTAATAAAGAGTATTTGGTCAAAATGAAGCTGATTGATTTTGAACATCTAGAAAATCCTATAACATTTAACTTAATAAATCGCTCTAAGGAAGCTAGTGATTTAATATTAGATACAACACTTGGTTTCTTTGATTTACTTAGTGCAGTTATTTCTATTGGGACTATGTCAGCAATATTTCTTTCGATTAATAAATATGTTGTTCCGCTTTTAATTGCTGGTGTTGTTCCTTATTATTTCCTTGTAAAGAAATATGGAGTTACAGAGTACATGCAAAAAGTACAACAATATAAAGAACAAAGAATGTCAAGTTATCTTTATGGTTTAATAAATAATAGGATAGCAATTAAGGAAATACATACTTTTAAAACAGGAGATTACTTGATAGATAAATGGAATCAGATCAATAATAAATTATGGCACCAAAAAAGAGAACTATCAAAAAAGTATTTGTTGTATCAAATAAGATTACATTTATTGCGATATATCCTCTTTATATTCGCTTTACTATTAATAATACGGGATATTTATTTGGGTAAAACAATGATTGGTTCATTAGTTATTCTTATTCAAACAATTACAGGTGTTCAAGGAAATATCTTGGGTATTTTGAAAAAAGCTAATACCCTATCCGTTAATTATGAGCGTATAAAAGAATGGTATACCATGAAAACATTATCTGAGGAGAAATCTAATATTGAATCTTTTAACCTATTATCTACAAAACCACCAGTAATAGAATTTCAGAATGTGAGCTTTACTTATCCTGGTAAAGATAAATATGCAATTAAAAATTTAACATTAAAAATAAAACCGGGTGAAAAAATAGCATTAGTTGGACCCAATGGGTCAGGGAAAAGTACATTTATTGCTTTATTAATGGGATTTTATACTCCACAATTAGGGAAGATCCTTTTTGATAGAAAAGATATTACTACCTCCAAAGAAGAAATAAGAGATTTAATATCTTGTGTTTTTCAACACCCAATAAATTATCAGTTACAAATTAAAGAAGTGATCGCTCTGGGTGATGTTAAACAAGAATTTAATATAGAAAAAGTAAAAGAGCGAGCCCAAAATACACAAATTCATAACTTTATTAAAATGTTACCAGAGGAATATGAAACACCACTTGGTCAGTTAGAAAAAGATGGATATGATTTTTCGGGTGGACAATGGCAACGTATTGCCATTGCACGTTGTCTATATAAAGAAAAAGCACAAATATTAATATTAGATGAACCAACTGCAGCTCTGGATCCAATTTCTGAGTCTAATATATATGAAAAATTTGCTTCTTACACTGGTAAAAAAACGACTCTTTTAATTTCTCATCGTTTAGGAATCACTTCATTAGTAGATCGAATCCTTGTTTTTAAGGAAGGAGAAATTGTGGAAGATGGAACACATGAAACTTTATTAAAGCAGAAAGGTTTATATGCAGATATGTATCTTAAACAAATTAAATGGTATGCTATATAATATACACTTCAAACCTATATTAGAATAAATCGATTTATTAAATACAGAAGTAAAATGGGATCCTGCACAATGAAAGAGAGAACCAGGATTTATTGTTGTAGGTGTGATTGCAAGTATTCTAAATCGATGAAATCCTCTTTATGGATTAAAGGAACATTTTAATCGGTTTGGTACAGAAGCTATTTTTGGTGAAGACATTACAGATAACAAATATAATGTTTCAGAGGAAAAATTAAGTAAAAGAGAAAAAACCTGAATTGTGAAAAAAATGAGAAGTAACGGATACAAACAATGGTTTTGCAAATAAAATTTATAACTACCGTGTAAGATAACCGTATTATAAAAAGGGGAACAGATTATAAATGGAAGAATGCATTAAAGCTGAGATATTTCATTGTAATCTAGATGTTAAGGGAATAGCTAAAATAAAGGTTGAAGGCAATTGTATGGCTCCTATAATAAAGCATGGAGATTATGTTATTGTGCAAAAAAGAGATTATCATGACTACCAAGTTGGTGATATTGTAATATGTGGAATATATAAATTAGTTGCCCATAGAATTGTAAAGAAAGTGTACCAATCTGAGAATGTACAGTATATTACAAAAGGAGATAATGAGAATGCTCTAGATCCTATTCGTAATCAATCTGCAATAAAAGGAAAAATAATGTATGCTTATAATGATGAAATACATTATCAAAACATATACGGAACAAAAGTAGAAAATTTATTGATAGCAAAACTATCTTATCAAAGCTTCATTCTCAGCTCTAGCCTCCAATACTGATTTGCTAATATTCGCTTTATTCCCCTCAACTAGGTGTAATTTTGCCGGTTTTGCTTTTCTGCCCATCTCCATCACCTCGCCAAAAAGGGAGTCGGAATTAGCGACCCCCTTTTACTATTTAAAACGGATTTTGTACACGGAAAGGAAGCGCGCGGTCTTCGGCCTTAACCTCACAAACATTATTGACTGCCCCTACCCCCTAGTCCTCATGCTCTCTTACCTTGCTATGACAGCTGGTCAAGGTTGTTTAAGTCTAACCTTTTCCTCCAATCCTTCTTCAGTGGAACCTTATGGTGTACCGTGTCTACTAGAGTGATGTGTTGCTGCTTCAAACATTCTTGTCAGAGGTAGTGGTCCCTTTCAAGCGCTTTCTTTCTGACATCCAGCCACTCTTGGCTTTTGTAAAACCTTACCGCCATTTGATTCCTGCAGTATTGGTCATAAATCTTGTGGCGCATTTTAGCCATATATTCGTGTTCTGCGCAATATTGGTTTTCAGTGAGCGCCTATTACAACCGATCGCATTGCAAGGTTTTAACACTCATCTAGGTATATCAATCTCCTTGCCGTTTCCACTGCTAGTATAAGAACACAAAAAGCACCTCAAAAACTGCCAAGTTTCTGCCATCTGATCTACGAAAGTTGTTCCTTCTTTGTGATGTGATTTATCTCAGTGTATTCTACTGTACCCGATACCAAATAAAGGAGCGACAATTGGGTGCCCTTGCCAAGAAGTCTCAACAGTATCAAAAGTCATTTCTCCGCTAAAAGATGAATACACCAAAAAGTCTTGTTTAATATTTATAGAATCCAACAGAATTTCTTCTTTTAACAAGAAATAAATTGTAAAACGTTCTGCCTTTTTACTACGGATGCTTTTTTGACCTGGATAATTGTATAACCTGGACTGCAGCGATAACTGAGCCAGCTTCCGTGAATAAACACCGAATAACTTGATATCCTTGTCATAGTTGTTCGTGATCTCAAGAGTAATGGCTAGCTGTTTCAAATCTTTGCTCAAAGTGTTGAAATCATCCCAATAATCATCACGAGGCTCAATCCACATGTCAATAAAACGTACTGGCAACTTAGGTGCTTTGAAAAACGCTATTGACCAGATTACCACGATAAATGCAACAGTAATAAGCCCAATCCTAAGTTTCACACACGCACCCCCTTCTTAAGTCGAACATAATCATGGGTTTTGCCTTTTTAGTTTTATAAGTTTAATAGAAAAGTTTGTTTTTAATGGTCTACGTGTAACATTGTCTGTATGAGCTACATACATAATAGCTCCATTTCCAATATCAGTAATAAGAGCCCAATGGTAAACTTCTCCGTCCTCATTTAAGAATGCGATTAAATCACCTTTCTCTGCGATGTCACGTAACTCAAGCATCTCATTTGTCCCAATGTTATTATATGTTAGGTCTTTTTCAACCCATCCTAAATCAGACAACCATTCGTAGAATTCTGTTGTAACTGTCCAAGTTGTCGAATGCCCGATGTGTCGACCCCGGTATTTGTCAAGTAAGTTGTCGTGTCATCTTTTAAATGTACGAATTTTTTAATACTCCAAGCTGAGTTAACTTTTTATATTCATCTTCTTTAATGGGGGT
>ENA-UOOR01004017-UOOR01004017.1-fermentation-metagenome-genome-assembly--contig:-NODE-4017-length-12133-cov-8.745239_pt1 | contig 12133 bp, 9 predicted proteins | sample MGYA00245780_ERZ724029 | MGnify/ENA primary metagenome ERZ724029 (study PRJEB28704, sample SAMN03018315) | fermentation metagenome | biome: anthropogenic terrestrial biome; feature: soil; material... | reverse complement strand
TTACATAACTTGGGTTTATACATACAGAAGCAAATTTATTTTCCCTTGCCTCCCTGCAAACTTTAATAATCTGCTCATCTGTAGCTTCCGGTTTTAAAAGAGTATGGTCTATCATAGCAGCCATTTCACTTTTCTTCATATATTAATCACTCCTTTTTTTAAAAAAGTGCCAGGCACATGGCATGTGGCAAGTTGAAAAAGTTGCCATATGCTTTGCCTATATATTCATTTTAATATACGATTTCTAAAAGTGCTAGTGAAATCTCCGAAAAAAGCAAAAAAGAGCAAAAAAGTGCCAGGCACGTGACATATGGCATATGGCAAAAAAAAGTGCCAGGCGTGGAATGTGGTACTTGCCATGCCTGGCATTTCAGGCTATCTCTTTCTTTTTAAATGCAGCGCCTCCAACATAGGCAAAATCCTCTCCTGCAATAACATACCAATTTCCCGCTGACTTGCCACTTGCCACTTGCCTGGCATTTTTAAATCATCACCTTTGTAATAATAGCTATACCCCTTTTTTTGTTTTAATTCCACTTTATTTAAAACCGCACCAATAATATTGGCATTGACATTTAAAAGAAGCTCTTTTGCCTTTTGTATTTCAGTCCTATTTGTTTCTTTAGAAGCCACTACAAATAAACATCCGTCTACCATTGTTGACAAAACTATAGCATCCGATACTGCAATAAGAGGTGGACTATCTATTATTATATAATCAAAGCTGTTCCTAATTCCGTTTAAAAAGTTTTTCATTTTTAATGAAGATATAATCTCTGAAGGATTTGGAGGTATATCCCCAGAAGACAATATAGATAAATTTTTCATATATTTAAATACTGATTCTTCTATACTTAAATTTTGCAAAAGTAAATTTGTAAGCCCATTTTTATTTTCAATTCTAAACTTTTTATGTATATCAGGCTTTCTCATATCGCAATCAATTAAAATAACTTTTTTATCAGCTTGTGAAATTATTAAAGCAAGGTTGGCTGCTACAGTGCTTTTCCCTTCTCCAGGGCCTGCACTTGTAATTAATATAGATCTGATTTCTTTATCTATTGATGAATATTGAATATTTGTCCTAAGAGTTCTATACGCCTCTGAAACTGATGACATAGGATTTTTTTCTACAGCCAATATATTATCTCCCACCATTAATGGATTCATTTTTATACCCCCATTAAATAATACTACATTAATTTAGAAGGCACTGTTGCAAATAGCTCCCATTCACTTTGGCCTTCACAAAGAAGCTGTAGGGAACGGTCTTGACCATTCCTCCGCACGATGATCAGAATTTAGGAGGGCGGAACGGTCAAGACCGTTCCCTACCATTTTATTAATCCTAAGAGCATCTAAATGCTCACCCTATGTTCATTCCATATATTTTTCTTATCTCCACTATTTTTGTGTTTTTCATAATCATGCTATTTTGCAGCAGCCCCTATAGCTTCTTTTAGCTTCTCAACTACATAGTCAACCTCTTCTTCTTTTATATTATTGTAAAAAGGAAGGGCCATACTTCTATTCCCTATATCATATGAAATAGGAAAATCATCCTCTTTAAATCCATACATGGCTTTAATATATGGCTGCATATGAATTGGCGGGAAGTACTGCCTTGTACCAATCCCATTCTCTCTTAAATAATTCATGACCTTATCCCTATCTATTCCTTTATCAGCTTGAATTACATAAACAAACCAGCTCATATTTGTAACTTCAGGATGAATATATGGAATTGTTATTCCCTCTACATCTTTTAGCCTTTCATTATACATATCTGCAACCTTCTGCCTTTTTTTTATTATTTCGCTAAGCCTTTCCATTTGAACTACCCCAATAGCAGCATGAATTTCACTTAGCCTATAATTATATCCAAGCCTTTCATGATTAAGTGTAAAGCATTCTTCTCCTCTCCCTTGATTTCGCATACTTCTGCACATATTAGCTATATCATCATCATTTGTGACTATTATTCCGCCCTCTGCTGTAGTAATTTGTTTGTTAGGATAAAAAGCAAAAACTGAACCGTCCCCAACAGTTCCTGTCTTAATTCCTAAATACTCCGATCCAATAGCTTCACAAGAGTCCTCAATTATCCTAAGCCCATATTTACCCCCTATCTTTTTAATCTTCACCATATTCACAGGCTGCCCAAAAACATCTACAGGAAGTATAGCCTTAGTCCTTGGAGTAATAGCCTCTTCAATTTTATCTGCATTTATGTTTAAAGTAAGCGGATCTATATCTACAAATACTGGCTTTGCCCTTTGAAATAATATACAATTTGTTGAAGCAATAAAACTAAAAGGTGTAGTTATAACTTCATCACCCTCATCAATGCCTATGGATTTTAAAAGCAGGTGAAGCCCACTTGTTCCGCTGTTAACCCCAATAGCATGCTTTACCCCAAGTAATTCTTTAAATTTTTCTTCAAATTCTCTTAGTTTTGGCCCTATACTAAGTACCCCTGATTTTATAACCTCAGCCGCAGCATCTATTTCCTTTTGGGTAATATCCGGACCAGATAGATTTATTTTCATGACCCTGCCTCCATTTTATTATTTACATCGTCTACATGAATAAATCCTAACTTTTGTGTGAGAATCATAGAAATAAATATAATCAGCCAAAATAAAACGTTTTTATATAAGCTATTAATGTTCAACATATATAAAGAAACAAAACACAGCATTGCACTTATAGCGTATAATGTTAAAACAGTCTTTACATGAGATAGTCCTTTTGTATCCATCAATAAATTATAAAAATGGCTTCTATCCGGTGTAAATATAGGCCTGTTATTAATTTTTCTTCTGAAAATGCTTAACAAAGTGTCATATATTGGTATGCCCAAAATAATAATTGGAATATAAATTGAAGTAAAACCCCCTATTCTTTTGGTACTAAAAATACCTAATACTGCTAAAATGTATCCTAAAGGCAAACTCCCTGTGTCCCCCATAAATATTTTAGCTGGTCTAAAATTGTAAAATAAAAAGCCTGAAGATGAGCCTATTAATACAAGGGATATAAGTTTTATAATATAAACATCATATTTATATCCTAAAATACAAAAGCACCCGCAGGAAATAATCCCTATCCCAGCAGCTAATCCATCAAGCCCATCTATTAAATTAACAGCATTAATAATACCAACTATCCATATAATGCTTAATATATAATCCGCAAGGATATTACTAAATATATAAAATCTTATTCCGCTAAAAACTGTTATTACTGCAGCTATCAGTTGAAACAGCAGCTTTTTTTTTGCACTAATATCTTTTTTATCATCTATAAGTCCAGTTATCATTAATATTAAAAGTGAAAAGGAAATAACAATATAGTCGTTATAATGCGCATTTGATTTTATTGTATAATCATAGAGTAAAAGGAATATAACTGGTATAAAAATCCCCAGTCCGCCTGCTTTAGGTATAGCTTTGCTGTGAATTTTTCTTTCATTAGGCAAATCCAATATTTGTAACTTTATTACTACAGGAATTATGAAAATACTAGATATTAAAGATACAAGCAAATATAAATAAATAATTATCACCTCTATTTCTTATATTTAAATTTCAGTGCCATAACTTTAAAAATTCCTATAAGCGAGCCAAATCCATAAGAAAAATGCAATGTATAAAATGCCCATACCAAGTAAACAAATTTTGTAGTATTGTCATTGAGTTTTAATGAAACAGCAAATATTAATAAATTGTAGGCCAAAAAAGATAGCAAAGAGGGATAAATAAACTTAAACATTATAAGGGACAGTATTGATGGAACAATAAGAGAGAGAATGAAAATAAAAGGTATAAAGTGCCTTAAACTTAAAGATTTGAATGTATTTGTATAGTGAACAGTTAAGATATTCCATAAGCCATTTTTAAGATTATTTTTCGCCAAATCTTTATAATTTTCTCTGGCGTAATAGATAAATTCAGTATTTGGGATCAAGTATATTTCCCCTCCGCTGTTTATTATCCTTCTGCTAAATTCTATATCCTGATTTCTTATAAGCCTTTCATCAAATAAGCCAATTCTATAAAAAACATCTTTTCTATAGCACCCAAATGGAACAGTATCTACTAAAATAGGTTTATAAGCCTTTTTAGTTCTAAATGAACTGTTGCCAACCCCAAATTTATTGGATAAGACTTTTATAATTGAACAAGATTTCGGGTTTTCATGAAGTACTTTAGTTATGCAATTCCCCCCAACAGCATCGCATTGTAATTCTTCATGAAATTTTAAAAAATTAATTATGGCATCTTTTGGTAAAATACTATGTGCACTAATTATAACAATATATTTACCTACGGAATTTTCAATTCCTATATTTAAAGCTGCTGGTGTTACTTTTTTATGATTATCAATTAATTTTATAAAAGGGTGTTTATTAGCATATTCTAATATTATATCCCTGGACTTGTCAGTGCTCATACCATCAATAAACAGTGCTTCCATATTTAAAGCAGGAAAATTAATATCTACTATAGAATTAATACATTTTTCTATATATTTTTCTTCATTGTAAACAGGTATTATTAATGAAATAATTACCCCAAACTAATTCCCCCCAAATGTGAACTCATTTAGCTGTACTGAGCATCAAATCTTTAGATGGAGGCTCCACCCCACTTATATAAATGGCTTAAACAATTTCACCTGATAATATGCTGTCATAAAATTTTATTAATTTACTTTCTTCCTTTTCCCATGTAAAATTATTTTTTATATTATTGATGTTTTTTCTTTTTAATTCCAATATATCTTTATTGCTTAAAATTAGATCTATTATTCTCTTTAAATCACCATAACCATCTATAGTAAAACCAATATCGTTTTTCTCTACAAAATCCCCAAAGTATGTGCCCTTGTTTGCCAAAATAGGTGTGCCTGTATAAATTGATTCATAGCCTTTATTAGGGCATCCATACTTCTCATTGTCCTTGCTAAAAGCATTGGTAACATACGTTATATCTGTGTTTTCATAAAATCCTTTAATGTTTTTATATTCAAATTTGCCCGTCATTATTGTATTTTTATAACTTTTACTTATTTTATTTAACTCTTCATATGCAATACCTGTCCCGTTTATTTGAATTTTAACATTATCATATTCTTCTCCTGTATCCATTAGCATTTTTAATGCTTTTAAATCCCTAATATTTCCTATATAAGATATCCTAAGTTTAGAACTTCCTATTCTTTTAAAGTTATTAAAGTTTTCTTCCTCTGGGACGTTATTAATTATTTCTTCTAAAACGGTCTTTTTAATTTTATTTTTATATCTTATCTTTTGGTTCTCATTTACATATATAATCCCATCAACTTTTTTAAAGCACTTTTTTGCTATATATTCATAAACAGCATTTTTAAATTTACTGCTGCTTAAGCCATCATAATACTCATGCATATCCCAAATATATTTACAGTTTTTTTTATTAAGATGGGTGGATGCGTAAAATCCATCTATATCATGTCCATGAACCACATCATATTTTTTATCCTTTAAATAGTTTTTCACTTCTCTAATAAATTTTATATATGAGAATACTTGCTTATACCCGCTGCCATACTTGGATTTGGGAAAAAATCTTTTTACTTTTATACAATCAATGATTTCATATTCTTTATTAGTATATTTGTTTTCCCTATCCCAGCATAATATTTCTACATCATTTCCATGCTTCACTAAAGTCTTTGCTTCCTTATATACTCTTGGGTCTACATCGAAGCCATTTGTTAAAATCATTTTTATTATCATAATATTATTCCTTCATTAATTGCTTATCTGATTTTAATATATATTCGTTACTAGCAGGCATTTTTCTATAAGGCGACATAATCCCTAATACCAAGAAAATATGCATTAGTCTTGCTGCCTCTAAACTTGAAAACGCAATCATAGAAATCCAAAATATTAATAATATAGTCACAGTTAACTGCATATTAAATGCATCTAAATTACATTTCTTTAAAGCCATCAAACAATTTTTTACCGATAAAAAGCATATAATCAAAAAAGGTATTAACCCAATAATTCCATTTTCGCTTAATAGCTCAAGGATTATGTTGTGGGGATAATCAACCTTATCATCGCCTGTAGTAACTATGGTATAGCTTCCTAATCCCCATCCCATAATTGGTTTTTTCATCCACATTTCCTTTGCCGCATCTGCCAGTACATATCTTGGAGTATCTTTCCCTTCTGTAGAAATAGCTTCAAGCCTCATTTTTATAAGATCAAAATAGCCTAAATTAAACAAATATATTAAGACAACTACCAAAACCGTAATTAATATAAAATATTTTTTATTTAATTTTAATTTTTTAACTGAATAATTTAATTTAATCAATATAATAAATATCACTAATAAACATAAAATTAATGTAATAAATGTACTCCTTGCACCAGAAACTAAGCATGCAAAGCTCATAAAAAGAAGCAGCAAAAAGGAAAATATAGAACTTATATAATTTTTACTTTTTAAAAAGAAATAACATAATATTGTAATCATTGATGTAGCTGCTAATCTTGAATATGATAAATAATTTGTACTTTCTATTTCAATAAAATCCATTGTGCCTGTTTTTAAAAACTCAAAGAAAATATTTATGCTCATTATTAATGATATTATCAGTATGGTTATTAAAAACCTTAAAATAGATTTATCACTTTTCAGCAAAATCAGCGTTCCTAAAACGTTCCAACCCACTAAAAAAAACATTTTGGTAATTTTATCTTTGGCATATATTTCACTTGGTGTATAAAATAAAGAAAAAATTAATATAAAATAAAATATTCCATAAAGAAAAATAACTTTAATTTGTCCTTTATTTAATATTGGCTCTTTTATTAATCTTTTTATTGCAATTGCAAAAGAAATAATCATAAAAAGCAAAGTTAAATCAATCTTCTCTTGTAGTGGTATGATGCTTTTATATGCACCTGCTATTACATATAAAGCAAAAAAAACTTCCCCTGAAAACAAACTGCTTATTTTAATTTTTTTTTAACAGGCAATAAATTTTTCATATAATAAACAGCTCCTGATTATAATTTAAAGACTTTATATAAACCTCATCCATCCAATTTTCCCATCCCCTATATATTGAAGTGTTATGCCAAAGCAATGTAAAAACGCCTTCAGCTTCCTTACATTTATTCATTAAATATATAATGGATTTCAAACCTTCATCAGGAGTTAATTTTCTATAAACTTTTAGCGTCCCATCCATAGCTATAAGTGGTATTTCTATCAAATTTAATTCCCTATCCTCATCTATATCAAATGGTTTAAATGGGTGGCATGTGCCGCATCTAAATCCTTCGTGTTCAGCATATGAAAGGGTAGAATCATATTTAAAACCTACCCTTTCCCAGTATTTCAAAGTTGTATCCACATCAAATCTTAAATAGTGCTGCCTTCCTCCATAATATTTAAAGCATAGAACTTCATCCAATATTTCTTTTTCTTCCTTAAGCCTTTCATAATTTTGAAATGTATAGTATCCAGCATGAAAACCTATTTCAAAGCCCTGATCCTGCAAATTATATATACATCTTTTAACAGAATCATTAATAATATATCCAGTATCATAAGAACTTTTTGCAGAAGTTTTAAAATAAAATGCACTATCCATATTATATTGTTTTGATATTTTAGCTAACTCGTATATTCCTAAAAAATAGGGATCTTTTTCTATATTTTTATAAGACTTTCCCCACTCCTTTAAAGATCTTCTAAATAAGCTGACGCTTTTCCCTTTTAAAATGTCCCCCCCAAGTGTTCTAAAAGTATTTTTTATATTATTAAACCTTCTTATATCATCAATATCATGGCTTAATTTTATATGGAATTTATTTTTGCCTAAATCTAAATCTGCAAATAAAATTTGTAGATAACTTCGTAAAACCATGGCATATTCATCAACTATAGGCATATCTATAAAATTATATTTATATGCTGCACTATTTTCATAAATAAATCTGCCATGAACATCCCTTTCCTTAATTACTTTTTCTTCCCATCTTGACAGCATAAAAAATGAAGAAGATATAATATCGCCATCAAAGATTATTTCATTATCACTTATCCTTTCTATAAAAGGTAAACCTTTATTCCTCCAAAATAGCACAGGAATCTTGTATTTATTTTTCGGATCATTTATAAACTTTATTTCATTAATATTTTTCCCGGTTAAATCATACCAATCCTCAGCATATGAAAGTTTAAAAATAATTTTCTTGTCAGATTCATTAAAATTAATTGTTATTTCATTTTTGCCTTCATCAAAACATATAATAAATTTTAAGCTGCTATTTGGATTAGCAATTTTAAATATTTGATTAACCGTATATTTAATTGAGTTTTTTGTCATTACTATATTATTCAATAAATCACCTTATTTTTTTATATATATCAATTGGCAGTTTATATTTAAAAGCTTTAGAAATATTAAAATATGGTTTTTGAACTGCTCCAAACTTTCTAAAAAAATCAGAAATATTTTCAATCATACTGCCATCAAAATTAAGTTTTTTACTTACGTTAGAAGCATATTTTATGCCTTCCCAAGTAAGTGATGTTTCAAAATTACAGTTTCTAAATTTTGGATCTGCCCCTGACATTATAAAATATGCACTTTGCTCATCCCATGTTATATATAAAACTGAATGTATTATGCCATTCTCATCCTCTGCAGCCAGCATCACCCTGATGTTTTTTTGTTTACAAGCATTATCTAATTTTGATACTAGTTCAAATGAATATGGAATAGGTAAGCCCTGTCTTTGGAAAACCATTTTATTCAAACTGTAAAATTGCTTAATATCTTCAGTTTCATAAATTCTAACTTTTTCTAAATTATTTCTAATTATTTTTTTATGATTTTTACTGAAATTGCTAAATACATACTCTAAATCTGTTAAATCCTCTATAACGTATGTATATCTCGTGTTTTGCTCAAACCCTCTTAAGTAAAAGGGAAGATAGTTAGTTATAGAATAGTGGAAATTTTGCTGAAAATACGCCACATTTATTTCTCCTAATTGATTTATTATTTCTGTCATTACCTCATTCTCATAGGCTAATTTTCTTTCATATCTCTGATTTTCATGGTACCTTATCCAAATTCCATTGGTTTGAGTAAGTTTTGGCTGAGTTATATACTTTATGCCAAACTTTTTTTTAATATAATAAGGCATGGCTGCTGCTATTTGCCCGCCCCTTTCTACCACAAAAACATCCCAGTTTTCCTCACCACATACAGCATCCATCCACCAATCTTTTGAAAATAGTGGAATTGACTTTTCATTTTTACAAAGCTCTCTATATTTGTCCTTATAAGACATTTAAATTACACCTCATTATTTATAATCTATTTTCTATTTTTCACTTTCTCTGCAATTATTTTTACTTCTTTTATATTAAATTTGCAGCATAAGATTATGTAAACTATAATTCCTACAAATGCTGTCAAAACGAGCAGCAATAACTCCATTAATTTCCCTTTCATTAAACCAATAGTACTATAATAAATTATATATACTAAAATACCCATTAATGCTGATGAAATAAGGGATTTTAAAAAACAAGGCATATTATTTTTTATACTAAAGTTATGAATTTTCTTCCCCATACCTTTAATTAAAAGAATACAAACAAAAATATCAGATATACTTGTAGCAAGGGCAAGCCCCCTGTGTGCCATAAATTTTACAAGAATTAAATTTAAAACTATGTTTAAGCACACAGCAAATATTCCATTAATCATAGGCGTTTTTGTATCATGAATTGAATAGTAAATGCTGCTTATCATTGTTGTTAATGAAGCCCCTAAAAGCCCTAAAGAATAAAAAATTAATGCCTGGGACGTCATATGTACAGCAATATTATCAAAAGCTCCTCTCTTAAAAAATGTTCCAACAATAGGTTCTGCAAAAATAATAAGTCCAATTGATGCAGGAAGTATCAAAATTATTATTAAATTTATTCCATATTCTATTACTTCTTTTAATGAATCCATATCATCATTACTTTTTTTATTTGACAGCATAGGGAAAATAACTGTTGTAACTGTTACAGCAAATATATTTAAAATAAAGCCCTGGATTTTAGAAGCATAATTTAAAGAGGATATACTGCCATCTGCAAGGCATGATGCAATAGTTCTATCTATTATCGTATTTATACTGTTTACCGCTGACCCGATAATTACTGGGACGGTTAATGAGAGAACTTCCTTGATATATTTATCCTTTAAGTCAAAGCAAAATGCATATTTATAGCCTATTTTTTTCGATGCCGGAATCTGAATTAATATTTCAGAAAAGGCTGCAAGGGTGCCAGCCGCCATAAGGCCTTCTATTTTATATCTTTGCGAGAAAAATATTAAAAAAATTATATATATAAAATTTAAAAACACTCCTCTTGATGCTGGTGCTGAAAAGCTTTGAGAACTTTCAAGAAAGCCGGAGAAAACAGATGCAGTTGATAACAAAGCCATAATTGGAAGTCCTATTCTATTTAACCTAACTGCCAAATTAAACTGCTCGCCATGAAAACCTTGGGCCATTAATTTAATTATCAAAGGAGATAAAAACCAAGCTATCATCATTGCTAATAAGGATAAAATGAATAATATATTAATTAAATTATTAGTAAATTTTATTTTTTCTTCTTTCCCTTTTTTTACTTCTATTTCTGAAAAAATCGGTATAACAGTTGTATTTATTGCCCTTCCAACTATTTCAGTTATCATCATTGAAGCTGTAAGAGCAACAAAATATGTATCCGTTTCCCAGCCTGATCCAAACTTTGATGCCGTAAGCATATCCCTTAAAAATCCCAAAACCTTACTTACCAATGTAAGTATCATTATTACTGCTGCCGATTTTGCTGCCTTTTTTACAACGCTCATATCCTCCCTCAATTCAAATTTTATTTCTGTTTGACATTTAAGATGTTATATTATATTCACTTAATGTCAAAATATCACATTTTATTTATGCAAAATTTAGAGAAACAGTGGACAAACGGGGTAAACAGGGGGACGGTTACTTAAACAGGGGGACGGTTACTTGATATGACGTGCCACTTAAACAGTGGGACGGTTACTTGATGGAAAGCAGCGGACAAAGTAGCACAAGCAGCATGGGACAACCTGGGGGACGGTTACTTAAACTTGGAATACGGCTACCTGAAAAATGGGTGACAGTTACTCGATATAGCGTGCTACTGCAAACCCGTTAATTAAAATCCTTGGCAGTATAGCATTTGTTATTAAATACTACATAATTACGGCAAAAAAATACAAGCCATAGTTTTTATGCTATGGTTTGTATTATCATAAATATTCTACACTTTTAATAAATCATTTTGTTTCATATATAAATTCATGGAGTTTAGCTTTATTTAATGGTATATTCGGAATTAAAACCTGCATTCCATTTGTTAAAGTTTCTGGTTTATAGCATCCGTCTACAGGTATTCTATATTCATCTAAATTCTCCGAATTAATTTTAATCACATCAAAAGCAAGACCAATAATTTCATTATTACTAAGACTCGTCTCCACATAAGGCAGTATCTCAGAAAGTGTGCCAGTAAGCTTAGTAATCCCTTGGGCTTTTACCTTTTTATATATATCGTTTAATACTTTTCTTTGCCTCTCAGTTCTCTCATAGTCTGCATTGCCTGCATATCTTATCCTCGAATAAGCCACCGCCTGTCTTCCTGTCAACCTTTTTATACCTGGCTCTTTAATAAAATTATAATCAGCCTCATCCCCGTTTAATATATTTAATTCGGCTAAACAATCATTTAAAGATTTTATTTCAGATTCCTTTATGTTAACATCTACTCCGCCTATCTTATCAATCAACTTTTCCATTCCAAAAAAATCAACAGTAACATAATTTCTAATATTTAAATCAAATAAAGTATTTAAAGTTTTAACAGCTAAAGGAGCTCCCCCAAAAGCATAGGCTGCATTAATCTTATTCTTGCCCTTCCCTGGTATATCTACATAAAGATCTCTCATTATTGATGAAACTTTAATTTTATTATTTTTTCTATCAATAGACAGCACCATAATAACATCTGATCTAGTG
>ENA-UOOR01004013-UOOR01004013.1-fermentation-metagenome-genome-assembly--contig:-NODE-4013-length-12138-cov-2.540015_pt1 | contig 12138 bp, 8 predicted proteins | sample MGYA00245780_ERZ724029 | MGnify/ENA primary metagenome ERZ724029 (study PRJEB28704, sample SAMN03018315) | fermentation metagenome | biome: anthropogenic terrestrial biome; feature: soil; material... | reverse complement strand
CAATGGCGGTCACTCCGTCTATCCAGGAATTTCTTGATTCGCCGGACACGGTGGGCTTTGTGGTGCGGGGCAGCGACGAACTCGACCGCCTCATCGCGGTAAACCCGGAGATTCTCGCCACCCAGACCTTGGAGGGACGGTACGTCGTCTGCTACACCACCGTGGAGGCCTATCCCCGGCTTTTGGAGGAGCTGGGCGCCAGCTACGTCAGTTCCATCGCCGTGATGCTGGGCCCTTTGGGCGGGCCGGGCCTTCACGAGGCGGGGATCTGCTCCGTCCGGCAGCAGCCCTATATGAGCCTGCACGGAAGGGGCGTGCTGATGGGCTTTGTGGACACCGGCATCGACTATACACAGGACGTTTTCCGCTATGAGGACGGAAGCAGCAAAATTCGCTTTCTCTATGACCAGTCCGTCACCGGCGTGCCGCCGGAGGGCTTTTACATCGGCACCGAGTATACAAACGAGCAGCTCAACCGGGCGCTGGAGGCGGAAAACCCCTATGAGATCGTCCCCTCCCGGGACGTATCGGGCCACGGCACGTTTCTGGCCTCCGTGGCGGCGGGGCGGCAGGAGGGGGATTTCACGGGGGTGGCCCCGGAATCGGAGCTGATCGTGGTAAAGCTGAAAAAGGCCCGGCCTTACGGCTTAAAGCTCTTCGCCGTGCCGGAGGAGCAGGAGGACGCCTTTTCCTCCATCGCCGTGATGATCGGGGTGGAGTATATCGTGCAAAAGGCGCGGGAGCTGAACCGGCCGGCGGTCATCTGCCTGGGGCTGGGCACCAACTCCGGCAGCCACGACGGTTTTTCCATTTTTGAGGAATATTTGAGCAGAATCGCCGGCCTGACGGGGATGTGCCTGTGCGTCGCCGCGGGAAACGAGTGCCAGGCCCGCCACCACGCAAAGGGGTTCGTCCCGTCCAAGGGCGATTTCTGGAACATTGACGTGAAGGTGGCGGAGCCGGACTCAAATTTTTTCATCTCCATCTGGAGCGCCCCCTCCGACAAGCTGTCCGCCTCGGTCACGTCCCCCACCGGGGAATACGTCGCCAGGATCCCGCCGAAAACCGGGGCCATCATCTCCTTAAACCCATTTATGGAGCGCTCCCGGGTTCAGGTCGCCAGCTATTATCCCCTGGAGGGCAGCGGCGGGCAATTGACCTTCGTCCGGGTTTTGAACGCCACGCCGGGGGTGTGGACCGTCGCCATGTATGGAGACATCATTCTGGACGGGACCTTCAACGCGTGGCTCCCCCTCACCGGCTTTGCCTCCCCGGGGGTGGAGTTTCTGTCGGCGGATCCCTATTATACGGTGACCGTGCCCGCCACCGCCATGGGGGCCATCAGCTGCGGAGCCTATGACAGCGCCGAAGGAATTCTCTATCCGGACTCCTCGTGGGGGCCCGCCAGGCATGAACGGGTCATGCCGGATTTGGTTGCCCCCGGCGTGAATATCGCGGGGTTCTATCCCACGGGAAGGGGCTCCATGAGCGGAACCAGCGCGGCCGCGGCCATCACCGCCGGGGCCTGCGCGCTGATGATGCAGTGGGGCGTCGTGGAGGGGAACGACCCGACTATGTGCACCTGTCCGATCCGCGCCTATCTCATCCGGGGCTGTGACCGCACACAGACCATGTCCTATCCCAACCCCCAGTGGGGCTACGGAACGCTGAATCTGCTTCAATCCTTTCATCTCATACAGGAAATCTAGGGTAACACCGCGATAGGAGGCGTTTTCCTTGAACGAGGAAGAACTGAGGGAGTTTATCAATTCGCCCGACACCGTGGATTTCATTGTCCGGGGCAGCGACAGCCTGGATAATTTTCTGAGGGAAAATCCCAGCATCATCGCAACCCAGACCCTGGCCGGACGGTATGTGGTCTGCTATGCCAGAACCGACGAGTTCGTGGACGTTCTCAATCGAATGGGGAGCAGCTATATCAGCGCCCTGCCCGTGGTGCTAGGGCTGCTGGCCCGGCCGGAGCTGGAGGCCTCCGGCATCGGCGGAATCCAGCGCCAGCCGTATCTCAATCTGCGGGGACAGGGCGTTCTGGTGGGCATTGTGGACACCGGCATCGACTATACGCAGCAGGTGTTCCGCTATGAGGACGGCACCAGCAAAATTCAGGCGATTTTTGACCAGTCTACGGTGGGCACGCCCCCCGAGGGGTTTTTCATCGGCACAGAATATACCCACGCCCAGATTAACGAGGCCTTGGCCTCGGAAAATCCCTATGAGATTGTTCCCCAGCGGGACACCGACGGACACGGCACTTTCCTGGCCTCCGTGGCGGCGGGGCGGGAGGTGGACGATTTTCTCGGCGCCGCGCCGGATGCGGAGCTGGTGGTGGTGAAGCTGAAACGGGCGCGCCCCTTTTACACGGACCTGTTCGCCGTACCCCCGGATCAGCCAAACGCTTTTGGCTCCACCGCCGTGATGATCGGGGTGGAATACGTTCTCAAGAAAGCGCAGGAGCTGAACCGTCCCGTGGTCATCTGCCTTGGAATCGGAACAAATTCCGGCAGCCACGACGGCTTTTCCATCTTTGAGGAATACCTCAGCGAAATTTCCAATCTGGTGGGCGTGTGCCTGTGCATCGGCGCAGGAAATGAAAGTCAGGCCCGTCACCATACCCAGGGGAGAATCTCCGCCGTGGGCGAATTTCAGAATATTGACATCTCCGTGACCAACGAATCCTCCGTCATTTACACCACCATCTGGAGCGGGGTGTCCGACAGGCTGTCCGTCTCCGTCCGCTCCCCCACCGGAGAGCTGGCCGCCAGAATTCCCCCTAAATCCGGAACCATTACCACCACCAATCTGGTTTTTGAGCAGTCCTCCGTTCAGGTTGGATATTTCTTTCCCATTGAGGGAAGCGGCGGACAGCTCACCGTCGTACGGGTAAACAACGCCATTCCGGGTATCTGGACCATCACCGTATACGGCGATCTGGTGCTGGACGGCGGGTTCAACGCATGGCTTCCCCTCACGGGCCTGTCCTCTCCGGGGATCGAATTTCTGGCGGCCAACCCCAACTACACCATCACTGTTCCCGCCACCACCGTGGGTGCCCTGTGCATCGGCGCCTACAACATTGCAGACGACAGCCTGTATCCAAGCTCCTCCTGGGGGCCTACCCGTATCAATATGATGGCCCCGGACCTGTGCGCCCCCGGCGTCAACGTGGAGGGCATCTACCCCACAGGGCCGGGTACCATGACCGGCACCAGCGTGGCCGCCGCTATCACGGCGGGGGCCTGCGCCCTGATGCTGCAATGGGGCGTGGTAAACGGAAACGACGTGTCAATGAGTACCTACCAAATTCGGGCTTACTTAATTCGCGGCTGCCGACGCAGCCCCACCGTTTTTTATCCCAATACCCAGTGGGGCTATGGCGCACTGGATTTGGTGCAGACCTTCAACCTCATGCGGGAAACCCGGTAGTCGCCAAACCCGGATTTCAGTGCGCAGCCTTGCCCCGGCCTTCGGGCCGGGGCTTTTTTCCCCTTGCTTTTCAGGTGCTCTTGGGCCTAATCTGACAACCAATTCTTTTTCGCAGCGCTTTTTTGGGGTTTTTCTTTTGCGGCCCCTTCTTTTTGGTCTGTCTCTGATTTGACCAATTTTACACATTTCCCCTCCCTTCCACCCTGTCTTGCAACTTTTGTTGGGTTCGACCAAAAAAGCGTCCTTTTTCAAAGGCCCGTCTGTAAAATATAGGAAATTAAGAGGGGGTGCTTTTATGGAACTGGAGCAGAGGGTTTTGATGCTGCCCATCGGGTGTGTGTTTCCCAATCCGGCCCAGCCCCGGCAGGTCTTTGACCCGGCGGGGCTGGAAGCGCTGGCCGCCTCCATCCGCGAAAATGGAATTTTGCAGCCCTTGACCGTCCGCCGCCAGGGGCCGGATCGGTGGGAACTGGTGGCAGGAGAGCGGCGGCTTCGGGCGGCGGGGCTTGCGGGGCTTGCGGCAGTACCCTGTCTTGAGTGGACCGCCAACGACGCCGGAGCGGCGCTGCTGGCACTGGTGGAAAATCTTCAGCGGGAGGATCTGCACTATTTTGAGGAAGCAGAAGCGCTCTCTGCTTTTGTGCGCAAAACCGGTATTACGCAGGATTTGGCTGCAAAAAAGCTGGGGCTGTCCCCCTCCGCCTTTGCCAACAAGCTGCGGCTGCTGCGCTTGTCTCCGGAGTGCCGCCGGGTGCTGACGGAAGGCGGCCTGACCGAACGCCATGCCCGGGCCCTTCTGCGGCTGGAGGGCGAGGAGGTGCGGCTGGAGGCGGCGAAATACGCGGCTTCCGCCGGGCTGAACGTGGCCCAGACAGAGCGGTATGTCACCCGGCGAATTGAGGCAGCGCAGCGCACGCCTTTTCGCGGGCGGAAGACCTATGTGCTTAAAGACGTGCGCCTGTTTCTCAACAGCGTGGACCACGGGCTTCAGTTGATTCAAAGCGCCGGAATCGACGCCCAAAGCCAGCGGGAGGAAACGGAGGAGGCCATTATCCTCACCATCCGCATCCCCCGTGAGACGAGGGCCAAAGCGCCCGGATTGTTACAGGATTGTAATGTCATTTCTCCAAAAACGTGCTATACTGAGAACCACTAGGCCTTTTTTGTTTCAATTCAGAAAGTACGGGGAGGAATCCATGGATACTGTAATGGTGCAGGAAGCGCAGAAAAAACAATTGAAGCTGCCTTTCGCCATTGCCTTTGTGCTGCTGAGCGTTCTGGCGGCGGGATATGTCGGCCTTTGCGCCTATGCCGCAAACAACGGCCTGCTCTGGAAAAACACCCAGGTTCTGGGTCAGGACCTGAGCGGGCTGACGGTGACCCAGGCCGCGCAAAAGCTGGAGCGGACCTTCCCCGCTATGAAAATCGGCCTTTATCTCTACGACGACGCGGCGTCTCAGGTACCGGAGCGCGCTCCGGTGCCGGACGCCTATGTGGCTTTGGCGGATTTGGGGGCGGAGGTTTCCGCTTCCACCGTGGCCCGCAGCGCCCTTCAGGGAAATCTGCGGGGCAATTTTCTCACTCTGGGCTGGCGGTATCTTACCAACACGGGCACATTTTCCGACACGGCGAACCTGATCTCTCTGGATGGAGAAAAAACGCGGGCCGCCGCGGAGGCTGCGGCGCAGCTTCTCTCCTTCCCCAGCCAAGACACCTCTTACGAGCTGGGTGATGCCTCTATTTTGGTGCACATGGCCGAGGACGGCCGCACCGTGGCCCCCCAGACGCTCACCCAGGGTATCGAGGGCGGCGCGTGGGATTTGAACCTCGCGCTGGACGTACCCTATCTTGCCGAGCCCGCCCGGACCTTTTCCGCTCAGGAGATTTACGAGCAGACCTCCGGCGAGGTGAAAAACGCCGGATACGACGCCGCCACCGGCACGATTACGCCCGAGCGGGTGGGCGCGGAGTTTGACGTGGCGCTGGCCCAGTCCATCATGGACGCCGCCGGACCCGGCGACACGGTGGAAATTCCCGCCGACGTGCAGTTTCCCGCCGTGACGGCGGAGGAGCTTGCTCCCGTTTTATTCCGGGATATGCTGGGCTCCTACACTACCCACGTGGGCGGCACCGCCGCCCGCATCGGCAATGTGAAGCTGGCCTCCTCCTCCATCAACGGAACGGTTTTGAACAGCGGCGATATTTTCGACTATAATGGGGTGGTGGGCCAGCGGACCGCCGCCCGGGGCTATCTGCCCGCTCCCGCCTATGTCTACGGGGAGACGGTGGACGAAATCGGCGGCGGTGTGTGCCAGCCGTCCTCCACCCTGTATCTGGCCACGCTGAAGTCGGACCTTGAAATTGTGGAGCGGTACGCCCACCGCTATGTGCCCGCGTACATTCCCAAGGGGATGGACGCCACCGTCAGTTGGGGCGGGCCCAACTACCGCTTCCGCAACGACACCAATTATCCCATTAAGGTCGAGTCGGTTTACTCCAAGGGCTATCTCACCATGTCGCTGTACGGCACCAAGGTGGACGACACCACGGTGAAGATGACCAACAAAACGCTTTCCACCACACCGTTTACCGTGGTCTATGAGGACGACGCCACGCTCCCCGCCGGAACGGAGTCAGTGAAAGTCACTCCCTACACCGGTTATAAGGTGGAGACATACCGCAATCTTTACGACGGTGAGGGAAACCTGATTTCCAGCACCTTTGAAGCCACCAGCGACTATAAGGCGCGCAACAAAGTTATCTTAAAAGGCCCCGCTCCCGTCGTCAGTCCGCTTCCGGGCGAGGTCCCGGGTCAGGTCGTTCCTCCGGAAACACCAACCTCCGGAGAAGCCGGAACGGGAAGCGACGGCACGACAACTCCTTCGGAGGGGACGCCCGGCACCGTCACGCCCCCCGCCGAAGAAACGCCCGTCTCCGGGGATACCGGAACAGGAAGCGGCGCGGATCCCGGCCCGGATACAATTATCTCCCCCCTTCCATCACTGTAAGCGGAAGCGAATCTTGCGGCAAATTTTCTCTTCTGATTGAGTTACCCTCTCTGTTGTGTAATAACAGAGAGGAAAAAAGCCCCTGCTTCAATACAAATTGTATTGAAGCAGGGGCGGCTTTTTTATTCAACTGAATCGACAGTTGGGAAAGCACACAAAACGCCGCTCGGTCGGACGGGTATAAAGCCACACCCTCGCAGATTCAGTGCTCCCGGTGCGGGAGGGGTAACGCTTTTCCTGCCCTTCGTCCGGGCCGCAGCTCAGCCCCGCTCCTTTTTCAGCCGCCGGATATCCCGTCCAAAAAACGGAAGAATCTGATACTCTCCCTCCAGTCGGGAGCCAATCTGCGCCCCATACCGTCTGGCAAGTTCCTCCGGGGAAAGGTTGGTGTTCAAAATCACCGACCGGCGCTCCAAAAGGCGGGTGTTGACAATTTCGTACAGGGCGCTCTGGACAAAGGAGGTGGTCATCTCCGTGCCCAAGTCGTCCAGAATCAGCAGGTCGCAGCGCATGATGCGTTCCACGTCCTCTTCCAGGCTCTCCCCCTCGTCCCGCCCGAATTTCCGGTCCTCAAACCGGGAAAATACGTGGGACGCGGTGTCGTACACCACGGAAAAGCCCGCGGCGCTGACCTCTCCCGCGATGGCGGCGGAGAGAAAGGTCTTCCCCAGACCCGGTTTGCCGTACAGCAGCAGGTTCCCACCCTGCTTTTTAAACGCGTGGGCATAGTTTGCGCAGACCTCATACACCGTTTCCATGTTCTCCCGGGGGGAGATGCCGTAAACCGGATCCGGGGTCTGATCGTACCAATCCATGGAAAAGGTATCGAAGCTCTGCCCCGCCAGATCCAGCGTGCGGGACAGCTCCGCCTGCTGCTCCTGCGCATAGTATCGCTTTAGACAGGCACACGCCGCCTCGCCTTTTGTCCCCGCGTCGCCGCACAAAGGGCAGGCGGGCTTGTATTCAAGATAGTCCGGCGAAAACCCCAAATCCGCCAGAAGCTGCACCCGCTCCTGCTGGAGGCTGAGGTTTCCGTCCCGCAGCACGGCCACGGCCGGGCGGGGGTCCGACCCCTTACGCAGAGCGGAGACAATGATGCGGCTCATGGTGGCCGTCAGCTCCGCGTCGATCTCCCGCAGCCGGGGCGCGCGGGCATAAACCTGTTCCTGCCGCCTGCGGAAGGCCTCCTCCCGGCGGCGGCGGTCCGCGTCGAACCGGGCGGCGGCCCGGCGCATGATTTTTCCGTCGTAGGACACTCCACTCCCCCCTTACTCCTTGCCCCGGTGCAATGCCTGCACATATCGGCGCATCTCCTCCTCCGGCGGGCGCTGGTCCCGACGGGCCGACTGGGTCTGCTGCGTCCGGGGCCGATCCCCCGCCGCCACCTGCTCCGGCGTGTGTAGCCCTGCTTCGTGCCAGCGCTTCAGAATGCCGTTTATGTAAGGCCACTTCAACTCGTGGCACTTTAAAACTGTTTTTTCATAGGCAAGGGCCACCGTCTCCGGCAAAAAGCCCCACTCCTGCCACCCAGCCAGATATTTTTCCTCCGCCGCCACCGGAGGCCTGTCCCCCAACTGGAGGACCCGCATATAGGCAGGCAAAGCCTCCTGTCTCCGGGCGTACTTTTTCAGATACTCCGCAGCCGCGCTTTGGGTATCAAGCCCCATCCGGGCCCAGGCGTATCCCTCTTTTTCAATCTGGCGCAGGGTGGGGCGGCGGCCCTCTCCATAGCGCAGACGGATGCGCTCCGCGCAGTGGCACACCAGAAGGTAAATCACGTCGGAGGGCAGGCCCAGATAGTCGTAAAGGCCCAAAAGCGTCCCCATGTCCGGGGTGGAAAGCTTTTTCCCCAGCTTCCGCTCCACCTCGGCGGCAAGTCCGCGAAACGCCACGTCCCCCTCCAGCGCCACGGTTACGTCCTCCTGCCGGTAGTCCGGCCGCTCGTCCGACGGCTCGGGCAGCTCGGCCGCCGGAAGGGACACCAGCTCCAACTGGCGCAGCACCGTTTCCGCCGCTTCGATGCGGCTTCGCTCCCAGCGCAGCTCACCGGCAAGGGACCGGGGCTGCGCAAGCCCCTGATGGCGCAGCAGCGCCAGATATAAAAGGGACGCGTCCCCGTCCCCCCGCTCTAAAAGACGGCGCAGCGCGGCCCCGGATACGGTGACGCTCTCGTCTCCCAAATGCTTTAAAATTCCCGCCATCCGGCGCGCCTCCCCTCTGTCTTACGGCAGTGCCGCGCACCAAGTTGCACGAAATTGCCTGTTCCTCCGGAAACTGAATCGCCCCGGCTTTTTGACATTCCCCATTGTATACGACTTGAACGCTTCTGACAAGCCCAAAACTTTGCCCCGGCGCGGAAAAAAGCTGGAATCCTGCGGGCATGTATGATATAATGCTGAGTTATGAAAATGGGTGATTATGCCGTGCCCGGGCGGCAGCTTGAAAAGAGGAGGAATCACAGGATGAATAACCGTGTCACCGTGACGATCTGCGGAGAGGACTACAATTTTGTGGCGGACGAGTCCCCGGAATACATGGAAAAAGTGGGCGCCTTTGTGGGCAAAAAAATGGACGAGCTGCTCACCGTCGCCAAGGTGGGCCGGACGGACGCCGCCGTGCTTACCGCCGTCAACATCGCGGACGAGCTGTTTAAATCCTATGAGGCGGCGGAAAAACTGCGCTCCCAGATTAAGGACTACGCGGACGAGGCGGGCCGCGCTCAGGGCGAGGTTTCCGACTTGAAGCGGGAGGTTTTCCGTCTTCAGCAGAAGCTGGACGCCAAGGGCGGCAGTAACGGGAACCGGCGCTGATGCGTCCCGAGCTTCTTTCCCCCGCCGGGTCCCCGGAGTCCCTTCGCGCCGCCGTGGAGTGCGGGGCGGACGCGGTGTATCTGGGCTGGGGCAGCTTTAACGCCCGGCAGAGCGCGAAAAATTTCTCCGACGAGGAGTTTTCCGGGGCCCTGCAGTACTGCCACGAGCGGGGCGTAAAGGTCTATCTGACACTGAACACGCTGGTGTCCGACCGGGAATTGGACGCCGCCCTCGCCTGCGCGAAAACTGCCTCCGCTCTGGGAGTGGATGCGGTGCTGGTGCAGGACTTGGGCCTTTTTAACCTGCTGCGCCGCGCGCTGCCGGACCTGCCTCTCCACGCCAGCACACAGATGAGCCTGTTTACCTCCGGCGGGGCCTGCGAGGCGGCGGCGGATGGGTGTGAGCGGGTGGTCATCGCCCGGGAATGCTCCCGGGCGGACACCGCCAACATCTGCAAGAACTGCCCCGCTGAGATCGAGGTCTTTGTCCACGGGGCACTGTGCATGTGCTATTCCGGCCAGTGCGCCATGAGCGCGCTGATCGGGGGCCGGTCGGGAAACAGGGGCCGGTGCGCCCAGCCCTGCCGCCTGCCCTATACCCTGACGGAGATGGCCGGGCCGGATGTTTCCGGCCAGGAAAACCCGCCTCCTCTGCTGGGAAAGCCGGGGAAAACCGCCTATCCCCTGAGTTTAAAGGACAACTGTTTGGCCGGGTTTTTGGAGGACATGGCCCAAATGGGCGTGGCCTGTTTGAAACTGGAGGGGCGCATGAAGCGCCCGGAGTATGTGGCGGTGGTCACGGGCATCTATGCCCGCCTTCTGCGGGAGCGCCGGGGCCCCACGGCGGAGGAAGCCGCCGCGCTGGAGGCCGCCTTTTCCCGCTCCGGCTTTACCGACGGCTACTGGCGGGGCCTGTCCGGCCCTGCCCAGTTCGGCGTGCGCCCCGCAGACGCGGAGGAGCCGAAGGATCTGTTTGCTCAGGCAAAAGCCGCCGTGGAAAAGGGCGGAATGCGGACGGTCCCCGTGACCATGGAGGCCGTGTTCCGCAAAAACCAGCCCTGCACCCTGACCGTCCGGGACGATGCGGGTCGGGCAGGCAAAGCCACCGGCCCTGCCCCCGAGGAAGCCCGAAACCGGGCGGTGACGGCGGCGGAGCTGGAAGCCCGGCTGAAAAAAACCGGCGGCACCGCCTATCGGTGCGAAGTCCTGTCGGTGATGGCGGAGGATGGGCTGTCCGTATCGGCGGCAACGGTAAACGCCCTGCGGCGGGACGCTCTGGCGAATCTTGCCGCCCTGCGGACCGCGCCGCCGGAGCGGCGCGTTTTGTCCGTTTCCCCTCTTGAAAAGGCAACTGTCTATACCGGGGAACCGGCCCTGACCTGCTCTGTGGCCGGCCGGGACCAGCTTACGCCGGAGCTTTTGGCGCTGCGCCCGGAGCGGGTGTATCTTCCCTTGGAACTCTTTGAAACGCTGGACGCGCTGCCGGAATTTGATGGAGAATACTGCGCCGTTCTCCCCCGTGTCTGGCGGGACGGGGACGAGCCATATTTTTTGAAGCTGCTGGAAAAAGCGTCGTCTATGGGCGTTTCCGCCGCTATGGCGGGAAATTTGGGACATCTGCCCCTGCTCCGCGATCAGGGTTTTTTTCTTTACGGCGATTTTGGCCTGAACGTTTTTAACGCTTGGGCGCTGGAATATCTGGCCGGCAAGGGCCTTCAATCCGCCACAGTTTCCTTTGAGCTGCGGGGGGCGCAGATTCGGGACATGCCGAAAGCGTTACCCACGGAGGCCATTGTCTACGGCCGCCTTCCTTTGATGCTTACGGAAAACTGCCTGCTTCGCAACGAAAATGGCTGCTCCTGCCGCCGTCCCTACGCGCTGACGGACCGCACCGGCGCGGCCTTCCCCCTTCTTCCCGCCTGGGGCCACCGGACAGAGCTGCAAAACTGCAAGCCCCTGTATCTGGGGGACCGGGACGACTGGAAGCGCCTTGGCCTGCGGTATGCCCGGCTGCGGTTTACCACGGAGTCCCCGGGGGAATGCGTTCAGATCTTCCGGGCTTATCTCTCCGGTGCAGAGCCGCCTGTGGAATTTACCCGGGGACTGTTTGACCGGGGCGTGGAGTGAGGAAATTCCAGTCCTATCCGTAATATTTTAGATCTATTTTACAATTTGTATTGATGTTGGAGTGTTTATGAATATCAAGGTCCGTTATCTCTGCGAGGATTTGGAGCCGCTGCGCTATGTGGACGGAAAGTCCGACTGGATTGATTTGCAGGCTGCGGAGACGGTGACGCTGAAGGCCGGAGAATTCCGCCTGATTTCTCTGGGGGTGGCCATCGCCCTGCCGGAGGGCTATGAGGCCCACATCGTCCCCCGCAGCTCGACTTTTAAGAACTACGGCATTTTGCAGACCAACTCCATGGGCGTGGTGGACAACAGCTACTGCGGGGACAACGATCTGTGGCGCTTTCCCGCCTATGCCACCCGGGACGTGACGGTGGAAAAGGGCGCGCGCATCTGTCAGTTCCGGGTGATGAAGCATCAGCCCCGGCTGGAATTTACCGCCGTGGAGCATTTGGACGGCCCGGACCGGGGCGGCTTTGGGTCCACGGGGATGTGATTTCCCACAAAAAACAGAAATATTCCGGCGGCTTTGCCCGCTTTTGGAATAAGGAGAACGCAGGATGTCTAAGATGATATTGGCCTCCGGGTCCCCCCGGCGGCAGGAGCTGCTCCGGCAGATGGGGCTGCGCGATTTTGAAATCCGGCCCCCGGAGGTGGAGGAAGACTTTCCCTCCGGTCTGACCCCACAGGAAACGGTGGAATACATCTCCCGGAAAAAATGCGGCGCGGCTGCGGCTGTCGCCGCCCCGG
>ENA-UOOR01004012-UOOR01004012.1-fermentation-metagenome-genome-assembly--contig:-NODE-4012-length-12138-cov-2.796739_pt1 | contig 12138 bp, 8 predicted proteins | sample MGYA00245780_ERZ724029 | MGnify/ENA primary metagenome ERZ724029 (study PRJEB28704, sample SAMN03018315) | fermentation metagenome | biome: anthropogenic terrestrial biome; feature: soil; material... | reverse complement strand
GTGTATGTATTGATAATGAGGAATGTTCATATAATATAACTAAAGAAATGATTTCTCGTGGAAACAAGAAAATCTTATATTTAAGTACTGAACATCTATATTCAGTAAATGAATTAAAAGAAGTAGGATATAGCCGTGCAATGGATGAAGCAGGACTTACCCCTAACATAGTTAAGTCGAGTGGTGACTTAAGCATCAACGAAAGCCAATTTAGTGAAATGCTAGATAAAGATGTTCCAGAAGTTGTCTTAGCATCACGTGATTCAATGGCTGTTTCATTCATGAATATTGCTGTTAAAAAGGGAATTAAAGTCCCAGAGCAAATGCAAGTAATTGGTTTCCAAAACACTAGATATGCAGAGTTATCTAATCCTAAGTTAACATGTGTTGAAACACCAATTTATGAAATTGGAAATATCGCTATGTCTAACTTAACAGAGCTAATGCGTAATCCTGCTGAATCAAAACCGCAAAATACATTCGTTGATTACCAAATTATTTGGCGCGAATCAACAAAATAGAAACGATGATTAAGAATTAAGTATAAATTTAATATGTAGCAAATAGAGAGGTAGTAGAAGGTGAAAACTATCACAGTTAAATTTAGAAATACAACTTATGAGTTTCGCATTATTAAAGTGCATTAATATTTATTTATTAGTGAACTAAGGTGGTACCGCTAGAAACAACTAGTCCTTAGATATATCTAAGGACTAGTTTTATATTTTAAAAGGAGAAATGAAATGATTAATTTATTAGAAGAACTTAAATGGCGTGGGTTAATATATGATATTACCGATGAAGTCGAGTTAATTGAACGCCTGAAATCACCAATTACCCTCTACTGTGGATTTGATCCGACAGCAGATAGCATGCATATTGGTTCGCTATTACCAATTGTAACTCTAATGAGATTCCATAAAGCAGGGCATAAAATAATTACTTTAACTGGTGGAGGAACCGGCCTAATAGGTGACCCAAGTGGAAAAAGAGCAGAAAGATCAATGAATACAGAAGAAACAGTATTCCAATGGGCTGATTTGTTTAAAAAACAATTTAGTAAATTTATTAAATTTGATAATAAAACAGCTTTTTCATTGGATAACTATGAATGGCTATCAAAACTAAAAGCAATTGAAATGTGGAGAGATTATGGTCGCCACTTTAATATAAACTATATGCTTGCGAAAGATTCAGTAAAATCAAGAATTGATTCAGGATTAACATATTTAGAATTTTCATATATGATTATGCAATCAATTGACTTCTTAAAAATGTATCAACATAAAGATTTACATTGTGAGATGCAAATCGGTGGTCAAGACCAATGGGGAAATATTACCGCTGGAATTGAATTAATTAGAAAAGTTGAAGGACCGGATGCAAAAGTATTTGGCTTAACACTCCCACTAATTACAAAAGCAGATGGAACTAAGTTTGGAAAAACCGAATCTGGAGCAATATGGTTAGATGAATCAAAAACTTCCCCATATGAAATGTATCAATTCTTTATTAATACTTCAGATGATGATGTCATAAAATTCTTAAAATACTATACATTCTTATCACAAGATGAAATTAATGTTTTAGAAAATTCAGTAAAAGAAGCTCCACATTTACGTGAAGCTCAAAAAGTATTAGCCCAAGAAATAGTTACATTAGTTCATGGTGAAGAAGGACTGAATAATGCCATTAAATTAACAGAAGCTTTATTTAGTGGAAACGTTAAAGAGTTAAATGTAGAAGAAATAGCAATGTGCTTTAAAGATGTTCAAAGCATTGTAAGTACAGATGATATGAATATTGTTGACGCCCTTGTAGAAGTAGGAGCAGCACCATCAAAACGTCAATCCCGAGAATTCATTAACAATGGTGCCGTAAGCATTAATGGCGAAATTGTAAAAGACTTAGAATATATTATTTCAAAAGATAAAGCAATTGGAAATACTTTCACTGTCGTTAGACGTGGAAAGAAGAATTATTATTTAATTAAACATTAGAACAAAAAAACCAACATAAAATGTTGGTTTTTGTTTATAATATTAACGTCCAAGTCCCATTAGTTCTTTGACTTTTCTCATTTGGACTCGAGCGAACATTGAAGCTCTTGCTTGGCCTTCATCGAGGATTTGATGTAATTCAGGTGTATCATGCCATTTCTTAAATCCTTCTTGAACGATTGAAAGTTCATCAGCGACGATATCAGCTAAGTCGCTTTTAAATGTCCCATAACCTTGACCAATGTACTTTTCAGTTATTTGGTCAAAAGTTAAACCTGATATAGCAGAGTATATCGTCATTAAGTTAGATATACCTGGTTTGTTTTCAACATCATATCGGACAACTGCTTCACTATCAGTAACTGCAGCTTTAATTTTCTTTTTCACAGATGCTAATGGTTCAAGTAAATAAATACAGCCCTTGCTTTCACCACTTGATTTATCCATTTTCTTTGTTGGTTCTTGAAGGTCCATTATTCTAGAAGATGTCTTGCTTACAAGACCGACTGGTTCAACGAATAATTCCTCATAACGATTGTTGAAACGATTAGCTAATGTTCTTGTTATTTCAAGATGTTGCATTTGGTCATCGCCGACAGGAACGTATTTGGCATTATATAGTAATATATCAGCTGCCATTAAGGCAGGATAAGTAAATAAAGAAGAAGTTACTCCCTGTACTTGCTTAGCCATCTTGTCTTTAAATTGTGTCATTCTTTCGAGTTCTCCCATATACGAAAGAGATTGCATAATGTAGCCAAGTTCCACATGCTCTTTAACCTCAGATTGAATGAATAATGTTAAATTATCTAAATCTAATCCACATGCTAAATATAATGCAGCAACATTCATAATGTTAGCTTTTAATTCTTTAGGATCCTGTTGAGTTGTGATTGCATGTAAATCAGCAACAAATATTAAAAATTCATGATCCTTCATTTCGTTTTGTAGCTTTACGAAATTCTTTAAAGCTCCTAAATAATTTCCTAATGTTGGAATACCAGTAGGTTTAATTCCTGATAAGACAAATTTCATTTTGTTTTCTCCTATAAAGTAATATATTAATAATAAAAAAGTACACTATTATTATTATAACCATTTTGAATAAAAATGCAAGTTTAATTATATTAAATGATAAAAAGCTTATTTACTAAAAAAAGCAAATGTAAGCGATTTACACGTCAAAAATCTTCAACAAAAGCGAAGAATTCAATTTTAAAAAGCGTTTACATTAAAAATTTATAAAATATAAGTTGACTTATGTATTGAAAAGTGTATAATAATTACATACACAAGAAAAGGTGTTAAATATATTAAAATATATTGGAGGAAGAAAGTATGAAATTGAGTAAAAAGCTTATAGTACTTGTTCTTTTCTTTGTATCCGCACTAGTTTTAGTTGGATGTAAGAAAAACGATAAGACTGTACTAAAAGTCGGAAACCCTGGATTAAGCGGCGATTTCGTAGCCGGATTTGGTTCCAGTGCTTATGACGTCAATGTTCGTGATTTAATTCATGGATATGGAACTTTAGTTGAAACTGAAGCAGGAGAATTTGTTTGGGACACAAAAGCTGTTCTAGCATCTACACCAACTACTGCTACAGACGCTGAAGGGAATAAAACATATACATTTAAATTACAAGAAAATTTAAAATGGAATACTGGGGAAAAAATAACTGCACATGATTATGTTTTGAATATATTATTATTATCTTCAAAAGATTGGTTAGCAATCGCTGATACAGCAGTTGCTGGAATTGATCTTGTTGGATATGAAGAATATAACAAAGCAGAAACAGTGGCTGAATTACCATTAGCTGGTGCTAGATTATTAGGTGATTATGAATTCGCTCTAACAATTAGAGAAGAAAATTTACCTTATTTCTATGAAACAACAATGGTATCATCTGGACCAATCGATGTTGAAACATACTTACCTGGATTTGAAGTTAAAGACAATGGTAGTGGTGCATATATTCATGATGCAAGAGCAAAAGAAGAAATTACAGCTGGTAATGCTACAATCGCTCAAATTATTGAATCTACAATTGACAGCCCAAGTGGTCAACGTTACCAACCAACAGTAACATCTGGTCCTTACCAATTTGTAAGTGCTGCTTACGGTGGTGCAATTGTTGAATTAAACCCTAACTTCAAGACTAACTATGAAGGAAAGAAACCAACTATTGATGAAGTTCATTTAGTTAAAATAAACCAAGAAACAAATGTTTCCCAAGTTATCTCTGGATCAATTGACCTTATTACTGGAGTTATCGAAGGTGAAAAAATAGAGCAAGCTAAAGCTGCTAAAGATAAAGTTACTGCTAGATCTTATATGCGTAATGGATATGGATTATTAGCTATGGCATCATATTATGGACCAACTGCTCAACCAGAAGTTCGTCGTGCTGTAGGTTACTTATTTGATAGAAACGTCTTCTTAAATGAATTCTTAGGTGGATATGGATCTTTAGTTAATGGACCTTATGGAGAAGCACAATGGTTCTTCAAAGAAACTAAAGATGAATTAGCTGCTGCTTTAAATAACTATGTATTAGATGAAAATAAAGCTAACGCTGAATTAGATAATAGTACTTTTAAGTTTGAAGCTGATGGAGTAACTCCATTTGATCCAGCTAAAGCTACTAAAACAAATAGTTACTATCGTCATGATGCTTCAAAGAAAGTATTAGAAATTAATCACTTAGGAACTACAGAAAACCAAGTTACAGTTTTAATTGGACAACAATTAGATAGTAACTTCTGGAAAGCCGGAATTAAATTCAAATCAAATGAAGCTGAATGGGATACTTTATTAAAGAATTACTACTATGGTTCTACATTACCAGAATCAGAAAGAGAATATCATTTATTTAACTTAGCTACTAACTTCTATTCAAATTATGATCCATTCTATTCATGGCATAGTTCGTTCGCAGGAACAACATATAACCCAGGTGGAATTGCAGATACTGAATTAGGTTCACTTACAGTTAAAATGCGTGAATTAGAAAATTCAGAAACAGAAAAGTTTAAAGAATATTTCGTAGATTTCGTGGTACGTTGGAATGAATTATTACCAAACTTACCATTATATTCAAATGAATATTATGATGTTATGAATAACAAATTCACAGGATTAGAGACAGGACCTGTTTGGAGATGGTCTCAAGACATTTGTGATATTAAACTCAAATAAGTAGTTAAATTTATTATTAAAAAATTATATAAGAAAATGGGAGAGATTCTCTCCCACTTTCTTTGTTTATTTTGTTATTTTTATTCTTCTGCTATTGTATCGGAGGAATAAAAATGATAAAATAGAGTATGTTAGGAGGAAATTTATGGCTAAATATTTATTTAAAAGATTCTTATCTTTGATACCAGTGGCTATCATCATATCAATAGTATTATTTGTAGTCGTTAAAATGGTACCTGGGGACCCCGTTTTAATGGCATATGGCGAAGAACTTGGATCACAGTTATATGCTGAGAACCCCGGTTTAAAAGAAGAGTTTATTGCACGTAAACGTGAAGAAATGGGTCTAGATAAAGATCTTTTCACTCAGTATACTAATTGGATTGGTAGAACTTTACGTGGGGAGTTAGGCTATTCTACAATGCGTAGACAAGATGTATCAATAGCTATTGCGGAGCCACTTAAAATATCCGTAATCATTAATATATTATCACTAGTACTTGCCTTTGTTATTTCTATATTTGTAGGTATAAAATCGGCAGTAAAAAAATATTCGGTATATGATACGACCTGGCAGGTCACGTCATTAGTATTTACATCTATGCCGACCTTCTTTATAGGAATGGGATTAATATTCCTCTTTCCTGTTGCCCTCGGTTGGTTTGAGTTTGGTGGGATGCCTTCATTAAGGGGAGACGAAGGATTCTTCGAATCCATTTTTGCTTATTCTAAGCATTTAGTTTTACCAGTAATTACTCTTACAATTGGAAGTTTAGCAGGAACAATTAGATATGTACGTAATGCTATGATTGAAGTGTTAGGTAAAGATTATATTAGAACAGCAAGATCAAAAGGATTAAGTGAAAAAGTAGTTATTTATTCTCATGCCTTTAGAAATGCTTTAATTCCAGTAGTAACAATTGTAGCTGGAAGTTTAGTATCTGTCTTTGGTGGTTCAGCAATTACTGAAACAGTATTTGCAATTAACGGAATTGGAAAACTATTAGTGGACGCTTTAAATGCAAGAGATTTCTCCATTGTTTTAGCCCTAAACTTTTTCTATGCTATTTTAGGATTGTTAGCTAACGTTATTATGGATATCAGTTATGCATTAGTTGATCCTAGAGTGAAGTTGAGTTAGTGGGGGAAGTATATGAAAAATAATCAAAATTTCTGGGGAAAAATTGGAAAGTCTATTAAGAATTTATTTATTCGTCTTTTCGGATTTGGCAGAGCTAAAAACGAATTAGATGATGAATTATTAGAAAATATAAAGAAATCCAATCAATCAAGTAAATTGAATGAAGAAGAAATGATGAGTCCAACCAAAAGAATTTTCAAAAAATTTATTAGAAATAAGGTTGCAATAGTTGGATTAGTCGTATTTATTGGAATTATTTTATTCTTAATTATTGGCGGAAATGTAATTAAATTTGATGCTAGTTATATGGAAGGATCACAACAATATATTGAGCCTAAAACAGGATATTTGAATGTTCCACGTAAACTTCAAAAATCAGGAGTTAAAGTAACTACTGATAATTATGGTGTTGAACAACATTTGATAGGTGTTGGTAATGCTTTTACTGTTGCTATTTCAAATGATAATGAAATATTTGTTTGGGGAGCAAATGTTGAAGGAATAAGGAATGTTCCTGAAGAAGTTAAAGAAAAAGCTGGAGATATTGTTCAATTATCTGTTGGTATGCGTCATGCAATTGTCCTAACAAAAGATGGAAATCTTTTAGGTTGGGGAAGTAATGGTTTTGAGCAAGCACAAAAGCCTGTTTATAATAGCAATATTGATTCCTCTTATCCACATAAAAAAGCTATTCAAGCATATTTTGATCCATCTGTTAGATCATTATACAAATCGGAAATGGCAACAACTATTGAAGAAGACCCAATTAAAAAAATAGTTGCAGGGCCACAAACAACATCGATTCTTACCGAATCAGGGCGTGTTTATAACTGGGGTATTACTAAAACAATTGGTTCATCAGATGCTGAAAAAAGCTATAATTATTTAGAAATATTATTTAGAGTAACAGATACACATTTACAATGGCGATACCTTAGCGAAATCAATGCTAATTATCGTGATATCAAATCTATCGAAGATATTAAAACACAATATGGCATAGTTGATGTTGAAGGTAAAACTATTGAATTCAGCTATAATACATCTGGTTTAAGATGGCGATATGAAGATGAAGGCGATTGGATTGTTTTGGCTACAAGAGCTGAATTATTAGAATTAATTCCAGAAGCTACTGCAAGAAAAATCGTTGATATCTATCAAATGCCGGAGCATATTATTTATGAATTTAATGACAATAGTTTTGTTATTATTGGAGTTGAAAATGCAGCAAAAAATGATGCTCCTGATTATTTAGAAAAAAGTGCTGAAGAACGTGGATTTAGTGTTTTAGATATAAAAGGAACTTTAAAGAATATATTTCTTCTTACAGATAAAAATGAAGTTTTTGGTTGGGGTACTTATAATACTTCTAACATGATTAATGATATTCCAGAAGAAGTTAGTTCAAGGAAAATTGTACAAATTGATACGGGAAGTTATCATGTTATAGCTCGCGATATTGATGGTAATGTATATACTTGGGGAAGCAGTAATGATTTAAATCAGTTAAATATCCCTAAGAAAATGGACAGTTCAGAATTTATTGTCTCAAATTATTTTAACAGTCTTTCAATAAATGAAGATGGAGAGGCTATTGCTTGGGGTAATAAAGGTTATATATTTGGTACTAACTATGTTGGTGCTGATAACTTTAAACGTATTATTAAAGGTGGTACACTAACAATCTCACTTGCAGCTATTGCTGTAGTAGTATCCTTAGTGATTGGCTTAATCGTTGGCTTAATTGCTGGATTCTATGGAGGTTGGATTGATAACTTATTGATGAGATTTGGGGAGATTGTAAATGCTTTTCCGTTCTTACCATTAGCAATGACTTTAGCGGTATTAGTTACTGATATGGGATTATCAGATACCGATCGAATGGTATTCATTATGATAGTTCTAGGTTTATTATCATGGCCAGGTCTAGCAAGATTAATCCGTGGACAGATTCTTGCTGAGCGTGAAAAAGATTTCGTTTTAGCTGCTAAAGCATTAGGAATTAAAGAAAAGCATATTATTACAAGGCATATTCTTCCGAACGTAATTAACGTTGTTATCGTTAATACTACGCTAAGTTATGCTGGATCTTTATTAACTGAATCAGGGTTATCATTCCTTGGTTTCGGTGTTAAATATCCTCAACCATCTTGGGGTAATATGTTAACTGGTGCTCAAAGCATGACAGTTTTAAAATATTATTGGTGGGTTTGGATCATACCTGCAGTATTCATTATTCTAACAGCATTAAGTGTAAACTTAATTGGTGATGGCCTAAGAGATGCAATGGATCCAAAATCAAATGAAAGATAGGTGAAATTATATGAAATTATTGGAAATAAATAATCTACATACCTATTTTACAACCAAAAGAGGCTTAATAAAGGCCGCGAATGGGGTTAGCCTTAGTATTGAAAAAGGTAAAACCTTAGGACTTGTAGGTGAAAGTGGATCGGGAAAATCAGTAACAGCTATGTCTATTATTAGACTGTTTGAAAGTAATCAAAAGATCCATGAAGGTACAATTACTTTTGATGGAAAAGTGTTGTCTGAAGCATCTGAAGAAGAACTTAGACATATTAGAGGTAATGATATCTCCATTATTTTCCAAGAACCAATGACTAGCTTAAATCCTGTATTCAAAGTAGGGCGTCAAATTAGTGAGGTTTTAATGCTTCACCAAGGACTTACTAAGAAGCAAGCTTTAAGAAAATCAATAGATTTATTGGCCGATGTAGGGATTTCAAATCCGGAAAAAATCATTGACCAATACTCGTTCCAACTATCAGGAGGAATGAGTCAAAGAGTTATGATAGCAATGGCATTAGCATGTCGTCCAAAGTTATTAATAGCCGATGAACCAACTACTGCATTGGATGTTACTATTCAAGCGCAAATATTAAAACTAATGAATGAATTAAAAGAACAATATGGTACATCTATTTTATTTGTTACTCATGATTTAGGAGTTATTAATGAAATGGCTGATGATGTTGCTGTAATGTATAGTGGGCAAATTGTTGAATCTGCACCAGCAAATGTTTTATTTGGTGAAAACCCAACTTATTCCCACCCATATACAGAAGGCTTAATGGCTTCAATACCGAGATTGGATACTCCAAAGGGAAAACTTGATGTAATTCCTGGATCAGTACCTCATCCGCTTAATTTACCAAAGGGATGTAAATTTGCTCCAAGATGTAAATATGCAACTGATAAATGTCGCGAACATGAAATAGATTCATATGAAGTAGAACCTAACCATTTTGTGAGATGTATTTATCCAAAGAGAGGTGCGAGAGATGAGTCAATTAAATAAACGTGAACCATTATTAGAAGTAAGAAAAATAAAAAAATTCTTTCCTTTAAAGAAGAAACATATTTTTCAAAGAGAAACTTATAATGTAAAAGCTGTAGAAGATGTAAATCTAACAATATATAAAGGTGAAACATTAGGACTTGTTGGTGAGAGTGGATGTGGAAAATCAACATTAGGTAGAGTTATCCTCCAACTCTATCCACCTACAAGTGGAAGTACTTTATACTATGGTATTCCTTTAAGACAAGCAAATCCTAATTATGTAATTAGAGATCTAGAAAGATTACCAAAAATTCAAGAAAAAGCTGCAATGTATTATAGCAAAGCAGTTGAATATGATAAATTAATAGAAGGTCTTAAAGAACAATTAAAGAGTCAAGAACATGTAGATCATTTAGCTGAAATTGAAGATCAAATAAAAGAAATTAAAGAAGAAATTGCTTCATTAAAAGCTCAAAGAAAAGATCATTTAAAAGAATCAAAAGAAGCTTTAAATGCTTCATATGCAAATTATCTTGAGATTAAAGCAGAAAAAGATAAGAATTTAAAAGAAGAAAAAGTAGTAATTGATAAAGAAGTAAATGAAATCTTATCTTTAATGAAAGATGAAAATCAAACTGAAATAATTAATTTACTTAAGGCTCTTCCTTTTAAAACTAATAAAATTTTGGCACAATATAAGGATGTTGCTAAGACTTCAAAAAAAATAGCTACATTAGAAGCTAAAATTAATGCAATAGACGCATCTAATCAAGAAGGTGTTAAGAACGCAAAAGTCGAACTTACATCTTTAAAAAACCAACATAGAGAACAATTAGATGATTCTATGCAAGCTTTAAGAAACGCTAATGAATCTTATTTTGCGGATAAAGAAGCAGAATATCATAATGTAAAAAGAATAAATGTGGAAGATGAAGTTAATCACCTTCTAGGTTTATTAGAAGAAGATAATCAATCAGGTGTTGTCGAATTTATTAAATTATTACCAATTGCAAATAAAGATCTTCTTATTCAATATAAGAAAGTTTCAATTATTAATAAAGCAATTGATATAAAAAATGCTAGAATAAGAAAAATTAGCACAACTAAACTTGATAGAGATATTGAAAGATATACTCATAAATCTAAAGAATGCAAAAAAGAAGCTTCGCGTCAGTTACGTGAGGGAAGTGAAACTTGTGGTGAATTTATTCTGGAAAAAGATATTGAGATTATCTCTCAATTAATGCTTGAAGAAGAATTAGCTCATCGCGAAGCATTTGCTTTAAGTAATGAATTAAAAGTTCTATCAAAGAACCCAACTGTAAATGTTGAAAGAATTAGTGAAATTAATGTTGAAATTGAAAAGCTTCGTGCTGAACAAGCAAAGCTTTTAGCTGATTTAGAAAGATATCATTTTAAGGATCCACAACCAATTACTGAGCGTTGCCTTGATCCAGAATACCAACAAAAAATGGAATCTAATAGGCAATTTGCGTTAAATCTTCAAAAAATCAAAAAGGAAGAAATGCGTAGAATTCGCCATAAATTACAAATAATTTTCCAAGATCCTTATTCATCTTTAGATCCAAGAATGACAGTCGGTCAAGCAATTAGTGAAGCCGTTGTTGAACATGGAATGTTTCCAAAAGGTAGTAAAGAACTTGAAAATTATGTAATTGAAACAATGGCAAAGTGCGGACTTGACCATTATATGATTCACCGTTACCCACATCAATTTTCAGGTGGACAGCGTCAAAGAATTGTTATTGCTCGTGCTTTAGCTCTACAACCAGAATTTGTTGTTTGTGATGAATCAGTTTCAGCATTAGACGTTTCTATTCAATCGCAAATATTAAACTTATTGGAAGATCTAAAAGAAAAGAATAACTTAACATATTTATTTATTTCACATGACTTATCAGTTATTAAACATATTAGTGATAGAATTGGTGTTATGTATTTAGGAAATATTGTCGAGTTATGTAACGCTGAGGATTTATATGAGAATTCATTACATCCATATTCAAAGGCATTAATTTCAGCGATTCCAACAACTAGTCAAGATAAGAAAGAAAGAATTATCCTTGAAGGAGATATTCCTTCAAATATATTTCCACCATCTGGATGTAAATTTAGAACTAGATGTCCATTAGCACGTGAATTATGTGCAAAGGTTTCTCCTAAACTAGAAGAAGTAGAACCAGGTCATATGGTGGCATGTCATTTCTATGAAGAAACAAAATCCTTATAGAAAGCCTACCCCAGAGGAAGAAGAAAGAGCTAGGAAAAATCTTGCTGAAAACCCGCCTTCAAAAAAGGATGTTTGGGCAATGATTATAGCATTCTTGATTACAGCATTACCAATTTTGCTGCTAATTCTTGGAGTCTTTGTACTATTTATATGGTTGATATTTTTAAGGGGTAATTAATTAAAAATTAAAAGTAGCAAGAATATATTTGCTACTTTTTGTATAAATAAAAGATAATTTAAAAAG
>ENA-UOOR01004011-UOOR01004011.1-fermentation-metagenome-genome-assembly--contig:-NODE-4011-length-12139-cov-2.480139_pt1 | contig 12139 bp, 10 predicted proteins | sample MGYA00245780_ERZ724029 | MGnify/ENA primary metagenome ERZ724029 (study PRJEB28704, sample SAMN03018315) | fermentation metagenome | biome: anthropogenic terrestrial biome; feature: soil; material... | reverse complement strand
AGAGAGTCCAGATATGTATATAACTAAGGTGGGGAAATTTCTTAGAAAGACAAGTTTAGATGAATTGCCACAAATTATTAACATTTTGAGAGGCGAGATGAGCATTATTGGCCCACGTCCTGCACTATGGAACCAGTATGATTTAATTGCAGAGAGAGATAAGTATGGTGCAAATGATGTGCTTCCAGGCTTAACTGGGTGGGCCCAGGTAAATGGTAGGGATGAGTTACCAATTCCCCGGAAGGCTGAATTAGATAGCTATTATATAAAAAACCTGAGCTTTGCTCTTGATGTTAAGATTTTTGGGCTAACTATACTAAATGTTGTTGGTTCTAAGGGCATTGTAGAGGGCAAACAAAATGAACTTAGTACATCGGAGAATAGGACTCAACAGTATCTCTAATGGAGGACGCTAATGCTTTTTGTTACTGGTATTACTGGGCACTCTGGAAGGTGGTTTGTCCAAAGACTTCAAAAAGAAAATTTTCAGGGTAAAATACGTTGCCTAGTTCGTAGTGGGAGTGATACTGCATTTTTTGATAATTGTGGTTTAAATATTGAGAAAGTAGTAGGAGATTTAACCGACCTGGATTTTTTGAGAAACTCCCTTAACGGTGTATCAACTGTACTACATATTGCTTCAATTAAATATTCCCCCAATGTTGTAGCAGCTGCAATTGAGAATAATGTCGAGTGGTGTATTTTAGTACACACCACTGGTCGTTTTTCAAAGTTTAAAAGTGCAGCGGCAGAGTATATAGAGATAGAAGAGAAAATTCTTAGGTTACGAGATAAAATAGGGGTTACTGTTTTGCGTCCTACTATGATTTATGGGTCTTCCCGCGATCGGAATATGTATAAACTTGTAGACTATTTATCTCGGCATAAATTTTTCCCTATGTTTGGTAGTGGTCAAAATTTAATGCAACCAGTTCATGCACGTGATCTTGGTGATGCTTATTATCAGGTTCTTATTAATCGGAAAAAAACTTTTAATAAAGAATATGATCTGCCAGGCAAAGAACCATTAGCTTATATTGACATTGTTCGAATTGTATCTAAGGCTCTTAATCGTAAAAACGTTATAGTTAAGTTTCCAATATGGTTTTCTCTTGGTGCAGCAAAAATTTATAATGCGATTGATAGTAAAGCAATTATTGCAGTAGAACAGGTGCTAAGAATGCAAGAAGATAAAGCTTTTCAATATGAAGATGCCATCAGGGATTTCAATTATGCGCCAGTATCGTTTGATGAGGGTATTTTGGAAGAGGTTAACGAGTTTTTGTCTAAGGTAAGAGAGCATTAACTATGAGAATTCTTGTAGTTTGCCAGTATTTTTATCCTGAACAATTTAAAGTAAACGATATATGCTTTGAATTAGTTGATCAAGGGCATAAAGTGACTGTGTTAACTGGTTTGCCGAACTATCCTTCCGGAATAATATTAAAAGAATATAGATGGTTTCGTAAAAGACATGAGATTATTAAAGGCGTTGAAGTCATTAGAGTTCCTCTTATTGGCCGTGGAAATAATGGAAAGATTAGTCTTGTGTTTAATTATTTGAGTTACGCAATAAACGCATCTATAAAAGCGTTATTTTTAAATAAGAGCTTTGATGCAATTATGGTTTACCAACTGTCACCAATTACGATGGCGTTACCAGCCTTACTACTAAAAAAAATAACTGGGAAGAAGATTTTTCTATATTGTCAGGATTTATGGCCGGCAAGTATATCTGCGGCAGGAATATCCAGTGAAGGCTTAATCCATAGAGTTTTGTTGTATTTCAGCAAGTGGGTTTATCATAGCGCTGATAAAATTGCGATTAGTTCTAAATTATTTCGTAACTATTTTAGGGAAGTAATAGGTATCAAAGATGAAATTTGTTACTTGCCGGTTTATGCAGAGAACATTTTTAATAATATTCCGGTGAAAAATCCTGATAATAATATCGTTAACCTTGTTTTTGCAGGGAATATTGGTGAGATGCAAAGTGTTGAAACCATTATACAAGCGGCTGATATTTTGAAAGACCAAACAGATATTAAGTGGCACATTGTTGGTGATGGTTCAGATCGGACAAAATGTGAAGAGTTGGCGCTGGGGCTATCAAATGTATTGTTTTATGGGAAATATCCTATTTTCGAAATGCCAAAATTTTACCAAATTGCTGATGCTTTTCTTGTTACATTAAAAGCGGATAAAATAATTTCCTATACATTACCTAATAAGGTGCAGTCCTACCTGGCTGCAGCAAAACCGATAATTGGTTCAATAGATGGAGAAACAAGAGTGGTCATCGGAGAGGCTCAATGTGGCTTATGCTGTGAGGCTGAAAATCCACAGGCACTTGCTCAACTGGTCAATAAATTCGTAAAAGAAAAAGATAAGCATATTTTATATGGGAAAAATGCTAGACATTATTATGAAAATAATTTTTCTAAGGAAATTTTTTTTGAACGCCTAAATTCTATACTAGAAACTATCTAAAGGGATGGTCAAGATGTTTAATGGCAAGACTTTACTAATTACTGGTGGAACTGGTTCCTTTGGTAATGCAGTTCTTAGGAGATTTTTAAATACCAACATAGGCGAAATACGTATATTTTCCAGGGATGAGAAAAAACAGGATGATATGCGAAGACTATATAAAGATGACAAGATAAAGTATTATATAGGGGATGTCCGAGATCTATTAAGCGTAAAAAATGCAATGCATAACGTCGATTTCGTATTTCATGCTGCAGCGTTAAAACAGGTCCCATCTTGTGAATTTTTCCCTCTTGAAGCTGTTAAGACAAATATTATAGGGACAGATAATGTTCTTACAGCAGCAATAGAAAGCGGCGTTAATAAGGTGATATGTCTTTCTACCGATAAAGCAGCTTATCCAATTAATGCTATGGGTATATCAAAAGCAATGATGGAAAAAGTATTTGTAGCAAAATCCAGAACTGTTTCACAAGGAAAAACAATGATCTGTGGTACACGATATGGTAATGTTATGGCTTCTCGTGGTTCTGTTATTCCGCTTTTTATTTCTCAAATTAAAAATGGACAACCTCTAACGGTTACTAATCCTGAGATGACTAGGTTTTTAATGAGTATTGATGAGTCGGTTGAGCTTGTTATATTTGCGTTCAAATTTGGGAACTCGGGTGATCTGTTTGTTCAAAAAGCTCCCGCTTCAACAATAGGGGATTTGGCACAAGCATTAAAAGAGTTATTCAATGCAGATAATGAAGTTAGGGTAATTGGTACTAGACATGGCGAAAAATTATACGAAACGCTTCTTACAAAAGAGGAATATATTCGTGCAGAAGATATGGGCCATTTTTTTAGAGTGCCTGCAGATAAGAGAGAATTAAATTACGACAAATATTTCTTTCAAGGCGATGAAAAGCTATCGCAAAATGGTGAATATAATTCGCATAATACTAAGCGTCTTAATATAAAAGAAATTAAAGAAAAGCTTCTAGGTTTAGACTATATACAACAAGAGCTAAAAGAGTGGGGAAAAGCAATAAAATGAAATTTTTTATACTTGGTTCAACGGGTATGGCAGGGCATTTAATTGCCATATTTCTGCAAGAGCAAGGTCATGATGTAATAACATTTTCACGAAGGCATTTTCCTTTTTGTAAAAATATAGTTGGAGATGCTTTTGATGTTAATTTACTTAAAAAAGTAATAAGTGAAGAAAAATTTGATGTAGTAATTAATTGCATAGGAATATTAAATAATTTGGCTGAAACAAGAAAAGACAAAGCAGCTTTTTTAAATGGTTATTTACCACATTATATTAGTTATATAACTAAAGATTTGCCCACAAAGGTTATTCAATTAAGCACTGACTGCGTCTTTTCTGGTAGGACTGGTAATTATAATGAAGGCTCTTTCAAAGATGGAGAAACATTTTATGATAGATCAAAAGCTTTAGGAGAACTAATAAATCATAAAGACTTAACATTTAGGAACTCAATTATAGGTCCAGATATCGATGTAAATGGAGTAGGTTTGTTTAACTGGTTTATGAAACAGCAGAGAGAAATTAATGGTTATAAAGCTATATGGACAGGGGTTACTACTCTTACTTTAGCAAAAGCGATAGAAAGAGCCACAGAAGAGAACTTAGTTGGTTTATATCACTTGGTTAATAATGAATTTATTAGTAAATACGAGTTACTTCATTTGTTTAATAAATATTTTAGGAATGGTGAATTAATTATTAATAAAAGTGATGACGTTATAGTAGATAAGTCATTAATTAATACTAGAACTGATTTTGACTTTATGGTTCCTTCATATGCCGAAATGATTAAAGAGATGAAAGAGTGGATTGTAAACCACAAGGCGTTATATCCGCATTATTTCTAGGATTTTAAAGGAGACTATAATGAGTAAACTTAAGGTAATGACAATAGTAGGAACAAGGCCAGAAATTATAAGGCTGAGTGAAGTTATAAAGAAGTTTGATAAGTATTTCCAACACATTTTAGTTCATACAGGCCAGAATTGGGATTATAATCTGAATCAAATATTTTTTGAAGAACTAGAACTGCGTGAACCCGATTTCTACTTAGATTGTGTAGGAAATAATTTAGGGCAAACTATAGGAAATATAATTGCCAAATCCTATGATTTGTTACAGCAAGAAGAGCCGGATGCGCTACTTATTTTGGGAGATACAAATTCGGCCTTATCGGCTATTCCCGCAAAGCGTTTGAAGATACCCATTTTTCATATGGAAGCTGGGAATAGATGTTTTGATCAAAATCTACCTGAAGAAATTAATAGGAAAATAGTGGATCATATTGCTGATATAAATCTACCGTATACTGAACATGCTAGACGTTATTTAATATCTGAGGGTTTTAGGAAAGAACATATTTTTGTGACAGGTTCTCCTTTAACAGAAGTGTTGGAAAAATATACTGGTAAAATTCAAAATAGCAATGTTCTAAATAAACTTGGGTTGCAGAAAAATAAATATATATTAGTTTCCGCTCACCGGGAAGAAAACATTGATAATGAAAAAAACTTTTTCTCATTAATGTCTGCTATTAATGAGATTGCAGAGTATTATCAATTACCCGTAATTTATTCAACTCATCCACGTAGTATGCAGATGATAAAAGAGAGAAATTTTCAATTTAGCCCACTCGTGAGAAGCTTACAGCCATTTGGCTTTTTTGACTACAATAATCTTCAACTTAATGCCTATTGTGTTTTGTCCGATAGTGGTACTGTACCTGAGGAAGCTTCAATACTAGGGTTTCCGGCTATTTCGATAAGAACTTCTACAGAGCGTCCTGAAGCTCTTGATAAAGGAAATATTTTGTTGGGCGGGATTAAAGAAAATGATGTTTTGCAAGCAGTAGAACTTTGTAGATCTATGTGGGAAAGTAATGAACCATTAGTATTGGTTCCGGATTATAAGGATATTAATGTATCAGCGAAAGTTGTCAAGCTAATCCAAAGCTACACAAAGATTATCAATAAAGTTATATGGCAGAAGGACTGAAACTATTGAAAAGAACAATAATGGTGTTCGATGTCCCCGCTGAAAGCGGTGGCGCGCTAACCATACTGAATGAATATTATAAAGAAGCAGTCAGGGGGAACGATCAAAACGAAATATGGTATTTTGTCATTAGTACTCCTAATTTAACGGAAACAGAAACTGTTAAGGTTTTACGTTTTCCCTGGGTTAAGAAAAGCTGGTTCCATCGTTTATATTTTGATATTTTTGTTGCCCCACGGCTTGTAAAAAAGTACAATGTAGACGAGATATTATCACTACAAAATGTCATTATTCCAAAGATTAAAGTGCCGCAAACCCTTTATGTTCATCAGACATTACCATTTATCGATAAAAAATTTAAAGTTACGGAGAATTTAAAGTGTTGGGTGTATCAGAATATTATTGGAAGAATGATATTTAAATCACTTCGGAAAGCCAACAAAGTTATTGTTCAAACAAACTGGATGAAAAATGCGTGTATTGAAAAGGTGGACATCAAGCCTGAAAAAATAACAGTTGTTGCACCTAAAATAGATATTGGGATAAAAAAATATTTTGAGCCAACGGAAGAAAATAAGCGTACGTTTTTTTATCCTGCAAGTGGACTTATATATAAAAATCATAAATTAATTGTGGATGCGGCGTTGGTATTAAAAGAGCGTGGAGTAAGTGACTATAAAGTGATTTTTACTCTAAGAGGTAATGAGAATAAACATGTTGAAAAACTGTATAATCAGGTAAAAGAAGCTAATCTGCCTATAAAATTTATCGGTACAGTTACCCGTGAGCAAGTGTTTAATTATTATAGCCGATCGGTTTTGATATTTCCATCATATATTGAGACATTTGGATTACCTATGTTAGAAGCGAAGTTACATCATGCGCCAGTGCTGGCATCTGATATGTCTTTTTCGCATGAAATTTTGGATGGGTATGAAAATGTGCAGTATTTTAGTCCAGAGGATGCTGAAGGATTAGCGGAAATGATGGAACACAATATTGTAGGTTAGTATGGTGGGGCGTATATGATAAAAAAACTATTTACGCTAGTAGTTGTGCTTTTCCCTATATTAGGTATATATATTAGTCCTATTAGTGGTTTTGATTTAGGCACATTTTGTTTACTGCTATTATTACCTTTTCTTTTGAGTGGTAATTTCAAAATTAGAATACCACTATATATGTTTTTATTAATTATGTACATATTATTAGGTTCACTAATTGCCTATACAGTTAGTGAACCGTCAGATTTAGCACTTGCAATGCTTAGAATGGGAAAGTTTATTATAACGGTAGTGATTGTTTTTATCATTGCAAAGGAGAAATTTTTCGATTACCAGTTTGCTAAAAAAATGTTAAAGATAATAACAATATCAGCGGTATCATATATTATCATTCAATCGATTTTATTCTATAAAACTGGTCGTTTGCTACCATCGGTTCCTTTCAACCTTATTCGCAATGAAGAATATGGAACTATCGATTATTCCCAGGCAGCCTCAATATTTTATCGCCCTGCATCTTTTTTCCTTGAGCCGGCGCACTTTGCCCAATATGTAGTAGTTTATTTAACTTATTGTTTATTTGGCGATTTTCAAAAGACAGAACCCCAATTAATAGCTGCGGTTTTTATCACTATTGGACTTTTTGTTTCTACTTCGGGGCAAGGCATATTATTAAGTTTTTTAATCTGGACATTTTGGTTGTTTAATCAATTGGCAAAATCAGGTATAACTAGAAAAATATATTTAATAATTTTTTGCATATTATTGGGTCTAATAGTGCTACCGAAAGTTTTTCAAACTGAGATTGTGAGTACTTCAATTAATAGAATAATAACTGATTCTGGCTTAGGAGTTGCTTCTAAAGGTCGTTTATTTTCATATTATTATTTCAATGAATTACCCCTGCTACAGAAAATTATAGGTACTGGATATGGCAATGTTCCAGCAGGTGTTTATCTAAATAGCGCAGCATATATTTTATATTGTAATGGTATTATTGGAATGGTAATTGTCGGAATGCTGTTTTATGATGCTTTTAGACATGCTAGATATTTTCAGAGGTATTTATGCATAATATATGCTTTATTAATAATGGGTAGTGCAACCTTTACGGCGAGTGGTATAGTTTTTTATTTTATGTTTATATATAGCGATTATAACAAAAGGGTTTACTTATAAGGATTAAAATGTATTGAATAATTAATTTTTGGTCATACATAGGGTTGAAATTGCATGGATAAAATTGGTTGGAAGGGAATTAACAAGTGAAAATTTCAATTATAACTATTGTAAGTTTAACAAATTATGGTTCTGTACTTCAAGCTTTTGCATTGTACAAATATCTTTTAGATTGTAAACATTTAGTTGAAATTATTAATTACTATCCACAATACTCTTCCGATAATTGGATAAACAATTTCAGAAAAAACATTTGGGATATATTTATGGCAAACCGTAAAGAAAAATTCAAGAAGTTTATAAGAGCAAATATTCGACTATCAGAAAACAGTTATAGCAATCGCTTTGAACTCCAAAAATTTCCTCCAAAAGCAGATATATATATTGCAGGTAGTGATCAAATATGGAATAGTGAAATAACACTTGGTGATCCATCGTATTTTCTTGATTTTATACAAAGTGACACTAAAATCTCATATGCTTCTAGTTTCGGACGAACTAACATTAGTCTTAACGAGCTGAGTGAGATTAAAGTTTATCTTAATAAGTTCGAGGCGATTTCAGTTAGAGAGGAGTCAGCTAGAGACTTATTAGCCGGGTGTGGTTTCAATAATGTTGATGTAGTGTTAGATCCAATATTTCTGCTTGACAAAAATGATTATATAAAATTAAGTTCGCCTCCTCAATATAAACATTATCTATTAATATTTACCTATGAAAGAAATGATACTCTGGATTTAGTGGTGAAATTAGTGACTGAAAAATTAAAAATAAGATCCATCTTGATAGGGCCGCCTCGTAAGACAGTTAAATGTGACGTACATGTTAAAAAAGCAGGCCCAGAGGATTTTATCGGGTTGATTGAGGGGGCAGATTATATTATTACATCTTCATTTCATGGGACTGCTTTTTCCATATTATTCAACAAGAACTTTATTACAGTAGCTCCATCAAGTAGAAAGACGAGATTAGATAATCTTTTGTCAATTGTAGGGTTAGAAAACAGACTAATTTCGGAACCTAATAATATTGATATTGAGAGAATTATGAAACCTATAAACTACAAAGCACCTTTGGATAAGTTAAATAAACAAATTATTCAATCAAAAAAATTTCTGTCTGAAACCATAACTTCATTGGAGAAAATAATGCATGAAAAAATAAATTAGAGCCGTAACGTCCACTTTATAGGAGGCTGTATTAGTGTCAGGTTATCATTATTCCAAAAATATATGCTGTGGATGTAGAGCTTGCGAACAAATTTGTGCGCAGAAGTGTATTGTGATGGATGCAGATAAAGATGGCTTTTTATATCCATTTATCAATAATAATAATTGTATTAGTTGTGGATTATGTAAAAAGGTTTGTCCGTTTCGAGATGGAGGCTATATTAATCCGTTAGCGGGAGATTATCCAGATACATATGCTTTTTATAATTACGATATGCAAACTAGAAAGAATAGCTCATCTGGTGGAGCATTTTCTGCCCTTGTAGATGCTTTTTGTAATAATAACTATGTGATATTTGGTGCAGGCTTTGATGAAAATTTTGTCGTTCGTCATTCATATGTTTTTGATAAGGATGAACTCTCAAAATTTAGAAAATCTAAGTATGTACAAAGTGACATGGGAGATTGCTATAGCAAGGTAAAAGTTTTTTTGAGTGAAGGGAAAAAAGTTGTTTTTTCGGGTACACCTTGTCAGATTGCTGGATTAAGGACCTTTCTTAGAATATCGTATGAAAACCTATTTTGTATAGATGTTATATGCCATGGGACACCTAGTCCAATGGTATTTGATAAATACAAACAATATCTGACAAGTAAATATGGTTCTGAACTGACTGCGTTTGATTTTAGGTTTAAAAGGAATGATGAATGGATTCCACCATATATGATGATGGAATTTGAAAATGGTAAACGATTAATGGTACCGGGAAGTGATGATCCATTTATGGTGGGATTTTACAAAATGTTATACCACCGTCCCAGCTGTTATGTTTGTCCATTTGCTAAAATACCACGTGTATCTGACATTACAATCGGTGATTTTATTGGCGTTGATACTATTGCCCCTCATTTAAATGATAATAAAGGTTTATCACTTATCTTAGTTAATACACCACGGGGGCGTGAAATATTTAATAATATGAAGGAATCATCGTCTTATTTAGAACCAGTTTCATTAGAAAACATAATACAATTTAATCCGCAGCTTGAACACCCGGTAAAAGTGAATTTATTGCGTAATAAGTTCATGAGAGATGTTGAAAGAATGGATTTTGCATCAGTCAGAAAAATATATTTGAAAGGTAGGCACCCTTTTAAGAGATTACTTTCAAACATTTTAGGTCCCAACTTAATTAAAAATATAAAGAAATCGTTACGTTTTTATTTATAGCGAGATCTTTGTTGTATTTTTGAATACTCTGAGGGATTTTACCGATCTATGGATATACTTAATGAAAGGCGACAATGGAATGAAAATATCTTTAATAACCATTCATGATGTAGGTAACAATTATGGTTCTACTTTGCAGAGCTGTGCGCTATATCGTTATATACAAAAATTAGGCTACGAAGTAGAGCTTGTAGATTACAAACCCCAATACAAGTCTTTAAAGGGTAGAGTAAGGACTTTTGTAGTTAATTTGATGTTTTTAGTAAGTTTTTTAAAAAGGGAAAAGCGGTTCAAAAACTATTACCTACCATATATGGAGTTAACTTGCAGCCACAGAACATATAAAAGTCTGTGTAAAAACCCACCACAGGCTGATGTTTATATGGTTGGAAGTGATCAAGTATGGAATGTTACTTTTCCATGTGGACAAGATGATGCTTATTATCTTAATTATATTGATTCTCCCAACAAGATGTCTTATGCTTCCAGTTTAGGTCGTGCTTTTAATGTAAACCAACTTTGTAACCTAAAACAGAAAATTCGAAATTTTTCCTATGTTTCGGTAAGAGAAAGATTTAGTAGTATTCAATTATCTACTGTTGGTGTGAATGCAAAGTATGTTCTTGATCCAGTCTTTTTGCTTTCTAGAAGTGAATACCTACAGGATGTAACATTGCCACCATGCAAAAATTATTTGCTAGTCTATGCTATAAATGAAGACGAGCTGTTAAACTCCGTTGCACAACGGATAGCATTAGAGCGTAACTTAAAAATTGTTCTTATTGGAGGTTTCGCAAAGAAGATTAAGTGTGATATCTTTTATCGATCAGCAGGGCCAAGAGAGTTTTTGAATCTAATTGCTAATGCAGATTTCGTTTTAACAAGTTCTTTTCATGGGACGGCCTTTTCTTTAATCTTTAATAAGCAATTTGCAATTGTTCAACCGAAGATTAATTCTTTACGTATTGAAGATATGTTAAATTCACTTGCTATAACTGATAGAGTAATCAAGACGTTTGACGATTTTGAAATACATAAAAAATCTATTGATTATTATATTGTCAATCAAAAACTGGATTCTTTAATTGTAGAATCTAAAAAGTATCTAATTCACAGCTTACGAGATTTAGAAAGCAGAATTATGGAAAGTGATCTATCAAAATGAATCATATTAAGATAGTAGAAAAGCTCAAATGTAGTGGATGTAGTGCTTGTATGAATATATGTCCCACCAACGCTATTATAATGAAACAGGATGAAGAGGGCTTCGTGTATCCAAATGTTAATGAGACTGAATGTATAGATTGTGGATTATGTATAAATACTTGTCCATTTATTTCGAAATCAAATTTTAATCTGTTTGCTAATGAACAGCCTCAAGCCTATGTATTATATCATGAAAATGAGAGGGTCCGGGAACAGAGTACTTCTGGCGGGGCATTTACGGCAATTTGTGAAACTTTTTGTAATGATAATAATTATGCTATTTTCGGAGCAGCATACGATGAAAGTTTAAATGTTTGCCATTCTTATGTAACAAATATCTCAGAACTTGGTAAATTGAGAAAATCAAAGTATGTCCAGAGTAAGATTGGAATGTCATTTATGCAAGCAAAGAAATTACTTAACGATGGTAAACAAGTTTTATTTTCAGGGACTCCTTGTCAAATTGCAGGGTTAAAAGCTTTTCTCAAAAAATCTTACGAAAACCTGCTGACTGTGGATCTAGTTTGCCATGGGGTACCAACTCCAATTTTGTATGACAAATATAAAAAATATATAGAACGTAGTTATAAAGATAAGATAACAGCAATTGATTTTAGGAATAAGGAGAATTCAGGCTGGGAAAATTCGAAAATAAGTATTTATTTCAAGAAACATATACCATATGAAAGGTATTCTTTAACTAAAGACGATCCTTTTATGAATGCTTTTCTTTCGCATCTTTGTTTTCGCCCATCTTGTTATTACTGCCCATTTGCAAAGGAGTTGAGAGTATCAGATATTACGATAGGAGATTTCTGGGGTGTTG
>ENA-UOOR01004005-UOOR01004005.1-fermentation-metagenome-genome-assembly--contig:-NODE-4005-length-12154-cov-91.131085_pt1 | contig 12154 bp, 8 predicted proteins | sample MGYA00245780_ERZ724029 | MGnify/ENA primary metagenome ERZ724029 (study PRJEB28704, sample SAMN03018315) | fermentation metagenome | biome: anthropogenic terrestrial biome; feature: soil; material... | reverse complement strand
CCCCCATAGTGGACTTTCACCACCAAGTTAACTGCCATGCACGGCACACAAAAAAAAGAAGCTGTCTCAAAACGAGTCAGCTTCTTTTTTTTCTTTAAGCGACAGCAAGGGTATTTTGGCGGACAAGATTTTTAATTTTGCCTGTTTTATCTGTTTTTGGCAGAAAGCGAAAGAAAAGGTATAAAACAGTACATGTTTTTTGCCCTTGAGACGGATTTATCCCTGTATTTTTACCTTTTCTGTGCAGTTTGAGCACATTGAAGGCTATGGCGAAGATGGCAAAGTCCATCATCACTTTCTCCGGTTGTTCATCATCAAAATGACGGAAACGGTTGTAACCTTTATTTGATTTTGATTGCCCGAAAACCGCTTCCGGTTCAATGGGACGGCGACTGCGGTGCAAAAGTCCTTCTTCGGATGTGAGCCTCTGCCGTGCCTTTTCTTTATGTCGATTCAGATTGTGGTTCACTTCTATGCATCTGTTTCCCTTTGCCGTGTGGCATAAACATCTCAGGGGGCAACCGTCACAGTTGGCAGCCTGATAGACAGACAGGTGCGATTCGTATCCGCTTTCGCTCTTGCGGGTGGTGTTTCCCGCCTTTTCCATATGTTGCCCCATCGGACATACGTAATAATCTTCTTCGTTGTTATAATATAGGTTTTGAACCAGGAAAGCGTTGCTCTTGAATGATCGGGTTTGTTCCTTGTGAAAATAGTTGTATTTGACGAAAGCTTCGATCCCGTTCTCTTCCATGAATTCGTAGTTCTCTTCACTGCCATATCCGGCATCGGCAACATTTTTCGCCGGGTATTTATCGTAACGATTTTCGAACCCCTTCAGAAAAGGAATCAGCGTGAGGGTGTCTGTCGGATTGGGGAAAAAGTCATAATGCGTATAAAACTGGTTTTCGGTAGATATCTGTATGTTATGGGCCGGCTTGAGTTGTCCGTTTTGCATGTGATCTTCTTTCATGCGCATGAAAGTGGCTGCCGGATCGGTTTTGGAATAACTGTTGCGGTTTCCTAAAACTTCCAGATGCTTCTCGTACTCCTGCAATTTGGGAAGATGTTCGTTCTCCAGTATTTTGATGGCTTTTGCTTCTTCTTTAGTACGGTTTTGGCGATTAAGCTCAGCGATACGTTTTTTGAGTTCTTCCGAGTTAATGGGCGTGGGTGGTTCGTCATCGGGAAGATTATCCTGTGCAATGCCTTCTTCGACCAATGCTAATATGCCCCTTATTTTTTCTTCAAGTCTGTCTTTGTTCTTTTCCACCGATTTGCGCCAGACAAAGGTGTAGCGGCCCGCACGGCTTTCTATTTTGGTTCCATCCGTATAGATCACATCCAGACTCAAATAACCCATATCTACCAATATCATGACCACCTGGGTGAAAATATCGTGAATGGCCGTCTTCAAACGCGAAGAACGGAAACGGTTGATGGTGTTGTGATCGGGAGTCTGGCCTGCCGAAAGCCACATGAAGCTGACACGGTCGTTCAAGGCCTCTTCTATTTTGCGGCACGAGTAGATGTTGTTCAGATAGGCGAAGATGACCACTTTAAGCATCATACGCGGATGGTAGGCGCTTGAGCCCCCGCCTTTGTAAGTATCCCTTATGCGACTCACATCAAGACTCTCAACTATCTGACTGACCAGGCGGGCGGGAGAATTTTCAGGAAGTTTTTCATTCAGACTTGCAGGAAAAAGTACTGCCTGTCCCTGTGAATAATCTTTGAATACCGGTTTTGCCATAGCCGTTAATTTTGACTCCAAGTTACTAAAATTAAAGGTGATGACAAAATAAAAAAGAGGCTGTCTTACTTTTGAGACAGCCCCTTTTCTTGATTTTACTCAATTTCTCAGTGGACCTGGAGGGATTCGAACCCTCGTCCAAACGAGGAATTAATTTGCTTTCTACATGCTTAGTCTCATTTTAATTGTAGGGAAAGAGCGCGACTGAAACCACCAAACTCCATCCTTAGCTTTTTAATTTCGGAAAGGAGCCAAAGCTTCTCCCCTCCTATCTCCGATTTGCCTGCACCACCTGATCGGCACGCTTCGAAGCCACAGCTTCCGGGTGATGTCCTGTCCCGGCACCTTGGCCGGGATTAAGCGATTAACCTACTGTACTTCGGTTACGCAGCAAGAGCGTAATTGTTATTATTGCCAGTTATAGCTTTGAAGATTGATATTAAAGTGCAAACCAACAACGCACTGCATGCTTACAAACCACTTCTGCCCGCTGTCAAAACCGGTCAAGCCCATAATTGAATCGTGTAATTCGACACAAAGTTAATGAATTGGTTTAAAACGAACAAATTTTTCTTTTCAGTGTATAATGCCCCGCAAATACGCATGTACTTATCACATATATACACAGTAAATATTAGACACGTAAAGGTTTTACGGGATTCCCCGTACGGTGAAACAAGGACAGCAAACATCCAACTTCAGTGAACGGTTTAGCGATTTTTATAACACCTGTATAAGTTCAAGCATGCAAGGGAAAGAGGAGTTGCCACATTTTCGACCACAATTTGAAGGGTAATCTCCTCGTTTTTTGAATTAAAATCTATATTTTTGTAAAAAATTACCAGATCGAATGAACAAAATTATAGCGAAGGAGAATTTTTCCGACAAAGTTGTCAAGTTTGAGATTGAAGCCCCGTTGATTGCCAGAAGCCGTAAAGCCGGTCACTTTGTGATGGTCAGGGTGGGCAAGAAAGGGGAAAGGGTGCCTTACACCATCGCCTCATCAGACCCCGTGAAAGGTACCATAACCCTGGTGATTCAGCGGGTTGGAAAATCTTCAGAAAAAGTTTGCCAACTGGAGCCGGGAGACTATATTACGGATTTGGTCGGCCCGTTGGGAAAGGCCACGCACATTGAAAATTTCGGTACGGTCCTTTGTGCCGGAGGAGGTGTGGGTGTTGCCCCCATGCTTCCGATAATTGAAGCCATGAAAAATGCGGGCAACCGGGTAATTACCGTCCTTGCCGCCAGAAACAAAGACCTGATCATCCTGGAAGATCAGGTACGAAAATTTTCAGACGAAGTGATCGTTATGACCGACGACGGCTCATACGGACAAAAGGGATTGATCACTGCCGGAGTGGAGCAGGTAATTCTGCGCGAACCGGTTGACCTGTGCGTTACTATCGGCCCGGCAATCATGATGAAGTTCGTATCGGAGCTGACGAAAAAATACAGTGTGCCCACCGTTGCCTCACTCAACACGATTATGGTTGACGGCACCGGGATGTGCGGTGCCTGCCGGGTGACGGTGGGTGGGGTCACCAAGTTCGTCTGCGTGGACGGGCCGGAGTTTGACGCCCATCAAGTAGATTTCGATGAGATGCTGATGCGGCTGAAAGCGTATAATTGATCAGAACAAAGAACAAATAACAAAGAGCAAAGAACAGAGAATAAATGCCTACACAAGAATATCTGCAAGCAGAAAGAGCACAGTTGTGGCGCGAAGAGTTGCGCAAAACGCTAAAAAACAAGGAGAGAACCAACCTCGTTCGCGTAAAAATGCCGGAAGTGGATGCGACAATCAGAAGCCGCACATACGATGAGGTCAATCTGGGACTGACTCCGGAACAAGCGCAAGCCGAATCTCAACGGTGCCTCGACTGCGTTAATCCCACCTGTATTACCGGTTGTCCGGTTGAAATAAACATCCCCAAGTTCATCAAGAACATCGAACGTGGAGAGGTGCTGGAAGCGGCTAAAGCGCTAAAAGAGACCAGCGCCTTACCTGCGGTTTGCGGTAGGGTTTGTCCACAGGAAAGGCAGTGTGAAAGCCAATGTTTTTACACCCTGAAACTGGGCAAGGAGCCTGTAGCTATTGGTCATCTGGAACGGTTTGCCGCTGACTTTGAACGCAAAAGCGGCAACATTTCCATTCCCGAGATTGCTCCGGCAAACGGTATAAAGATTGCCGTCGTGGGATCCGGCCCTGCCGGGCTGGCTTTTGCCGGCGACATGATTAAACTGGGTTACGACGTTACGGTTTTTGAAGCATTGCATGAACTGGGGGGCGTTCTCCGCTACGGGATCCCCGAGTTTCGCCTGCCCAACGATATCGTGGATATAGAGATTGATGTTTTGAAAAAAATGGGTGTTAAGTTCATCACCAACTGCATCATCGGGAAAACCATTTCACAGGAAGAGTTGAAAGCCGACGGCTATCGGGGTATCTTCATCGGAAGCGGTGCGGGATTGCCGAATTTCATGAATATTCCGGGCGAAAATCTGATCGGAGTGATGTCGTGTAACGAATACCTCACGCGGGTAAACCTGATGCAAGCAGCAGACCCCGAAAGCGATACCCCCGTACAAATGGGGAAAAAAGTCGCCGTTATCGGAGGAGGCAATACCGCGATGGATGCCGTACGAACAGCTCGCCGGCTGGGTGCGGAAAAAGCAATGATTGTTTACCGCCGTTCGGAAGAAGAGATGCCTGCACGTCTGGAAGAAGTGAAGCATGCCAAAGAAGAAGGAATAGATTTCCTGACATTACACAATCCTATTCGTTACGAAGGGGACGAGCGAGGACATGTACAGCGGATGCTGCTGCAACGGATGAAGTTGGGTGACCCCGATTCTTCCGGCAGGAGAAAGCCGGTGGTGATCGAAGGGGATACGGTCTGGGTGGACGTAGACGAAGTTATCGTGAGTGTGGGAGTATCGCCCAACCCACTGATCCCATCCTCTTTTTCGGGCCTGGAGATTACTTCGTGGGGAACCGTTGTGGTAAATTCAGACACCATGCAAACTGCCGATGAGACCATTTTTGCCGGCGGCGATATTGTCCGGGGCGGAGCAACAGTGATCCTTGCCATGGGTGACGGCAGAAAAGCAGCCAAGGCGATGCACGCATCAATGAGTTGACAGGTACTCCCCTATCCTTCCGCTGATCTGTAACAATGAAATTTCGTAAAGTTTGGTGCGGTACTGTGCGGTGAGTAATCGCTGCTCGGCCTGAAGAAGGCTTACCTGTGCTTCACGCAACAGAATCCCCGAAAGGTCGCCCAGCTTGTACCTGTCCATCGCAATCTCGTAGTTGATCTGCGCATTTTCCAGGCTTTCCTTTTCGAGGTTAGTGAGTTGTATATTGTTTTGATAGGCAAGCCACATATTGGCAAAATCGCTTTGCAGCATAAGCTTCTGCCTTTCCACCTGAAGTTCTCGGTTGTCTATCCGGATCCGTGCATTTTTCTGTTCACGACTCCTATTAAACCCGTCGAAAATGGTAAAACCAAGCGTAACCCCTACCGTAGGGCCCCAGGTCCGCTGCTTGTCGAAATTCCCTTTGGTGTAGTCGTAGTGTGTGAATCCGTATCCGCCGTTCAGCCTCAGGTAAGGATAATTCTGGCTTTGCAGCGTTTTCAAATCGAATTCGCTCAGCACCTTGTTTTTTTCGGTCAGGAGCAGTGCGGTATTTACTTTCATCATGTTGTCGTAAAGTGCCGGTTTAGATAGCATCGGGTCAAACGAGATGGTTGTATCGGCAGCCATAAAATGCTGTTCAACATTACCTGTACCCATCATCTCATTCAACAGAATGCGCGAACTGTGCAAAACCTCGTATTGCTGAATCAATTGCGAGCTGTCGGCATTAAAATCCACGCGCGCCTGCTGCAGGTCGAGCCGGGAGAGTGAACCTATCTGGTAACGCGCTTCCACTATTCGCAGCCGCTCACGTGACAGGTTCAGCGCCTGGCGTAAATTCCGCATGCGTAACGTTTGCTGAACATAGTTGTAGTATTCAGCCGAAATATCAGCAATAAAGTTCTCCACCGCCAGCTGAGTATTCAGTTCGCCCACCGATTTCAGTTCCTGCAGGCGTTTATAGTTTGTCTGGACCTTGAATCCTTCAAAGATAGTCCAGTTCAGGTTTAATCCGGCATCAAGCGTTTGTGTCACGGAGTTTCTTGTCGTGACTGCCTCGCCTCCACCTGCCGGAAACTGATTGGAGCTGCTTTCCCGTACACTATACCCTGAATTCAGTCCCACTGAAGGAAGGAATCCGGCATTACCCAACGTCAGGTTGTTGTCGGAAATCTGTTGTTCGTTCCTGCTGATTTTCAGGTCGTAGTTGTTCTCCAACCCGATACGTATCACTTCATTTAAATCTATAACTGCCTGTGCAGCCGATAAAAAAGGGAGCAGAAGCACAATAGCCGGAAGAGCGAATCTCTTTAATTTAAACATGTTGAACTTCGATGTTTTCTTTTGTTTTCGATTTTCTACTGGTGGATAAATACATGTACATGGCCGGAACGACAAACAACGTTAACAGTGTGGAAATAAGCATGCCGCCAACTACGGCAATACCCATTGCAATACGTCCGTTGGCTCCTTCTCCGGTGGCCATTGCCAGCGGCAACAACCCCAGTATCGTGGATATACTTGTCATTAATATCGGGCGTAAACGCTGGATGGAGGCGCCCATCACCGCGTCGTACTTGTTCATTCCCGCTGCCTGGCGCTGGTTGGAAAACTCAACGATAAGGATTCCGTTCTTGGCGACCAAACCGATCAACATAATGATCCCTATCTGGCTGTAAATATTCATGGTAACCCCAAACAACCACATAAAGAGCAAGGCACCAAAAACAGCTAACGGAACGGTAAGCATAATTACGAACGGGTCTTTGAAACTCTCGAATTGTGCGGCCAATACCAAGAAAATAAGTATGATGGCTAGCCCGAAAGCGAAAAGCAAACTGGAAGAGCTTTCACGAAAGTTTCTCGATTCGCCTTCCAGCGCCGTCCGAAAGGTTTCGTCCAGCACTTCTGCCGCAATCCTGTCCATCTCTTCCAACCCTTCGCCCAGCGAATACCCTTGTGCCAAGCCGGCTGAAACGGTTGCTGAGTTAAACCGGTTATATCGGTACAACTGCGGGGGAGCAACGGTTTCTTCGAGTTTGACCAGGTTGTCCATTTGGATCATCTGTCCCGAGGAATTTTTCAGGTAGATGGTTTTCAGATCAAGCGGTGTGTTCCGTTGCTGGCGGTTTATTTCTCCCAGCACCTGATATTGTTTTCCGTTCATGTAAAAGTAACCCATGCGCTGGCCGCTTAATGCATATTGCAAGGTTTGCCCGATATCGCGGGTGCTTACGCCCAGCAGAGCTGCCTTATCCCTATCGATCACGATTCGGGTTTCGGGCTTGGTGAACTTCAGGTTGACGTCGGCCATCTGAAAATAAGGGCTTTGATTCACCTTTTCCATAAATGGAGGGATAAACTCCTGAAGTTTTTCGATGTTGGGCGCTTGCAAGATATACTGGATAGGCATCCCGCCACGACGGCCGCCAAAAGTGGACTGCTGCTGCACAAACGCACGGGCTGCCGTCTGGTTTCTAACCGCAGCAGACAACGCATCGGCCACTTCCATCTGGCTTCTTTCGCGCTCCTTAATGTCCGGTAAAACAAGCCGGACCATTCCGAAAGTACCCCTGATCATGGTAATGTTTGATTCTCTTTCCCAGGCCACGGAATCTGCAATTCGTGAAATACCTTCGGTATAATCTCTTGTAAACTCAAAAGTCGCCCCTTCTGGGGTAGAAGTCCGGATCATAATTTGTGATCGGTCTTCCAGGGGAGCCATCTCGGCCGGAATGGTATTCCACAAAACCACAATAAGTACCAATGCCACCCCAATAACCGGATAAATCAACCACCTGCGGTGAAGAAACGCCTTCAGCGACCTATTGTAAAAAGCATTCATTCCCTGGAAGAACTTCTCGGTCTTTTCATAGATCCTATCGTGTTTTTCTTTCTTTTTCAGCAGTTTCGACGAGAGCATCGGAACAAAGGACAGTGCAACAAAAGACGAAATTATTACCGCTCCCGAAATAACGATACTGAACTCCCTGAACAAGCGTCCCGTCATTCCTTCCAGGAAGATTATCGGAAAGAATATGGCGACCAGCGTAATGGTCGTGGATATAACGGCAAAAAATATCTCTTTCGAACCTTCCACAGCCGCATCCCTAGGAGACATTCCCTGTTCCACTTTCGCATAAATGTTTTCTACTACTACGATGGCATCGTCCACCACCAGTCCCACGGAAAGCACCACCGCAAGCATGGAAAGCACGTTGATGGAAAATCCCGCCAAATACATGATAAAGAATGTCCCGATAAGCGAGATGGGGATAACCAGTGTGGGAATAAGCGTTACACGGGTATTTCTCAGGAAGAGGAAGATTACCAGCACCACCAGCACAAAAGCAACCAAAACCGTCGTTTGCACTTCGGAGATGGACGCACGGATAAACCGTGTATTATCGAAAGCGACATCGAGCTTAATATCTTCAGGCAAGTCCTTGCGCATCTGATCTATTCTCAATGCAGCCTCGTTGGCAATCACAATCTGATTGGCCCCGGGTTGCGGAATGATCACACAGCTGACCATAGGTATACCGTTACGCCTGAGGATATTTTTCCGGTTTTCCGTATCCAGTTCTGCCGTTCCGATATCGCCAAACCTTACGATCCGGTAATCGTCCTCGATAATCACCATGTTGTTAAACTCTTCAGGGGTCTGCATCAGCCCCATGGTGCGGATAGATTGCTCAATATGGTCTCCCTCGATGCTTCCGGCCGGCAGTTCAATATTTTCCCTGTCCAGGGCATTTTTCACATCCATGGGGGTAATGTTATAGGATGCCATTCTTACCGGATCGAGCCACAAGCGCATCGAATACCGGTTTTCTCCCCAAATCTCCACCGCACTCACGTTGGAGATGGTCTGCAAACGTTCCTTCACGGTAAGCTCGGCTATTTCGGACAATTGCAACAGCGAGCGTGTGGGGCTTTCGACCGTAACCTGCATAATCGGGTCGGCATCGGCATCGGCTTTGGCAACCGTTGGAGGATCCGCATCACGAGGCAAATATCGCATAGCCCTGGAAACCTTGTCGCGTACATCGTTGGCCGCCGTTTCCAAATCAACGCTCAATTCAAACTCAACGGTTATTCTCGAGTTTCCCTGGCTGCTTTGGCTCATCAGCGAGCGAATACCAGGGATCCCGTTGATGTTTTGTTCCAACGGCTCTGTAATCTGGTTCTCGATCACTTCGGCATTTGCACCGGGATACCCCACGGATACCGTAATGATGGGATTATCCACGTTGGGATACTCGCGTACGGCCAGGCTGGTATATCCGATCACCCCGAAAATGATGATGATCAGCACCAACACCGTGGCTAAAACCGGACGATTTATACTGAGTTCGGATAAGGTCATACTGTTAGTCCGTTGGTTTGGAAATTATTTCTGAAATTTTTACCGGCAATCCATTTCTCAACTGCATCACACCGGTTGTAAGTAATGTATCTCCGGCAGATAGTCCGGAAAGCACCTGTACGGAAGATGCTGTCCGGTACCCTTTGGTTATCTCTACTTCCTGTGCCTGCCCGTTTTTATAAATGTAGGCAATATCCCTTCCCATTTCGGTAATGCTTGAGATGCTCGGAATAACTATGGCATCGGGAATTTCGCTTATTAATGTCTGAATGGAGGCAGAAATGCCCGGTTTCAGCTTTCCGCCCGGATTAGCATAGCGTGCGCGGGCTTTCAACGTCAGCGTCTTGGGATCCAACTGCGATTCCACGGCATATACCTCTGCCTCATATGTCGTTAGGTCGTTGGCTACCGTAAAGGTTATTTTTGCTCCGGGAGGTATCTGACTGACTTGATTTTCGTTCATGGAGAATTCCAGCTTCAACGGCGAAATTTTCGTCAGTTTTGAAACGATCACTGCAGGTGATGCATATGCTCCCACACTTACCTGGCGCAATCCGATAACTCCGCTGAACGGCGCCCTTAACTCGGTTTGAGCAATTCTAGATTCAATCAGGTCGATATCGGCCTTCAGCTTTTCCAGTTCAGTGGTTACCGTCTGATACGTCTCCTGGCTGATGGCATCTTTTTCGAGCAGTGTCCCCTGCCTGTAAACCCGATCCTGCGCCAAAGGAAGCTGCGTCTGAAGTTTTCTTAATTCGGCTTGTAAAGGGGCATCGTTTACCTTGGCGAGCAAGGCTCCCTGAGTAACAAACGACCCTTCTCGAAAATAAATATGGGTAATCTTACCGGAGGTTTCAAAAGTGAGGTCAACTTCTTCCTCGGGCAATAAAATGCCCCGGGCAATATAGAGATCGCTACGCAGGACCTGCGGTTGTAAGACCATGGCAGTCACACTCAACTGCTGCCTTCCTGCTCCTCCTCCGCCACCCCCTCTAGGCGGTCCCTGATTTTCTGTTTGTGGATTACCGGAAGAAAAAAGCGATTTTATTTTCGGGAAAAAAGCCATTCCCAAAATCAGTAAACCAATAACTGTAAATAGTGAAATTTTGGCGTTTTTTTTCATTTTTCAGTCCAAATTTTGCCAAATTTAGCGATTAAAAGCCACAACAAGAGGAAGCGGACGTTCTTTTTAGTCTTTTTTAAAATTCAAAATCGACAGACCGGACAAATCCATCGACGAAAATCAATAAATCAAACTCGAGAGCCCGCTAAATTTTCCTGGGTTTACAGGCTTGTTTTTCCTTCTTAACCTTTGCTCCACATTTCTTACAAACGTATTTCGGCTCTTTGGCTTCTTCAAAATCTTTTTCTTTGCAAGCAGTCTTGCCCATACAGATATTTTTTTACCCGATAAAACAGCCAAAAACCTGTTTTTGTTTTGAAAACCGAAATAATTAAGTTTTATCGGACAGCATATCCGAATCATGCCTGTTTTAGAACACAGTCTCTCCACAAGACATTTACAGATCTCATATTTAGCTGTATATACTATTGATCAACAATAAACACATAAGCAGTAGCATCGGGTATACCCATCGCACCGTAATAAGTACCAATTTTTCCTTTTATTTTTACCTCTTTGCCCAGATTTCCCGGATTTGTTTTCAGATTCAGGTTATCTCTGATTTCTCCCGGAGGAAGAGACACGGGAAATGTCTTTGCACCGATCGTTTCACCGGGTGATTCGGCTAAAGCGAGTGAAGTATCTTTAACTTTGGTGTTATTCGTCAGGTCGTTGGTAAAAGTACCGACGGTAGTGCCGGCATAACCACCCGCGATAAATCCTTTTACCCAAACCCCGCTTGACGGTGATACATTTCGGGCATCTTCAAGGGTATATGGATTTTCCAAGGTTCCCTCCCCCACGGGTTTATAGACCTTAAAATCTTTTGACACCGTTGCCGTTTCACCTGGCACATCCAGCCAATTGGCGATGGTGGCCGTTGCGCTGAGCGGATAACGTGTATCCAACTCAATCGTATAGGTGTATTTATATCCCGACTTGAATGAGGTGATGATTGTTGAGCTGTTCAAATCATAAACATAACCATATTCCCCGTTAATGATCTCCAGGGTTGCATCCGCCAGGCTTTCAGCAGGCAAGACAATGGCTTCGGCTGATGCTCCGTCGTCACTCATTCTCATTGCAATATCTCCTTTTGCTGAAGCTGTTTGCGACTTGTCCGCCAGGGAGAACACTCCCTGGGTATTGGTTCCTTTTATCGTTACTGCAGTGTTCATCAAAGCCGATCCGTCGATGGTTTTAAGATAAACGACCAGCTTCGATAACTGATGAGTGAAAGAGAGATCGACGGATGGAGAGTTCTTATTTAAATCTGTGGCATTGTCTGCATACAACAAGTCAATCGCAGACGGGTCAGTCTGATCAGTCACATCGACTGCATATTCAAAAGCCGCGCTAACAGTTCCGTGGGGGTAATAGGCAATAAAATCCACGTTTGTCCCGTCAATTGGAAACTTCACATCGTGTGAAACGGCAATAGGGTTGAAAGTTCCGTCGCCCTCCGTTACGTATTTCGCATTTTTTGCTCGAACGGATCCTTCGGTAAGCCCGTTTCCGGCCGTAACCATATAAATCCCGATAGCATCCCCTTCAGTCCAGGTATCGTTAGAAACCCGTGTCCTCACGCCGTCAATGCAGGCATTCACCCTGATGCTTCTGTTTATGATTGAAAAATCGATTCTTTCGCCTTCACAGGCAAGTAAAAACGGAAGCATAAGAAATAAGAGCAGATGATTTGTTTTCATAATTCTTTCCATTTAAAATCCAAATAAAATTGGACAATTCACTTTAATTAACTTTTAAA
>ENA-UOOR01004003-UOOR01004003.1-fermentation-metagenome-genome-assembly--contig:-NODE-4003-length-12156-cov-2.850756_pt1 | contig 12156 bp, 14 predicted proteins | sample MGYA00245780_ERZ724029 | MGnify/ENA primary metagenome ERZ724029 (study PRJEB28704, sample SAMN03018315) | fermentation metagenome | biome: anthropogenic terrestrial biome; feature: soil; material... | reverse complement strand
TATGATGCTTTTAACAAACTACATTATGGCTTTTAGCGCGATAGGCAGCGTAATATTAGGTGTTTTGTTAATGTTTATTATTATAAAGATATCGCAAAAATATTTTAGGAGACAACAAAACTCCTTAGGCGAATTAAACGGTCACATAGAGGAAATTTACGCCGGACACAACGTAGTAACAGCTTACAACGGCCAGCGAAAAGCAATGGAAAAATTTGCAAAAATAAACAATGAGCTTTATGTCAGCGCATGGAAAAGTCAATTTTTAAGCGGACTTATGCAACCGCTGATGGGATTTGTAAGCAATTTTAGTTTTGTTGTGGTATGTGTAATAGGCGGAGCATTGACCATCTCGGGATTAACTCAAATTGGCGTTATAGTCGCCTTTATGCTTTATATTAGGTATTTTACCAACCCGCTTTCGCACATAGCGCAAGCGACAACCAGCTTGCAGTCTATGGCTGCGGCAAGCGAAAGAGTTTTTGAGTTTTTGGATGCGGAAGAAATGAAAGCGGACGATGTAAAAACCGTATTAACTGACATAAAAGGCAACGTAACGTTTAAAAATGTTAAGTTTGGTTATTCCTCCGAAAAAACAGTAATAAAAGATTTTAATGCCGATATTAAAGCGGGGCAAAAAGTAGCTATTGTAGGCCCTACCGGAGCAGGGAAAACAACCATTGTTAATTTGCTTATGCGTTTTTATGAATTAGACGAGGGGCAAATTTTAGTGGACGGCGTACCGCTTACCCACTTGACACGTTTTAACGTGCATAGCTTATTTGGTATGGTACTGCAAGACACTTGGGTTTTTGAAGGGACAATATTAGAAAACGTGCGGTACGGAAAAAACAATGTATCTGACGAAGAAGTATTTTCCGCCTTAAAGGCTGTAGGCTTGCACCATTTTATTATGACTTTGCCTGATAATTACCATGCAATTTTAGACGACAAAGCAGGACTGTCCTCCGGACAAAAGCAGCTTTTGACAATAGCTCGGGCAATGATAGAAAACGCACCTATGCTAATTTTAGACGAAGCAACCAGCAACGTTGACACCCGCACAGAAATAATCACTCAGCAGGCAATGGATAAATTAATGAAAGGCCGCACTTCTTTTATTATTGCGCACCGACTGTCCACAATAAAAAACGCTGATCTTATATTGGTTATGAAGGAAGGCGATATTATCGAAAAAGGTACACACAAACAATTGCTAAAAGACAACGGCTTTTATGCCGAACTGTATAACAGCCAGTTTACGATGTGATAGGATACAGCTTTACAATTGATGTATACCAAAACTGTCAAATTAAAAAAATACCTTTGCTTTTTCACCACAAAAAACAGCCCCGTTTTGGGGCTGTAAGTTTTTAGGTAATTTTGCTAACATTAAGGTGTTTCGGTTTTGTTTGCTGTTACGCTGATTTTTACAACGTTTTCGGCTTCCGTTTGATTATCGCCGTTTATCACAACGGAATATCCGTCAATGTCATGGCTACTGCTTTTTGCGCTGTCAAACACGTATGCACTCTTTGTATCGTCCCAAACCAGTTCAATTGTGTCGCCGGAATTGTCCACTAATACAATGCCTACGTTTTTGTCTGCTTCTACCGTTATGATATAACTTTCCGCCGTATTATTGACAGCTATATCCACTTTTTTTGAAGCTCCGTCCAAAACTACATTTTTTTGAGTAAGGTCGCCTTCTACCTCAATTGTGGTTAATGTAGGAGTAATAAAATCATCGGGATAGAATGCTGTGCCGTTATTTATTAATACAATAGCCGACGTTAAACAAAACATAAGCAAAAACGAACAAATTATAGCCAAAAACAGCTTATTACGCTTAACAACACTCATATGATTTACCTCCTATTTTACTTTACATGTTATTATAACATATAAAACACATAATGCAAACAATTTTACATACCTTTTTAATATTTTATGAAAATTATGTTATTTTTGACAATTGTGCTTTTTTATGGTTTTTTTGGCAGTTTTTTGTAAAGATATTTGTTTAATTAGCTTATTCTGCCATTATTTTAATAATTTCCTTATCTGTTTCCTTCATGCCTTTTTTTGCCAACCTGCCTACATTTGCTATCGTTTTATCCACGCCCTTTGTAATTATGCCTTCGCCGCCCAAAAACTCCTGACCATTTAGATACATTTGATATCCGAGTAGCCCCACAAAAACCGATGCCGCTATTTTGCCCGCACAACTTGGCTTTGCGCCGTCGCATATTATGCCGCTTGCTATTGCAAGAGCGTTGACAGCAGTATGCGCTATTGCATCGTATCTGCCGCCGTTAAGATATGCTATTCCGCATGCCGCACCTACTCCTGCGCTCACCGCACCGCAAAAAGCGCTTAACTTGCCGATGCCTGTTTTTTGATGTATTGTCATGAGGTTGCTAATTAACAAAGCGCGCAGCAACGTCTCTCTATCGCTGTTTAAGTATTGAGAATATCTAATAACCGGAACGCTTGCGGTAATACCTTGATTGCCGCTGCCGGAAACTATTACAACAGGCATACAGCAACCGCTCATTCGCGCATCGCTGCCTGCTGCCGCTGCCGCAATGACCTTGTTGTTTATGTCGCAATTGTTTTCCGAAATAATTTTGCCTATTTTTGCGCCCCAATTATTCTTTAAACCCTCTTCGCTTATTGCCATATTAAGTTCTATTTGACGGTTCAGCGCAAAACTAACGTTGTTTAAGTCAACGCAATCAGCGTAGTTCACAATATCTGCAACTTCGAGGTAGGAATAAAGTTTATCTTTTTCGCAAAGTTGCTGATTGTTACTAGGTTTAAAAATTGTTTTGCCGTTGAGGGTAATTTCCGTAATGTTTGTATGGTTGTCCTCTAAGGTGACGCTTACTTCCCTTTCCCCCGCTTTTGCATAAACGTTGATATAAAAAATTTTGGGGCTTTCGCTGGCTATTACTTTAATTTTTCCTTCGTCAATAAAATTTTTTATTTCCCCTTTATTTTCTTTTTTTATGGCGGACAGCACTTCTAACTTTTTGTCAGCGTCGCCAAACAAAATACCTGCCGCCGCCGCACTGCTTATCCCCTTAAGTCCATCGGTGTTGGGGACAACTACGCTTTTGGTGTTTTTAATTATATTGCCGCACACTTCCACAACAACGCTTTGAGGCACCGCATTTAAAACTTGTCTTGCTTTTGCCGCAACAAATGCTATTGCTATCGGTTCGGTACAACCTAAAGCGACTATTAGTTCGCTGTTTATTATTTGCGAATAAATATCGTATTTGATATTGTGCTTGTCCATACTTTTTAATTTTACCATTATGTATATTTGTCGTCAAATAATTAGCACTATTTGGTATCACATAACCTTGCAATTGTGTTGGATATATATTGATAAAAAAATAACTATATGATAAAAGATTAAAACCACTTGTTTTTTATGTCTAAATGGTTTACAATTATTAAGCATAGGGTTAATATTATAATGCGCCCTGTTTTTCCGAGGAAATATGAAGGAACTTATTAACAGTATTTTAAAAGCAGAGACAGAAGCCGAAAGCATGATTAACAAAGCCAAAGCGGATGCTGATTTAATTGAACAACAAACTAATATCCAAGTTCAACAAATAAGAGATTCCGTTGCTAAAGACGTCAAAAACGCCCGCCGCGATGCCGCTTCTAAAATCAATGAGGACGCGCAAAATTTGTACAACAAAAGATTAAATGCCGCCAATAGCCAAGGACAAGCTCTGTTAGAGAAAGCCCTGGCAAAGATGGACGAAGTATCAGATTTTATTATTGCGAGGGTTATTGATGGCAATAGCTGAAATGACAAGACTTCAGCTCATAGGTCTTTCGTATGAGCGGGAAAAATTATTAAATGCTCTTGCCGATACGGGTGCAGCCCATATAAAAAGTGCGGAAAAAGAGACAAGCACTGCGGAAAATAATACCGTAGTCAGTCTGTCCGAAAAAATTGCCCATTTAAACAAAACTATTCAATATATAAGTGATATTTCCCGCAAAAACGAAATTGATTTACCCAAAGACGATTTAATAGATATTTCCTTTTCTGATTTTATTTCAATAGATAAATACGCTCAAAATATAGAAGGCATCTGCATCGAAGTAGACAACCTTAGCGAAAAACTTAGTCAAAACAATCAAGAAAAAAGCAAACTTCTTTTAAGCACAAATCAGGTGCGACAATATCTTAACGTTGACGTGCCTTTTTCTGCTATTAAAAGCACCAAAAGGATAAAATTCTTTTTAGGCGTTTTAAGTAGCGATGGATTTAATAAATTAGATGCTTTTATAAATTAAGAATGTCCCTTTAGCGTATTGAAGCAATGCGGCTCGGGCGAAAAGGGTATAGTCGTTTTTGTTGCCAGTCACGTTTCAGAGGGCGATAAGATAAGCGAAAAACTTGGGGAACTCAGCTTTACACACTGTCCTTTTGATTATGAAATTACTGCCGCACAAAAAGTTAGCCAATTAGAAGCTACTATCACGGATATAATAAAGGAAGATGACATTCTCACAAAAAAAATATGCGGTTATGCGGGCGAAATAAGCAAACTAAAAGTTTATGCCGACAGATTGCATTTTGAAAAGCAAAAACAGGAGTATAGCACTGAGTTCAAAAAAACTGCAACAACATTCACTCTCGAAGCTTTTGTGCCCATTGTTGCTAAAACCGCCGTGGAGGAAAAGTTGCTTAAAGCGAGCAACGCACTTTATTTCACTTTTGAGGAAATTTCTGAAGAAGACTCTCCCCCCACTCTTATGGAAAATAACAAACTGGTAAAACAGTTTGAATTTGTCACAAATATGTATTCGCCCCCAATGTATAAGGAATTTGACCCTAACACTATCGTGGCTTTCTTTTTCAGCTTGTTTTTTGGCTTTATTATGGCAGATATGGGCTACGGCATTTTGCTTACTCTGTGTCTGCTCTTTGCAAGAAAGATGAAGCGTGATAGCGGCACCCGCCGACTGCTTTATATTATCGGCGTGGGGGGTATATTTGCTTTTATTTTTGGCGTTTTATTTGGCGGATTCTTTGGGCTTTCTCGTGCGGACGGCTTAAATTGGTTGCCTAAAGCAGTTTTCCCCGACCCTGTTGTCAATAGTCAAGAAGTGCTTTTGTATGCTCTGATGTTTGGCGCAGTGCACCTTATGTTTGGTTATATCTCCAAGGGATTGACCATGATAAAACAAAAGCAAGTATGGGACGGTATTTGGGACGGCTTTGTATGGGCGTTTTTCTTTGTAGGTCTCCTTATTCTCTTCCCGTATATTGCTCAATCAATATTCGATATTAAATTATTTGGCGGGTTTGAATCGCCAGCTTTGCTCAACAATATCGGTTTTGGCATTTGCGGCGGAGTGATTGCAGTAGAGTTTTTTGTCAGCGGACGGCACTCTAAAGGATTAGGCAAACCCGTAAAAGGTTTTGTCTCCCTTTACGGTTTAATAAACGTTTTTGCCGATTTACTTTCCTACGCAAGGTTATACGGACTTATGCTTTCCGGCGCTATGATAGCAAATATCGTAAGCACAATGAGCTTGCAACTTGCTTCAAGCGGCGTTGCAGGCACAATCGGCGCAGTAATTATACTTGTAGTGGGTCACGGCTTTAACCTTGCCATGGGCGGTTTGGGTGCTTATATCCATGACGCACGCTTGCAGTTTATCGAATATTTCGGGAAGTTTTATGAAGGCGAGGGCGAATTATTTAGTCCTATCGGCAGCAATTTGCATTATACGCTGCTTATCCCCTCTAAGGACGCCGTTAAGGATAATGCGTAATGCGGAAAATCTCTGCTTATTTAATTAGGCAAAAAAATATATCAAATATCCGTTTTTACGGAGGGACATAATCAATATTATGGAGGAATTTCTATGTTGTCATTTCTTTTAGAAGGCGAAGCTATAATTGCTGCAAACCTTGCGCCTGTTATCGGTGGTATCGGTGTTGCTTTATGCGTGCTGCTGTGCGGACTGGGTAGCGCTATCGGGTTACGAATCACCGGAACTACAGCGGCAGCAGTATTGACGGAACAACCCAAGAAAAACGGTTCTGTCATGATTCTATCTGTCTTGCCTTCTACACAAGGTCTTTACGGTTTTGTTTTGGGGCTTATCAGCTACACAAAAATAAGTCAACTTACCGGTACGCAAGGCTGGGAAATGTTTATAGCTTGTTTGCCTCTTGCTATTGTCGGTATGCTTTCTGCAATTATTCAAGGTAAGACTGCCGTAGGCGGATTAAAAGCTTTGGCAAAAAGCGACTTGACGTCGGGCAAGTTGATACTTTACCCCGCCATGGTCGAAACGTATGCCATTTTGGCATTGGTTGTCAGTATTTTGATGACGCAAAATATCGTAGTTTAACGGAAAAACAAAATGTCAGAAAACGGGTTGATAGAAAGAATATTATCCGATGCTAAAGCTTTAGCCCAATCTATTATTGATAAAGCAAGGACGGAGTCGGGGGAAGCGATTATATCCGAAAAAAACAAAGCATTGGAAATTAGGCAAAAAAACGATGTAATGCTAAAACAGGAAGCGGATAAAATTATCGCGCGTAAAGCTACTGTTGCGGAAATTGACGCCAAAAAAGCGCTACTTGCCGCCAAAGTGCAATGCGTTGATTTGGCATTTAAAAAAGCAAAAGACAAGCTTTGTGCTTTAGACAAAAAAGCTTATACACAGCTTATATTAAAGCTTATCCGTCTTTATGCAGAGGAAAATGACGTTATTCTTTTAAGCGAAAAAAACAATGTCGACTTAAAAGCGTTGAAGGAAGATACAACCTTTATTAATAAGAAACTGTCCCTCGCCAACAACTTTGGTGACTTTAGCGGCGGTTTGATTTTAAAAGGGAAAAATTACGACAAAAACTTGACCTTTGAAACGCTTTTATCAGCAAAAAAATCAGTTACAAAAAGAAGTACTAAATAGGTTGTTACAAATATGAGCGATGCAATTTTTGCCGGTGTTTTGGCGATATCTTATCAGTCAAAGCTTATCGGTAAAGACAGATACAACAGAATGCTTGACAGCTCAAGCGGAATTTCGGCATTCAAAATAGCGCAGGAAGCTAATTTTGGGTTAGGAGCAAGCAATTTAAAGGCGGCGTCGGCAAAGGAAACCAACGCTCTGATTGATTTTATCAAAAATCAATGCCCTTTTGTTCAAATTAAAGAGTATTTTTTAAGTCAATATGATTTTTTAAATGCTGAAGCGCTGGTTAAAAGCAAGTACTTAAAATTAGATTGGTCAAACCTTGTTAGCAATTACGGATTAATTGACGTCAACTCTCTTGCGCAAAATATAAAAGACGATGACTATGAGCAGCTTTATCCTTCCCTTAAAATGGCTTTAGAAAATGCGGATAAAATGTTTGTGGAAGGAACTGCCGAACCAATATTTGATAAAAGCAGTAAAGATGCCGCTACTAAAAGTTACTCTTTCCGAAAAAATAGACCTGATCAACCTTATAGCAGCCTTTAGAGCAAAGGGTGACGATGCTCTCAAAAAGGAAATGTTTATAAGCGGCGGAAAATTAAGTTTGCAGCGCATAAACGAAATTGTAAACATGGGATACGAAACCGTCAAAAATGAGTTTATGTTTAGCGAGAAGCGCGATTTTTACGAAAAAATCTTTTTCGATGCTAAAGAGGGACGGCCGCTGATTTCAAGCGAAAACGAGTTGGACAGCTTTTTACTAAAAAGACTTAAGGAAGACAGATTCGATTTAGACAACGAAAAAGAATTCTTGTTGTATTGTTTATACAAACAAAATGAAATAAAAAACGTCAATATCATTGTTGTGGGACTAAACAGCGGCTTAAACAAGGCGCAGATAAGCGAAAGACTGAGGGAATGTTATGAAAACTAATTTAGCTTTAATGGGCGACAGCGAAAGCATTATGTGCTTTAAGGCTGCAGGCGTGGATACCTTTGGGGTCACTGCTTCTGACGCAGTAGATACGTTACGAAGGCTTGCAAAAAGCTATAAAGTTATTTTTGTTATCGACACCTTTGCAGAGATTACAGCGGACACAATAAAGAGATTTGACGACGAAACTTATCCTATTATCATAACGCTACCTAGTAAGGACGGAAGTAACGGTAGCGGAAACAAATTATTGAAAAAACTGAGCGAAAAGGCTTTGGGCGTAGATATTATAAGCAAAGAGGACAAATAAAATGCAAGGCAAAATCATAAAAGTGTCTGGACCGCTGATAGTAGCGGAAAATATGGCGGACTGTAAAATGTACGACGTTGTACGTGTCAGCGAAACCGGCTTGATAGGCGAAATAATCGAACTTAGAGGAGACAGAGCGAGTATTCAAGTCTATGAAGAAACAAGCGGATTAGGCGTAGGCGAAACGGTGACCACTACCAATTCACCGTTAAGCGTGGAGCTTGCTCCCGGTCTCATCGAAGGTATATTTGACGGTATTCAACGTCCGCTAACCACTTTAAAAGATAATTACGGCGATAGGATACGCCGCGGCGTAAAGGTAAACAGTTTGGATCACGAAAAACTGTGGCATTTTAAGCCTTGTATTAATGTTGGCGAAATGGTAAGCGAAGGAGATATTTTAGGTACGGTGGAGGAAACTTCCATTGTTACACACAAAATATTAGTACCGTTAGGGATAAACGGTCGCTTAACGGAAATTTACGAAGGCGATTTTAATATAGACCAAACAATAGCAAAAATTGCAACTGACGAAAAAACCTTAGACATATGTATGTTGCAACGTTGGCCGGTGCGCAAAGGCCGTCCATACAAGCAAAAACTTCCCCCGTATGAACCTATGGTAACGGGACAAAGAGTTATTGATACGCTTTTCCCTGTGGCACGGGGCGGCGTCGCTGCAGTACCGGGACCTTTTGGAAGCGGAAAAACTGTTGTTCAGCACCAGCTTGCTAAATGGGCAGATGCGGAAATTATTGTATATGTAGGCTGCGGCGAACGCGGAAACGAAATGACAGACGTTTTAAACGAATTCCCCCAGCTACGTGACCCCACAACAGGCGAGCCGCTTATGAAGCGTACTGTTTTAATAGCAAACACTTCTGACATGCCTGTTGCGGCAAGAGAAGCGTCCATTTATACCGGTATTACCATAGCGGAATATTTTAGAGATATGGGTTATAACGTAGCTATTATGGCGGACAGTACTTCTCGTTGGGCGGAAGCATTAAGAGAAATGAGCGGAAGGTTAGAGGAAATGCCGGGTGAGGAAGGTTATCCCGCATATTTAAGTAGCCGCTTGGCAGAATATTACGAGAGAGCAGGCATTGTTAAGGTTTTAGGTAAAGAGGACAGACAAGGTAGCATAACTGCAATTGGCGCAGTTTCCCCACAGGGGGGCGACTTGTCTGAGCCGGTCAGTCAAGCAACACTGCGTATAGTAAAGGTGTTTTGGGGATTGTCGGCACAATTAGCATACCGCAGGCACTTTCCCGCTATTGACTGGATGATAAGTTACAGCTTGTATGCCGACAATATGAAGGAATGGTTTAACGAAAACATTGCTCCCGATTACAGCGAGCTAAGACAATTTATCAATAATATTTTGCAAGAAGAATCAGAGCTGGAGGAAATTGTTCGTCTTATCGGTATGGATGCCTTATCAAATAACGACAGGCTGACTATGGAAACGGCAAAAATAATCAGAGAGGACTATTTGCACCAAAACGCTTTTCACGAGGTAGATACTTATACCTCGCTAAATAAGCAGTATAAGATGGTTAAAATAATTCGTCACTTTGATAATGAAGCACGCAATGCGCTAAAAGACTATGCCGATTTAGAGGAAATTTTAAATCTACCTTGTAAGGAAAAGATCGGCAGAGCAAAATATGTCACAGAGGATAATTTATCAGCTTTAGATGATATCATTAACGAAATAACAAGCCAAATAAGGGCGCTGACCCGCGGAGATGTAACTTATGATTAAAGAATATAAAACCATTAAGGAAGTCGTCGGTCCGTTGATGTTAGTTGAGGGCGTGACAGAGGTAAAGTATAACGAGCTTGTACAAATTGTACAAAAAAACGGACAAACACGTGCAGGCAAGGTGCTGGAAGTAAACGGCGACAGAGCGTTGGTACAGCTTTTTGAAAGTAGCCAAGGGTTAGAAATTTCAACAAGTAAAGCCTGCTTTTTAGGCAAAAGCTTAGAGCTTGCCGTATCGGAAGATATGTTAGGCAGAGTTTTTGACGGCATGGGACGTCCACGTGACGGCGGAGAGCCTTTAATTGCGGAAAAATACCTTGACATAAACGGCGAACCTATAAACCCCGCAGCAAGAGATTATCCCAATCAGTTTATCCAAACAGGCATATCGGCAATTGATGGTCTAAACACTTTGGTTAGAGGACAAAAGCTTCCCGTCTTTAGTATGAGCGGTTTGCCGCATGCTCAGTTGGCGGCACAAATTGCCCGTCAAGCAAAAGTATTGGGCAGTGACGAAAAGTTCGCCGTTGTTTTTGGCGCAATAGGTATTACCTTTGAGGAAGCAAATTATTTTATCAGCGATTTCCGCAAAACGGGTGCAATTGAGCGTACTGTGCTGTTTACCAATTTAGCCAACGATCCTGCAATTGAGCGTATCGCAACGCCGCGTATGGCGCTTACCTGTGCCGAATATTTGGCGTTCGAAAAAGACATGCACGTTTTAGTTATCTTGACGGACATTACCAACTATGCCGAAGCACAACGAGAAGTTTCCGCTGCCCGAAAGGAAATACCTGGGCGCAGAGGATATCCGGGATATTTATATACCGACTTAGCTACTATTTATGAGCGTGCAGGACGTATCAGGGGCAAAAAAGGCAGTATTACGCAAATTCCTATATTGACTATGCCCGAAGACGACAAGACGCACCCTATCCCTGACCTAACAGGTTATATTACCGAAGGACAAATCATTTTGTCGAGGGAACTATATAAAAGAGGCATAACCCCCCCTATCGATGTTCTACCCAGTCTTTCCCGCTTAAAAGATAAGGGCATAGGTAAAGACAAAACACGTGAGGACCATGCCGACACCATGAACCAGCTCTTTGCGGCATATGCAAGAGGTAAGGAAGCAAAAGAGCTTGCAGCAATTTTAGGCGATGCGGCTTTAAGCAACACGGACAAGATATTTTCTGCCTTTGCCGCAGAGTTTGAAGACAGATATGTTTCGCAAGGATTCGAAGCAAACCGCACCATTGACGAAACGTTAGACCTTGGTTGGCAATTACTTAAACTGTTACCGCGCGCCGAGTTAAAGAGGATAAAAGAGGAATATCTCGTTAAGTATTTTGATAAAAAGACGGACAAATAAAAATGGCAAGATTAAACGTTAACCCCACTCGAATGGAGCTTAAACGTCTTAAAGGGCGTTTAAAAACCGCTGTAAGAGGACACAAGCTGTTAAAAGACAAGTCGGATGAAATGATAAGGGAGGGAAAATAAACAACTCCGCACCCAAGTTGAGGAGGAGGTCGCTGCTGTTTTTAAAAGCTTTGCTTTGGTAAGCGGCACTACTTCTGATGCTCTTTTAAACTTGGTTTTTAGCATGCCGTCCACACAAATTGACGTGGAAACAGGATATGTAAGCATTATGGGAGTGGAGGCGCCTAAACTTATGGTGACAACGCACAAGAGCCGCTATGATTATCCCTATTCCTTTACCAGCATTACCAGCGAAGCGGATTACAGCATAAAACAAGTAAATGTTTTGATAGAAAAACTGCTGCGTTTAGCAGAGATAGAAAAATCTAATCGCATGCTTGCCACAGAGATAGAAAGAAACAAAAGGCGTGTCAACGCGTTGGAACATGTTTTGATACCGCAATTGGAAGAAACTATAAAGTATATTACCATTAAGTTAGACGAAAACGAACGCAGTAATATAGTACGTATGATGAAAGTTAAATCTCTTATCACTCAGGAATAACTAATTCTTCCAACAAAAAATAACCATCTGTTTGCAAGTTTAATCGTAAGTTTAAAATCACGTAAGTTGGAAAACATTCACAAAATCACTTTAAAACCAATATTTTTACAAAAATTTACCCGCCAAAAGGGAGTTCAACTTAGGGATTTACGAAAACAAGTAAATTTTTGACCGACTCT
>ENA-UOOR01004002-UOOR01004002.1-fermentation-metagenome-genome-assembly--contig:-NODE-4002-length-12156-cov-2.979175_pt1 | contig 12156 bp, 10 predicted proteins | sample MGYA00245780_ERZ724029 | MGnify/ENA primary metagenome ERZ724029 (study PRJEB28704, sample SAMN03018315) | fermentation metagenome | biome: anthropogenic terrestrial biome; feature: soil; material... | reverse complement strand
CCGGCACCGTGGATATCGGTGTGCGGGTGGAGGTGCGCAACGAGGTGATGGAGGAGGTCAACGAGGCGCTGTACGAGAGCAAGCTGGTTGGCTACCCCAGGCCGTTCCGCGACAGGGTGCGCACCTTCTGCCAGAACCCGGGCGGCTTTGTCAGCCAGGAAAACTACGACAATGACCTGGCTGTGGTCAACGGCCACAGCTATAAGGACAGGAAGTCCGAGAACACCAACCTGTCCATCCTCAGCTCCCACAACTTCAACTACCCCTTCAACCAGCCCATTGCCTACGCGCAGAAGATTGGCGAGCTGACCAACATGCTGGCCAACGGGCAGATTCTGGTGCAGCGCTTCGGCGACATTCTGGACGGCAAGCGCACCTGGGAGAAGGAGCTGCTGCGCACCAACGTGCGCCCCACCTTGCCCGACGCCGTGGCGGGGGATATTACCGCCGCCATGCCCTACCGCGCGATGACCAACATCGTCAACTTCATCCACGCCATGGATGAGGTGGTGCCGGGCTTCGCCGCAAGGGAGACGCTGCTATACTCGCCGGAGCTGAAGTTCTACTCCAACCGCGTCAAGATGGATGACAAGCTTAACACCAACATCCGCAACTTCTACGCCCTGGGCGACTCCAGCGGCTGGACGCGCGGGCTGATGATGGCCTCCATGATGGGCGTGCTGTGCGGGCAAAAGCTGGCCGCGGAGGAACAGAAAGCCTGAACACGGAGAGTAACGAAGCCCAATCATCGCCCCCTGCGAACCTCCCGCCGACATGCGGGAGGTTTTTCATGATATCTTATGAAGAAATGTAAAACTTTACATGATAATACCTTGCAAATGTGTGTCGAAACTATTACACTAAGGGCCGACCATAGAGGAGAGGGATTACATGAAGCGAAGCTTTTTGGTGGTATTGGTTCTGCTGCTGGCCCTGCTTGCGTTGCCCGGCCTGGCGGAGTCCATTCCTTTGGATGAGGAAGGCCCGCAGGATGCCGTCATCGTGACCAGCGAAGCCCGGGCGCTCAAAAGAGACGACCGGGGCGATGACGTCAAGGCGCTGCAGACCCGTCTGCGGGAGCTGTTGTACTATAACGGCCCTGTGACCGGCAACTATTACGCGCAAACCGAGCGCGCTGTCAAAGCGGTGCAGGAGGCGTATGGCCTCAAGGCCACCGGCAACGCGGACTTGGAGACGCTGGACATCATCTACGGCGATGCCTACCGCCCGCTCAAGAAGGGCGACCGCGGCGAGGATGTGAAGGCGCTGCAAACGCGGCTGAGCGAGCTTGGCTACTACTGGGGCAAGGTGTCGGGCAGCTACCTGGACGGCACCACCGCAGCCATCAGCAACTTTCAAAAGGACAATGGCATGGACAGCACAGGCCGGGCGGATGTGCCCACCCAGCAGCGGCTGTACAGCGATGACATCGTGATGCCCACCCCCGATCCCGCGGCCACGCCCACCCCGGTGCCGCCGCCGACACAGGCGCCCAACACAGCCTACCCCGGCAAGCTGCAGTACGGCAGCACCGGCAAGGGCGTGGAGACGGTGCAACGGCAGCTGGAGTACCTGGGCTACTTCGACCGCAAGGTGACCAGCGGCTACTACAAGCACACCCAGGCCGCGGTGAAGGAGTTTCAGAAGCAAAACGGTCTGGCCGATGACGGCTCTGTGGGGGAGGAGACCTGGGCTGCGCTGTTCGCCGCCGATGTGGTCTACCCCAACAACACGCCCCGCCCCACGCCCGAGCCCACGCCCATCCCCTACTTTGTGGAGGTGGACGTGGCCAACCAGCTGATTAAGATTTTCCGTCGGGATGCCAACCAGGAGTTCACCGACCTGTACAAGATTTTCACCGCGTCCACCGGTACGCCCAGCTTCCCCAGCGACGTGGGCACCTGGACGCTCAGCGGCCGCACCGCGCGCTGGGCCGAGTTCCCCACGTGGGGCGGCGGCCTGGCCCAGTACTGGACCAAAATCAACAACAGCATCGCCTTCCACTCCTTCCTGTATGGCTCCGACCGGCGCATCAACATGCGCTCGGTCAACCGGCTGGGCAAGACAGCCAGCCATGGCTGCATCCGCCTGACGATACAGGATGCCAAATGGATCTACGACAACCTGGGCCAGGGCGTGGAGGTATGGATTCACGAGGATGGGCTGTTGGACCCCGAGCTCAAGCATGCCCACCGCCCCGGCAGTTTCAACGAGAGGGCGGGCATCCACAACGCCACGCCGGAGCCCACGCAGGCGCCCGTCTACAACAGCGCGGTCACGCCGCAGAGCGAGCTGCGCGAGCTGAAGATTGGCAGCGAGGGCGAGGATGTGTTCTGGCTGCAGAGCCGCCTGAAGGAGCTGGGTCTCTACCAGGGCACGGTGACCGGTCAGTACCGCGAGGGAACGCGCGACGCCGTGCGCGCCTACCAGCGGGCCAACAGCCTGCGCGGCGGCGGCAACGCCACCAAGCAGACGCTGGAGCACCTGTACGCCCAGGCGCAGGCAGATGCCCAGGCAGCAGCCCAGCCGACCGCCGGCCCCCTGACCGTGACGGAAGATGTGCCGATGACCCCGGCGCCCACCACCAGCCCGGAGGCATCCTCCCTCCTGGTGGAAGGCGGCAACTGAACCGCATCGCAACCCGCGTGCCGAGACAAGCGTTTCGGCACGCGTTTTATAAGGAGCACCATGACCGACTCCCTGTATGACAAATTGGCCCGTGAACTGCCCGGCAGGCTGCCCATGCACATGCCCGGACCTCTCCGATTTGGATATCACGGAGATAGAGGGCTTTGACAACCTGCACGCGCCGGAGGGAATCTTGCGGGAGGGCATGGCGCGGGCGGCCCGGCTGTGGGGCGCCGCGCGCAGCTTCTACCTGGTGGGCGGCAGCACGGCGGGCATTCTGGCCGGTATGCGCGCGCTGACCCGCCCGGGCGACAAGGTGCTGATGCAGCGGGGCAGCCACCTGTCGGTCTACCATGGCGTGGCGCTGTGCGGGCTGACCCCCGCCTACCTGTACCCGCCACAAGTACCCGGGTTTGACGCCTGGGGATCGGTAACGCCCGACCTGCTGCGCACCGCGCTGGCCGCGCACCCGGATGCCCGGCTGTTGGTGCTGACCTGCCCTGGATACGAAGGCATCCTCAGCGACCTGCCCCGGCTGGTCAATTTGGCTCACGAAGCGGGGATACGGGTGCTGGTGGACGCGGCCCACGGCGCACACCTGGGGCTCGGCGGGGGATTCCCCGAGGGCGCGGTGGCCTGCGGCGCTGACATCGTGGTGCACAGCCTGCACAAGACGCTGCCCTCCCTCACCCAGACCGGCCTGGCGCATGCCGCCACAGAGGCCGTGGGCGAGGCCCTGGCCGAGCAGCTGGATGTGTTTCAGACAAGCAGCCCATCCTACCTGTTGATGGCTTCCATCGATGGCTGCCTGCGGCTGCTGGAGCAAGAGGGGCCGCCGTTGTTTGCCACATGGCGGCAGGCGCTGGAAGCGTTTGCGGAACGGACAGCAGCGCTGCGGCAACTGCGGCTGCTCACCCCGGCGATTGCGCAGGAGGTTGTTTGGGGCATGGACCCGGGCAAGCTGATGCTCTCCTGCGCGGGGACGGACATCACGGGCTACGCGCTGCACGATACGCTGCGTACGCGGTATGGCATCGACCTGGAGGCCGCGGGGCCCAACACTGCCCTGGCCATGACCGGCATGGGGGATACAGCGGACACCTTGCTGCGCCTGGCCGCGGCGCTGCGGGAGGTGGATAAGGGGTTGTGCGAAGCGCCGATGCGGCATAAGGGCACGCTGCCCCAACCGGAGGCGGTGATGACGCCCGGCGAGGCGCTGGCATTGCCCTGGCAGCTGGTGCCAATGCGGGAGGCCCAGGGGCGCGTATGTGCGGAGTATGCCATTTGCTACCCGCCCGGTGTGCCGCTGGCGGTACCGGGGGAGCGGCTATCCGCCGAGGCATTAACCGGCATGGGCGAAGGCCCCCTGCTCACAACCCGCAGCAAGCATGCGCCAACGCACATCGCGGTGCTGCGCTGATGACGGCAATATGTACAAGGTGTTAAATCAGGGGTATTCGCGCCGCTTTCCTTGCCAAGGGCGGTGGCGCTATGCGATAATAAACCATTACCCGACTTGATCGGGAGCGTAAGGAAGGAAGCAACATGTTCAAGAAAATCATTGCCCTGCTGCTGGTCGGCATGCTGGCCCTCAGCGGTATCGCCGCTCTCGCGCAGGAGAGCGCAGCGCCCGCTCAGGAGAGCGTGACCCCCGTTCAGGAAAGCGCGGCCCCAGCCGATGTGCCTGTGCTGGCCACCTTTAACGGTGTGGACATCCTCAAGAGCGAGGTGGATGTCATCCTGCCGCAGATTACCAACTACATCACCGAGGCCACAGACTACCGTCAGGCGACGCAGTTCGTGGTGCAGCAGCACATGCTGCAGCAGAAGATCAAGGACATGGGCTTTGACCAGTTCACCCCGGAGGAGGAGGCCTCCTTCCAGGCCGAGGCCGAGGCGCAGTGGAACGAGGGGCTGGACAGCTATGTGAGCTACTACCTGGCTGAGGATACCGAGGAAGCCCGCGCCCAGCTGCGCCAGCAGGCGGTGGAGTTCTACGCCGCCCAGAACTACTCCCTGGAGACGCTGACCAGCAACTTCCGTCAGCGCGCCGCCATCGACCGGCTGACCGCGCACCTGGTGGGCGACTATCAGCCCACTGAGGAAGAGATTCAGGCCGCCTTTGAGCAGTTCGGCGCCGCCTATCAGCAGAACTATGAAAACAACATCATGGCCTATGAATACAACACCTACTTCAACCAGCAGCCCAGCTGGTACACGCCCGAAGGCTACCGCGGCATCATCCACATTTTGCTGCAGCCCGACCCCGAGCTGTTGGAGACCTACAACCGCCTGCAGTCCACCTATGAGGAGCAGCAGAGCGACGAGGGCAGCGAGATGACGCAGCCGCAGGCAGGTGCCGAACAGAGCGCCGAGCCCACAGCTACAGCCACCCAGGTACCCGCCGAGCCCGTGACCCAGCAGATGGTGGACGAAGCCCGCCAGGCTGCCATCGACTCCCGCAAGGCCGACATAGACGCCATCTACGACAGGATTGCCAACGGCGAGAGCTTTGAGGCCCTTATCCAGGAGTACGGCCAGGATCCCGGCATGCAGGATGCCACCAACCTGGCCCAGGGCTACAACGTCAACCGCGAGTCCGTCATCTGGGATCCCGTATTCACCGCGGCCGCCTTCTCCGATAAGATGCAGCAGGTGGGCGATGTGAGCGACCCTGTGCTGGGCACCAGCGGCATCCACATCCTCAAGTACCTGCGCGATGTGCCCTCCGGCCTGGTGATGACCGACGCCATCCGCACCGAGATTACCGACTATCTGCGCGCTGTGCGCGAGAATACCGCCTTCACCGAGGCCATGGCCACCTGGGAGACGGAATACCCCATCGTCTACAATGAGGAAGCCATCCAGGCCGCTACGGATGCCGCCAAGGCAGCCGAGCCTGCCGATGACCAGCCCGAGCTGGAAGGCCTGCAGGCCGTGCCCGAGGGCGACAGCCCCGAAGCCACCGAAGCCCCCAACGGCGAGAACCCGGCGGGCTGATGGGCAAGTTCTGACAAGTTGCCCGGTTTACCCCGCAACTTGCGCGAAAACCCTTGACAGCAATGGGCGCTTTGATGTATGATAAACATTGCGTAAAGCAGAAGCGCCCGCTTCTCACCTTGCGGATTCGTTCTTCAAGGTAACCAAACACCAAATCACCATGATTGGCGGGTAGCAATGCCCGCCAATTTTATTTTTCCGGAGGTGAAAGGACATCAATCACGAGCTAAGGATCAACGAGGACATTCGCGACAGAGAGGTTCGCGTCATTGGCGCTGACGGCGCGCAGCTGGGCATCATGCCCACGCAGGCGGCCATGCAGCTGGCTGAAGACCAGCGGCTGGATCTGGTGCAGATTGTCCCCAACGCCAAGCCCCCTGTCTGCAAGCTGATGGACTACGACAAGCACCGCTTCGAACAGTCCAAACGCGAGAAGGAGATGCGCAAGAACCAGAAAACCGTCTCCCTCAAGGAAGTGCAGCTCTCGGCCACTATCGAGGAAAATGACGTGCTGGTCAAGGCCAGAAACGCGATCAAGTTCCTCAATGCCGGCGACAAGGTCAAGGTTACCATCCGCTTTCGCGGCAGGCAGATTACCCACTCGGAAATCGGCCTGAAGGTGATGAACGACTTTGCCGAGCGCACCAAGGACATCGCGGTGGTCGAGCGCAGACCGCTGCTGGAGGGCAGGCATATGATTATGATCTTGGCCCCCAAGACCGAAAAAAACACCAAGGTAGAGCGCGGTGCCAAACCCCAACAGAACGAGGCAGCCACACCGCAGCCCTGATGATGAACCGGAAGGAGGAACTTTTCCATGCCCAAGCAAAAATCCCATCGCGGCGCATCCAAGCGTTTTTCCCTGACGAAAAGCGGCCTGGTGAAACATAGGAAGATGAACCGCAACCACATTCTGACCAAGAAGGTGACCAAGCGTCAGCGCCAGTTGCGTATGGGCGGCATCCTGACCAACAAGGCGGAGGCCGCGACCATCCGTTCCTTGATTTCAAAGTAAACAGGCCGTAATAGGAGGGAATATCTCATGGCACGTGTCAAGAGGGCAGTCAACGCCCATAAAAAACGCCGCAAGTATCTGAAGCTGGCCAAGGGCTACTATGGCAGCAAGTCCAAGCAGTACCGCGCCGCCAGCGAGCAGGTGCGCCGCTCGCTGCGCTACGCCTACATCGGGCGCAAGCTGCGCAAGCGCGATTTCCGCCGCCTGTGGATCACCCGCATCAACGCGGCCGCCCACATCAACGGCCTCAACTACTCCACGCTGATCAACGGCCTCAAAAAGCTGCAGGTGGAAGTGAACCGCAAGATGCTGGCCGATATGGCTGTCAACGATGCCCAGGGCTTTGCCCAGCTGGCTGATATGGTGAAGGGCGCGAAGTAACGCCCCCACATACCCCACAAAGGCCGCCTCAGTCAATAGGGCGGCCTTTCGTGTGTTGTTTCCTGGGCAACGGACACACACATGCCATCGGCTGGCTGCTGCCCAAGCAAAGGGACCGGCGGTGAGCCGGTCCCTGATTGTCGCGTTAAGATCGCTGTTTAATTGCCTTTGCCATTATTACCGGGGTTCCCGTTGTTGCCGGGATTGCCGTTGTTTCCGTTGTTCCCGTTGCCATTGTTGCCGTTATTGCCCTTGCCGTTGTTGTTTTTACGGTTGCTGGGCATGGGCTCGTAGATGCTCTCCAGATAATCCCAAACCTCCTGCTTTGTGTAGAAGGTTTTGTCCTCTACCTGTGTTTTGTACCAAACGAGCGAGCGGTAGACACCGGGGCCGCCGGCAGCGAAGTTCTTGTTGCCCTTGGTCTGCTTCCAGTGTGCCCAAGCGGAAACAATCTGCCCGTGGTTAAGCGCCTGGCCCTCCGGGATAACTTCCTCGACGGGTGGCTCCTCGACGGTGCCGGGCATCACGGTGATGGTCACCAGTGCCGAAGAACTGACCGTCTGGTAGGTGCGTTGGCCGGATTGGTCGTGCTGTAAAGTAATGGTGTATTTGACCAGCACATCATAGTCACCTGTCTGGTCTGAGACAAACACAGTAGCCTGGGAGACAAACACCTCGCTGCGCTCGTTTGGCGCGGCAGCGGGCTCACCTTCTACCGTTGGGGCGATGGTCTGGGCGGCGGGTGTAAGCACTTCGGCACCCAGCCAGCTGTCGCTGACAAAGTGCAGCAGTTGGTTCTCATTCTTGTTGCTTGTATAGGTCGTGGTGGCGGTAAAGGTAACCGCCTCATTTTGATAGACGGACAGGGTGTCCGGCACAACCGTGGTGGTTACATCAAACACGGGAGGACCAGACGTGGGGGCTTCCGCAGCGCCAAGGGCAGGCATCAGGCCGATTAACAGGACCATGGCCAGCGCGGCTGACAGAAATTTCTTCATGCGGTACTCCTTTCTCATGGGGATTGCCCATTCAGAAAAATCCTACCCCGGGACGGGAACGCTAAACGCCGCACACAGATGGACGGATAGGGGAGACCCGGATTCGCTTGAAAAACAAGGCATTATGCCCATATGCCGCATGGACACCCATCCCACAGCCTGCTATAATTGCGGTGTATGATAAGAAGGGTCAAGGAGGAAAGGACGCAATGAGCGGCAACATCTGGCATGACATCAGGCCGGAAAGAATCACTGAAGAGGACTTCATGGCGGTGATTGAGATCCCCAAGGGGTCCAAGAACAAGTATGAGCTGGATAAGCAGACAGGCGTGCTGATGCTCGACCGCATCTTGCACACCTCCACCCACTACCCGGCCAACTACGGCTTCATCCCGCGCACCTATGGCGATGACCTGGATCCGCTGGACGTGCTGGTGCTGTGCACCGAGCCCATTGACCCAATGACGTTGGTACGCTGTTACCCCATCGGCGTGATTCGCATGCTGGATTCCGGACGCAATGACGACAAGGTCATCGGTATCCCCTTCAGCGACCCGACCTATAACAGCTACCACAGCATTAAGGAGTTGCCGCCCCACGTGTTTGACGAGATGATTCACTTCTTCCAGGTGTATAAGTCCCTGGAGGGCAAGCAGACGGCGCCCGGCGAGGTACAGGACAGGGAGGTCGCGCTGGAGGTCATCCGCAAGGCGCGCAACGACTATCGCGCGTTGTTCGGCTGATAGGGCCCCTCATTTCCCATTTGTTTGACTTTTTTTCATGGTGGCCGTGTTGCCCGGCGTTTTGCTGGGTATAGTTGGAAAGTAAGGCATTCAATCGCCTGCGAGTAAATCAAAGGAGATTACACCATGAAAAAGAAACTGATGATAACCGCTCTGTTGCTGGTAGCCGCGCTGGTATTGGTAGCCTGCACCCAAAAGGCCCCTGAGTCGACGGCCACCCCGGCGCCGGTTGTAACCGAAGCGCCCGCTGCCACGGAAGCCCCCGCCGCGACAGATGCCCCCGCGGCCGAGGCCACCGAAGCAGCCCCCGCTGAGGAAGCAGCGTTGGAGCTTACGTTGGAAGAACTGGCCAAGTTCAACGGCAAGGATGGCGCGCGTGCCTATGTGGCGGTTGACGGCATCATCTACGACGTGACCGACAGCGCCTTCTGGAAGGACGGCGCCCACAACGGCTTTGAAGCCGGCAAGGATTTGACCGCCGAAATCAAGGAAAAATCCCCCCACGGTGTGGCCAAACTGGAAAACGTCAAGGAAATTGGCAAGCTGGTTACCGAATAACATTGTCTTGACGCGCCGACAGCAAGCTGCTGCCGGCGCTTTCTTTTTACCATATACGCGAGGAGGAATGGTATGGATTACAGAACACTGGGTTACATTACGCTGGCGCTGCTGATCATCGTCACCGCGCCCTATTGGCTGCGCACGCTCAACAGCTGGACGGTGAAAACCAAGGACAAGCGCTTTTTGAACTTTTTGAAACTGCTGCGCCGGGTGCACAAGCCGCTGGGCATTGTGCTGGCGGTTGTGGCGCTGTGGCATGGGTATGAGATATTGCTCAAGTATCAGTTCCGGCTGCACACAGGGGTCATTGCCTATGCCGGGTTCGCGGTGACGGCCATCCTGGGCATCATCCACTGGCAGCGCAAAAACAAGCAGGTGTTCAAGGTGCACAAGGCTATGGCCGCCATCAGCGTGGCGCTGGTCATTCTGCACCTGCTGTGGCCGGGGGCCATCATGCAGCTGTTTGGGATATAACTCGAAACAAAAAATCATGACCATCCCATGCAAAGGGGCCCTGCGCGATGCGCAGGGCCCCATAAGTTTGGTTGGTTGTTATCAGTCCGCGGCCAGCTTCTTCAGCTTGGTCAGGCGCTCCTTGGCCTCTTCCTCGGCGCGGGCGAACAGTTCGTCCGCCGCCTTCGGGAAGGAGTTCATCAGGCTGGTGTAGCGCACCTCGCTCTTGATGAAGTCCTGATAGCTCTCGGTCGGATCCTTGCTATCCAGCGTCAGGGGGTTCTTGCCCTCATCGGCCAGCAGCGGGTTGTAGCGGTACAGCGGCCAGTAGCCGGCAGCCACCGCCTTGCGGATCTGCGCCTGGGAGAAGCTCATGTTGATGCCGTGGTTGATGCAGGGGCTGTAGGCGATGATGAGCGAGGGGCCGTTGTAGGCTTCGGCCTCGTTCATGGCCTTGAGTAGCTGCACGGGGTTAGCGCTCATGGCGACCTGCGCCACGTACACGTAGCCGTAGCTCATGGCCATCATGCCCAGGTCCTTCTTCTTGGTGCGCTTGCCGGCGGCGGCGAACTTCGCAACCGAGCCGGTGGGCGTGGACTTGGAGGCCTGGCCGCCGGTGTTGGAGTACACTTCGGTATCCAGCACCAGGATATTGACATCCTGGTTCTGCGCGATGACGTGATCCAGTCCGCCGTACCCGATGTCGTACGCCCAGCCGTCGCCGCCCAGAATCCAGATGGACTTCTTGACCAGCACGTCCTTGTTGTCCAGGATGTGCTTGCAGCCCTCGTTGGACTGGTCGCAGGCTTCAAGGGCTTTCAGCAGCTTTTCGCTGGCAGCCTTGCTGCCCTCGGCGTCGTGCATGGTATCCAGCCACTCGCGGCCGGCTTCCTTGGCGGCGTCATTGGCCCAGTCGCCGTTGATGGCCTGCTCAACCACCTCGGCCATCTTGGCGCGGCGCTGGTTGTAGGCCAGGTTGATGCCAAAGCCGAACTCGGCGTTGTCCTCAAATAGGCTGTTGGCCCAGGCGGGGCCATGGCCCTTGTCGTTGGTGGTGTAGGGCACCGTGGGGGAGGAGCCGCCGTAGATGGAGCTACAGCCCGTGGCGTTGGCGATGATCATGCGATCGCCGAACAGCTGGGTCATCAGCTTGACGTACGGGGTCTCGCCGCAGCCGGCGCAGGCGCCGGAGAACTCGAACAGGGGCTTGAGGAACTGGCTGCCCTTGATGGTGTTCTTGTTGACGGGGCCGTCAAACTCGGGGATGGTGGTGGAGAACTCGGCGTTGGCCTTCTGGGCTTCTACCTGGCCGTCCAGCGGCTTCATCACCAGGGCCTTTTGCTTGGCGGGGCACACTTCGGCGCAGTTGCCGCAGCCGGTGCAATCCAGCGGGCTCACCTGGATGCGGTAGTCGTATCCGGCAAACTCCTTGCCCAGTGCCTTCTTGGTCTCAAAGGATTCGGGGCGCTCGGCGCCTTCCTTGACCAGGAAGGGGCGGATGACCGCGTGCGGGCACACGAGCGAGCACTGGTTGCACTGAATGCAGTTTTCAATCTGCCACTCGGGCACGTTAACGGCGATGCCGCGCTTCTCGTACTTGGTGGTGCCGGTGGGCACGGTGCCGTCGGGCGAGAAGGCCGAGACGGGCAGCTTGTCACCTTCCTGCGCCAGGATGGGCTTAATGAAGCTGTCGAAGTACTCGTTGGCTTCCACCTTGTTGGGCTCGGCGCCGGTGGTGGCGTTGGCCCACTCGGCGGGCACGGGGATTTCCTTCAGGCCAGAGATGGCGATGTCAATGGCGTCCCAGTTTTTCTTGACGATGGCTTCGCCCTTGCGGCCGTAGGTGTCGCTGACGGCCTTCTTCATATACTTGTCGGCTTCTTCGTAGGGGATAACATCGGCCAGTTTGAAGAAGGCGGCCTGCATGATGGTGTTGATGCGGTTGCCCATGCCCACCTGCTCGGCCAGATGAATGGCGTCGATGTTGTAGAAGCGGGCTTTCTTTTCGGCCAGCTGGCGCTTCATGGTGGCGGGCAGGCGCTCGTCCATTTCCTCAGCCGTCCAAGGGCTGTTGAGCAGGAATACGCCGCCGTCGCGCAGGGTCTCCACCATGTCGTAGGCGGTGACGTAGGCGGGGTTGTGGCAGGCCACAAAGTCCGCGAAATCAATCTGGTAGGTGGACTGGATGGGCTTCTTGCCAAAGCGCAGGTGGCTGACCGTCAGGCCGCCCGACTTCTTGGAGTCGTAGGCGAAGTAGCCCTGCGCGTACAGATCGGTATGATCACCGATAATCTTGATGCTGTTCTTGTTGGCGCCGACGGTGCCGTCAGAGCCCAGGCCGTAGAACTTGCAGCTTACAGTGCCTTCGGGGGCGGCA
>ENA-UOOR01004000-UOOR01004000.1-fermentation-metagenome-genome-assembly--contig:-NODE-4000-length-12157-cov-5.084118_pt1 | contig 12157 bp, 9 predicted proteins | sample MGYA00245780_ERZ724029 | MGnify/ENA primary metagenome ERZ724029 (study PRJEB28704, sample SAMN03018315) | fermentation metagenome | biome: anthropogenic terrestrial biome; feature: soil; material... | reverse complement strand
TTCGGTAGCTCCGCAATCCTGCTCCGCTGACGTACTGAAACATCACTCTGCCGCTTTTCGTGTTGTCATAATTTAGCGCCATGAGTGATATTTCATACGCCCTCAAGAAAATCCGTCCGGGATTTTATTCGGTAGCTCCGCAATCCTGCTCCGCTGACGCACTGAAACATCACTCTGCCGCTTTTTGAAGGCATTATGGTTTTCGCTCACGAGTGAAGTTCTTCTTTAATTATACGCCGGTCAAATTACACAATTTGCCACAATCTTTTACAATTCACCATAATTGTTTAGTATTTATTCGGGAATTGACTGATATTGTCATATTTAGATCATTAGGTCTTGATTAATTTTAAATGAGGTGAACCATATGGGCGTCAACTCTGTTAATAATACATATGCCGCACCGGGCGCATCGGCGTCGGGTGCTTCCGCTACAAGGGGCACCAGTGCGATGGGTAAGGACGAATTCCTGAATCTATTGATTACCCAGTTAAAGTACCAGGATCCCCTAAGCCCCATGGACAATACGGAGTATGTAGCGCAGCTTGCTCAATTCAGCACGCTGGAGCAAATGAACAATATGTCCAACAGTCTTTCTTCTATGGAAGCCTTTTCCATGGTGGGCAAGATCATAACGGCGGCTGTGGAGGACCCTGCTTCCGGCGAAATGAAAGATATTCAGGGAGTGGTGGATTCCGTCAAAATCAGATCGGGTGTAACCACATTGATTGTCGGAGGCCAGGAAGTCAAGACGAGTGAAGTGACTTATGTCTTCGATAATGACAGGCAGAATCTGATCAGCCTTTCTTCCATGATCGGGCAGCAGTGCAAGGGCTATGTCTATGACAGCTCCACGCTGGATGTCATTAATGTAGAAGGGACCGTAGCCGGCATACAGAAGGGCAGCTACGAGGATTATGCCATTGTGAACGGTTTCCAGGGCAATGTAAATGCGATCCTGTCCGATGATTACAAGAAGTCCCAGACCATTTTGGAATACCTGAATGATCACATCGGTAAAGAAGTGGCACTGGAGATCATTGATAAAAATACCGGCAAAAAAGTGCCTATCGTTGCGGTTGTTGAATCCGCAGCCGAAGAAGGCGAAAACGTTAAAGCGACCCTTAACCAAGTCAGCGTACCTGTTGATAGTATTTTCAGCATTATACAAAAGTAGAAGGATGGAGGAAATCTATTATGATGAGATGTATGTTCTCCGGTGTTTCGAGTTTGAGAGCACACCAGGAAAAGATGGACGTAATCGGCAATAATATTGCGAACGTAAATACTGTAGGTTTTAAATCGGGACGTGTGACATTCAGTGATGTTTTCAGCCAGACCATGAGCGGCGCATCGGCTCCCGATTCGAGCACCGGGCGTGCCGGAACCAACCCCAGGCAGATCGGTTTGGGCGTGGGCGTCCAGGCCATTGACACCATCATGACCAGAGGCGGTACTGAAAGTACGGGAAATCAAACCGACCTGGCCATAAACGGCAATGGCTTCTTTATTGTACGGTCGGGCCACACCGGCTCCTATCTGTTTACAAGAGCAGGTAATTTTATCGTTGACAAAACCGGAAACCTGACTACCAGCGACGGTCTAAATGTATACGGCTGGATGGATTACGGCGGAAGGCAGCAGGCTGACGGAACCTATGAATTTGATATTGATAAGCCCGTGGAGGCCATCAACATATATTCTGATGCTTATAATAAGAGCAAAAATATTCTGGCGGCAAAGGCGACGGAATATGCGACCTTTGACGGCAATCTGGATTCCTCGGAGCCGGCAGTGAGTACTACCAGCAAAACCATGCCGACAACATATGATACTCAGTACAGCACCACGCTGACCGTATATGACAGCCTGGGTGAAAGCTATGAGGTGCAGGTCAATCTCACCAAATGCTTTGTGGACGGCTCAGATGCCGCTGACCCTAAGACCGAATGGTTTTGGGAAATCCCCGCCAGTTCAGGCCTGAGTATTACCGACGGCAGCGGATTTTTGAGGTTTGACGGCAAAGGAAATCTGATAGGTGATGATGCTTTTCCTATCAAACAGTCCGTTAAATTTGAGCCGGGCAAGTCAGTGGGGTCGGCGCCATTTACTGTAGAAATCGATTTTACCAATATATCCATGAGCAGTGCGGACAGCTCGGTTCAGAGCGACAGGGTGGACGGCTATCCCAGCGGAACCCTGGAAGATTTCAGCATTGGCAACGACGGCATTATTATGGGCGTGTACTCCAACGGGAAACAGCAGCCCCTGGGCATGATTGCAATGGCTGTCTTTGATAACCCTGCCGGCCTTGCCAAGAATGGATCCAATACATATGTGGCTACATCCAATTCAGGAGATTTTACCAACGGCGTTAAGGTTGGATCTGAGGGAAGCGGGGCTTTAAAAGCTGGAAGTCTGGAAATGTCCAATGTGGACCTGTCCAATGAATTCAGTTCCCTCATTATTACCCAAAGAGGCTTCCAGGCCGGCAGCAGGGTTATCACAACTGCTGATGAAATGCTTCAGGAGCTGGTCAACCTCAAGAGATAATGAAAGCCTTTCATAAGCTTTAAGGAGTGAAAAAAATGGGCTCAACCTTTAGCGGCCTTCAGCTCGCCAAGTCGGGTCTGTATACCAGTCAGACGGCCTTGAATACGACGGGGCACAATATTTCCAATGTCAATACGCAGGGCTATGTGCGCCAAAATGTCATATCCTGTGAGCAATATCCCCTGTCTTTTGGAAATAAGCAGATAGGCATGGGTGTTGAGGTCAGTACGGTCCGGCAGATGAGAAGCATTTTCCTGGACAATATCTATAGGCAGGAAAACAGCAGGCTGGGCTATTGGAATACTATGTCGGGCGCCGTAGAGGATATAGAGGAAGTTTTTGGAGAGCTTTCAAGCAACGATCTTGCCACCAGTCTCAGCGAATTCTTCTCGGGCTGGGATGAACTGTCCAAGGATGCTGATAACCTGATGGCCCGAGATCAGCTGTTGGAATATGGAATCAGCCTTGTGGATGTATTCGGCCAGATCAACAAGCAGCTGGATCAGATCCAGAAGGATCTCGACGGTCAGATCGTTTCCCTGGTGGACGAGATCAACGTGGCTGCAAAAAGAATCGCTGAGCTGAACGGGATTATCATAAAAGCTGAACTTAACGGTGACAACGCCAATGACTACAGGGACGAATTAAATTACCTGATTGACAAACTTTCAACTTACATGGATGTAGATGTTTCGATAGACAGCGGCAACATGTACCGGGTCAGTATAAATGGCGCCAATCTGGTAAACGGGATCCACTACCAGCAATTGGTCTGTGGAACCAGGCTCGCCAACGGCACTTTCAACACAGTGGTGTGGGAAAGGTCCGGCATTGAGGTGAAGCTGGATTCAGGGAAGCTTTTAGGTCTGATTGAGGCAAGAGGCCATGTTGTCGGAGGGAAGGGCAGCATTGATAACGGTTCTCCCGACGAGTCGGGTGTTTTGGAAGCCGACGTCGATGCCGATTCAGATCTGTTTAATTTTATGGGCAGCTCTTCCAATCTAATTCCTGAAATTAGAAAAGGCCTGAATATGCTGGTGAGCCTTTTGACCAGAAAAGTGAACGCCATTCACAGGAGCGGCATCGGGCTGGATGGGAGCACAGGCCTTGACTTTTTTGTCAAAATCAATGAGGATCTACCCTTTGAAGCCGGCAATATCAAGGTCAACGAGGAGCTGGAAGACAGCGCAAAAATTGCGGCCTCACAAACGGGTGACAGCGGTGACGGATCCAATGCAAACCGTATTGTAAAATTCGGTGAAGAAAAATATTATCAGTACAACGGTGTAAAAACCACCGTAGACGACTTTTTTTCTCTCGTCATCGATTGGGTCGGAATAAAGGGACAGGAGGCCGAGACCTTTTCTCTGAACCAGGGTACGCTGGTGGAGGAGACATTCAACCAAAAAAAGGCTTTGTCCGAGGTTTCCATGGATGAAGAGATGTCAAACCTGATTCGATATCAGCATGCCTACAACGCCTCTGCGCAAGTGCTTAATACCATGGACGGCATGTTAGACAGAATAATTAATCAGATGGGACTGGTGGGGAGGTAATAGTCTATGAACCCTTTTTATGGTTTAAATATCGCAATGAAGGGCCTGTATGCAAGTCAGCAGGGCATCTATGTAACTGATCATAACATCAGCAATGCGGAAGCGACAGGCTATTCCAGGCAGATCATCTCCCAGCAGGCTTCAACCCCTCTCAAGACTGGTAATGGCAAAGGTATGATGGGTACGGGGGTCGATGTCCTTACCGTCATGCGAATGCGGGATCAGTTCTTGGATAACAGATACTGGGAACAGAATGTTCTGTATGGAGAATGGAATATCAAGAGCAGTGCCCAGTCCGAACTGGAATTGATTGTGAATGAGGTACCGGAAAATGGGCTGCTAAAAGTGCTCAACGGCCTTTACGATGCGCTGGAAGGTCTCAGCAACGACCCCAGCAACGAGCAGAGCCGATCGGTAGTCATTGAGAATGCCCAGTCCTTTTGCCAGTACCTGCGGAATGCGTCATCGGATTTGGACAGTCTCAGGGAGGATTATAACAGCAATATTAAGGTGAAGGTCAATCAAATGAATTCCCTTTCACGGCAGATATCTGACTTAAATGAGATGATCTATAAGGCAGAGCTCGACGGAAGCATTGCCAATGATTTAAGAGACCAAAGGACAGTTGTTATTGATCAATTGTCAACAATTGCCGATATAAAAGTTAACGAGGTTCAAGCGGGAACCCTGCCCAACGGAGTAAAGGATATCAGGATGCAGATTACCCTGGATGGGATATGCCTTGTAAACCATTTTGACTACCGGGAACTGGAATGCTACGGCATAGAGGACGGATCGGCCGCGAATGGCATGTATGGCATAAGGTGGGCGGATACCGGAATGGATGTGGATATAGAAGGCGGAGAATTAAAGGGCTATTTGGATCTAAGGGATATGGATGGAACTAATGGAACCTATAAGGGCATTCTGTATTTTAAAAACAGGCTGGATAATTTCGCCCGTACTTTTGCAAAGGCTTTCAATGAGGGAATATTCGCAGATGGCAACAAATATACCAATGGGCATGTGGACGGTACGACCCTTGATGGAGAAACCGGCATAGGCTTTTTCTCCTTCAACGGCCTTTCAACGGCGGATTTTACGGCTGTCGATACGGATCTGGATGCAAGGTATGACCATATAACCGCTGCCAATATATCCATAACCTCCGATATAAAAGATGATCTGAATAAGATCGCGGCCGCCTCGGCCGGAGGTGAAGCCGAGAACAGTGAAAATTTACGTGCCCTGATTGATATTTTTTATGATACCAGGGTCTTTAAGGAAGGAACTCCGGAATATTATATTGGTTCTGTCACCGCAACTATGGGCGTGGTTGCTCAATATGCCGAGAGGCTGAATAAAAGCTATGACAGTGTAATTGCTCAAACGGAGAAAAAAAGACTTTCGGTGTCCGGAGTATCTCTAAACGAAGAGACGACCAATCTGGTTAAATTTCAACAGGCCTATAGCGCTGCCGCCCAAGTGATCAGCGTGCTGGATGAAATTCTGGATGTCACCATCAACGGACTGGGTGCCGGTTAAGGGAGGATTACCATGAGGGTTACCAATAGTATGATGACCTATAACGTACTGCGTAATATCAATTCCAATTCAAGCAGGCTGGATAAGATTCTGCAGCAGACTACAAGCGAAAAGAAGGTCAATGTGGCATCGGATGATCCCGTAGCTGCCGCCAGAATTTTGAAGCTGCGAAGTTACCTTTCCAAGGTGGAGCAGTATGAAAAAAACACCGATGACGCTTTGTCCTGGATCGGCATCTCTGAATCGACCCTTAACAATGTAAATGAAACGATCCAACGAATCCGTTACCTTACGGTGGAAGCTTCCAACTCCACAGTAGGAGATGAAGATGCAGAAAAAATAAAGTCTGAGATTTTGGAGCTTAGGGCAAACCTTCTTGACCTGGCAAACTCAAGCTATTCCGGCAGATATATTTTTGCCGGCTATGATACGGATAAAAAACCTTTTGCAACAGAAACCACCGCTGTCGGAGAAAAAATTCTGTACAGAGGCCAGTATTTATCGCTGGGCGGGGTGGTCCCGGCCAGTGTTTCAGACAGTGATTACGAAGCTTTCGTTCTGGCTAATGCGGCCAACAGGGTAACAGGGGACAAACAGGAGATTGAGTACAGAATAGGATCATCAAACCAGATCTCGATTAATGAAGAAGGTTTTGAAGTATTCGGCAGTAACGGAGAAGGCCTTTTTGATACCATCACAAAGCTGCAATTGGCTCTTGAAGGAGAAACCTCTTATAAGACAGCCGAATACAGCGAAGGCCCTCCTGCAAGCGCTACAATTGTTACCTATGAGCTCAAAATCGACAGTGTGCTGAGCGATCTGGATAAAGATCTAAACCGGATGCTCACCTCCAGGGCGGAGCTGGGGGCAAAATACAATTATCTCGGGCTTGTCCAGAAGCGTTTGAGCAGCAATAGCACAGTCTTTACAGAATTATTGAGCAAGAATGAAGATATAGACCTCGACAAGGCGGCCATCGAACTGATGTCTGCAAAAACAGTTTACCAGGCATCTTTGGCATCCGGCGCACAGGTCATACAGAACAGTTTACTGGATTTTATCCGTTAGGAGGGATTTTTGAATGGCTTCAATTCAAAGCACCAACAATAACAGCAATGTAAATACAAGCCGAATAACCGGTCTGGTAAGCGGACTGGATACCGATGCCCTTGTCAAATCGATGATGGATGCTGCAAGAATTCCGCTGAATAAGCTTTACCAGCAGAAACAGCTGGCTGAATGGAGAAGGGATGCCTACAGGGAAGTTTCCAATTCCCTAAGGGCTTTTAATGATAAATATTTCGATATATTGAATAAAGACAGCTATATGCTCTCAGCATCGACTTACAAAGCTTTCAAAATCAACAACAGCAACAGCTCTGCGGCAGCTGTCAGCGCCAGCAGTAGCGCTATGGCGGGGACGCATACGCTGGTTGTCAATAATCTGGCGACCTCGGCTTCCTACAGCAGTGCTTTACAGGTCACCAAGGGAGTCACGGCCTCCGCTGCCGCCAATTATGCAGATGCTGTCGGAAAAGATTTTAAATTGACTCTGGATGGCCAATCCTATACCATTACTATAGATGAAACCGTCACAGATCTTTCGAGCCTTCAAGCTCTTGTTGATAAGCAGGTAGGCGGCGGCAAGGTGCTTCTGTCGGAGGATGCAGGCGGCTGCCTCAATATTTCTGAGGTTGCTGATTCAGGTGTGTACGGCATTTCTGTAAGCGGCGGCGCCACCAGTGCATTAAATGATTTAGGGTTTGCTTTAGGTGATAATTTGAGCAACCGGCTGAATAAATCCGATACGCTTGCCCAGGTCTCCAGGAAGACGGCTGACGCGTTTACCTTTGACGAAGGCGGTTATGTCAATCTGACTATCAATGGAAAAACCTTTGCATTTTCTGCCACCATAACTCTTCAGGAGATGATGGAGAAAATTAATGATTCCGATGCCGGCGTTACCATGAAATATGATGACATGGCAGATACTTTCAGTCTTATTTCCGAAAAAACCGGCGCTGGCAATACCTTGAGCATCAGTGAGACTGGGAGCAGTTTTTTGACAGGCGCCAAGGTAACTCAATATACAGAGGGCAAAGATGCAGTCATCACGCTGGACGGGCAGAAAATAACCAGAAGCAGCAATACCATCACCAAGGACGGCATTACCTATAAGCTGCTGCAGGAAAGTACGGAGGAGCAGATTATTTCTTTATCCAGTGATACCGACGCAGTCTACGATAAAATCGTCAATTTTATTAACGATTATAATAAGCTGGTAGAAGATCTGAATAAGAAAATCGATGAAGAATACGACCGGGGTTACCCTCCGCTGACAAGTGAGCAGAAAGAGGACATGACCGACGAAGAAATAGAAAAGTGGGAGGAAAAAGCAAAAACCGGATTGCTGCGAAATGATACCACCATACAGACCCTGCTGACCAAAATGCGTCAGACTGTTTATAGCGTTGTGGACGGCGTAGGTGTTACCTTTACCAAAATCGGTATTACCACCAGCAAAAATTACGAAGACAAGGGCAAGCTGGTCATTGATGAGAAAAAATTAAAAGAAGCCCTGGAAGAGGATGCGGATAGCGTCATGAACTTATTTTGCAGATCTTCCACTTCCCATCCCGGCTTAAGCACCGTTCGCACCCTGGATTCGACTCAGAGAAGCATCAGGACTGCTGAGGAAGGCATTGCTTTTCGGCTGTTCGATATATTGCAGGATAATATATCCACTTACAGAAACAGTTCAGACAGAAAAGGAACACTTATAGAAATGGCAGGCTTTGCGGGGGATTCCTCGGAGTTTAATAATATTATCAACGATAATATTGACGATTACCAGGACAGAATTGACGAAATGCTGGTTAAGCTTGAAGATAAGGAAGAATATTATTACAATATGTTTTCAGTAATGGAAAGCTATATCAATACCATGAATTCGCAGCTTAGTATACTGCAGTACTTTTCATCGGGAGGCTGATTTAAATGGATAATGCCTGCAGCGCTGTTGAATTGCTGAGACAAAAGCTGGAGCTCGCCAGAGAAATATATGAAAACACCGTCGTACAGTCTGCGGTTCTGACTGAAAAGGACTACAATTCACTTAACGGTCTGCTGGCAGAAAGGCAGAAGTATATTGACCGGTTTGCGGCTCTGGATCAGCTGTGTAAAGAAAATCAGGAAGAGGATACCGAGGAGTCCGCCGAGCTGAAACATTTAATAAAGTCAAAGATGGAAGAGGTGTTCAAGCAGAGCAGCGCCAATATTGAAAACGCCAGGAAGCTGCAAAGCCAGTGGTCCGAATCCATCCGGCATATAAAAACAGGCGAGTCGGCCTTAAAAAAAGGTTATTACAGGCAGATCCCGCAGCAATACGGGTACTTTTTTGACAAAAAAGTCGGGAAGTAATATTTTTAAAAAGCCGGTCAAAAAAACTATGTTCAAAAATTAAATAAGATGCATAAAGTGCAAAATACAAGAGCCGAGGCTGTTTATGCCAGGCTCTTTTTCATCCCCACATACACATGAACGGCTGTGCCGGCTTTAAACACAGGTGAATGACCTGATTTCGCTTAAATCCAGTCCCCAGTATACCCAGTTAAATCCGGTCCATCTATAACCGGCTATCGATCTGGGGCCGACAAAAGTAGGGAAATACCAGAAGGGTCTCTGATAGGTCCAAATATAGGTGAACCGAAAGAGGCATCGGCTTATTGCACCGGGGTCCACCGCAAAAACACCTGCGGGCTGGCCGGGAATGTAGGCTGGAGGGGGGCCTGACGGAGGACCGTATTGCTGAGGGTATTGAGAATATTGGGGATACTGAGGGTTATATGGGTATGACGGATATGGCCTGAAAAAGGGTACGGGAAAGAAAAATCTTAAAAAATCAAAGGGAAATCTGCGATCCCGGTCCCTATCCCTATCCCTATCTCTATCTCTGTCCCTATCCCGGTCTCTGTCACGATCTCTATCTCTATCCCTGCCCCGGTTTCTGTCTCTCCGGTCTCTGTCGACTTGCGGAAACATATTGTCTCCTCCTTTCATGCTTTCAATATAATATATGGTCAAGCCTTTTAATCCGCCACAACAGCCTCTCCTTCTTTCAACTTTCTTTGCTCTGTCCTCCAAGAGTTTTTTCGGGTTTCGGCTGACGTTTTGAATAAAAGGCTGATCAAGAAATATGTGAATCAAATGATTTTGTTTTGGAAAGTATAGAAAATGAAAATCATGCCAACTTATTTATACTGGCAATACGAGGAGTGTGAAAAATGTTAAGAACGCGTACAGGAAAATTTATATGCTTTCTGGCGGCAATTTCCGTGCTGTTGTCCGTGGGACTGGCAGCATGCCGCGATGGCTCCAAAACTAAAAATAATCTTGGCATTGCTCTTATAACTTCTGCTGCCGGCGCCAATGACAACGGCTACAATGAATCAGCCATTGCAGGTCTTGAAAAGGTAAAGAAGGATATGGGAATTGCCTATAAGGTTGTTGAGGCGACAGATATCCCCGGCAGCCTTGAACAGCTGGCAGCAACGGGGTACAAGCTTATTTTCAGTCTGGAATACAATTTTGACGCCCTTATTAACGGCGTAGGAGGCAATAAGCCCATTGCCGAAAAATACCCCGACACAACCTTTGTGGTCTTTAATGACAATCCCAATGTCAATGCCAATGGCAGCGTGAAGCACCAAAATGTTATTTCGGTATTGTTTGATGTTCACGAAGCTTCTTTCCTTGCAGGGGCTTTGACCACACTGGTCAATGAAAATGCCTCTACGCTGTTTAGTGCAGCGGACTATTCCTTTACGACCGGGGATAAGGGCCGGAAGGTCGGATTTTTGGGCGGCACCAAGTCAAATGGCATCACTGTTTTCAGCTACGGCTTTGCGGAAGGCATCAACTATGAAGCCAAAAAGCTGGACGTAAAGTATACCTATTACAGTGACTATAACGCAGGCTTTACCGATTCGGCGGCAGGGGCGACAAAAGCAAATACCTATTATTCTGACGGCGCCAATGTAATCTTTACGGTAGCCGGTGCGGTGGGCGACGGGGTTGACGCGAAAGCCAAGGAAGTTAAAAAGCTTTCAATAGAGGTGGACGCTAATAAAGACGCGAATCAGCCTGGCCATATTCTGACAAGTGTTCTTAAAAATACGGAGGTCCCGGTTTTTAAGATTTCCGAACACTTCAAAAACAACACCATGGATAAGGTCCGGGGCAAGGTACTAAGCTACGATTTGGCTTCCAAAGCGACAGGCATTACAGATTTAAGCGTCATTGAAGGAAAAATTCAGTCTGGCGGACGGGCCAAGTGGGATGAAATAAAAGCTGAACTGAAAGATATCTCAAAAAAAATTTCCGGCGGCGAAATCAAAGTGACCGATGCCCAGGCTGGGGAGACCTTTGACAAAACCAAGCTGACAAATTTGAATATGCCCAACGATTAGACAGGAAGCATAGGACGGCATTTTCGCGCCTCCTTTTTGAGCGCGGGAACCGTCCTTTTCCTTTCCGGTTACCAAGGAGCAAGGTATGGCTGTAATTCAAGCGGTTGATCTTACAAAAAAATATGGGGATTTTATTGCAAATGACCATATCAATCTCTCCATCGAGCAGGGGGAAATTACCGCCATTGTGGGTGAGAACGGAGCCGGTAAAACGACTCTCATGAATATGTTCTATGGATTGCAGCGCCCCACGGGCGGGGAGCTTTATATAAGGGAAAAGCAGGTCAACTTCAATTCCCCCCTGGATGCCATCAACCAGGGGCTGGGCATGGTGCACCAGCATTTTAAGCTGGTACCCAGCCTGACGGTCTTTGAGAATATCATGCTGGGAGTTGAAATCAACAAGAAAATTAAACTTGCAAAGAACGTCAGGGTAAATAGCCCCATCATCAATGTCCGGAGCGAAAAAGATGAGGTTCAGAAGATTATCGATGCCTATAAATTTGAATTGAAGGCCGATGATATTGTAGAAAACATTTCCATTGGAGCCAAACAACGTGTGGAAATTTTAAAAATGCTCTATCGCAATGTGGATATTCTCATCCTTGACGAGCCTACCGCAGTACTGACACCCCAGGAGGTGGATGAGCTTCTCCTCAACATGAGGGAATTGAAGAAAAAAGGCAAGACCATCATACTGATCACGCACAAGCTCCGGGAGGTCATGGATATCAGTGATAAAGTCATTGTCATCCGAAGAGGAAAGGTAGTCGGTACAAAGAACACCGCTGAAACCAATCCTACCGAGCTGGCCGCTATGATGGTGGGCAGGGATGTTATTCTGGACGTAAACAGGGAATTTAAAGACCTGAAAAGCAATAGGGTTGCCTATAAGGTGACTGATATTTCTACTGAAACAGCGCCTGGCAAAAAATGTCTCGACCGAATCAGCTTTGAAATCCGGGAAGGTGAAATATTAGGAGTCGCGGGCGTTGAGGGCAATGGCCAGAGTCAGCTGGTCAGTGTTCTCTCGGG
>ENA-UOOR01003997-UOOR01003997.1-fermentation-metagenome-genome-assembly--contig:-NODE-3997-length-12165-cov-2.600330_pt1 | contig 12165 bp, 13 predicted proteins | sample MGYA00245780_ERZ724029 | MGnify/ENA primary metagenome ERZ724029 (study PRJEB28704, sample SAMN03018315) | fermentation metagenome | biome: anthropogenic terrestrial biome; feature: soil; material... | reverse complement strand
CGAAAGACCCGCACCCACAATAACCACCAATTTCAACATTCGCTTCATCTCCGGCTGTCTAAAAAATCCAAAACTTCCCGCCTTGAGGGCATGGCGCTCAACGAGCCATAGCGGGTGGCGCATAGGGCCCCCGCCGCGTTGCCAAGGGTGACAATCCGCTCCATTGCATCAAGAGGGACGCCGGCCAAGCCCTGAAGCCCCAGGACTTTGGCCAGGCTGGCCAGCACCGTCCCTACAAAGGCGTCGCCGCAGCCGGTGGTGTCCTTTGCCCGCACCGGGAACCCCGGGCAAAGGCCCTGCCCCTTTTCAAAAGAAAAAAAGCTGCCCTGTGCCCCCAGGCTGATTAAAACCAGTTTTTTTCCGGTGCGGTCCAACCGCCGGGCGCACTCCCGGCTATCCGCCCCCGGGCAGAGAAAGGCTTGTTCTTCCTCTGAAAGCTTGATAATCTGCGCCCTGTCAATCGATTGCAGAATCAGCTCTTTGGCAAGGCCCTTGTCTTGCCACATGGTGTCACGATAGTTGACGTCAAAGGATAGCAGCCTGCCCCGGTCGGCGGCAGCCCGAGCCGCTTTCAGGGTGGCTTCCCGCTGGGCACTGCCCACAAGGGACACCGAGGTGAAGTGAAAAATCCGGCACTGGTCAAGAGCGGCCTCCCCCGGAGGGCCCCACAAACCCGGGTCGGTTTCATAATCCCGGTAGTTAAGGAAGCTGCGCTCCCCCTGCTGGGTCAGCTGAACAAAGGATATGCCGGTGTTTTTTGCCCGGGTGCGGCCGATGCCGCCGATATCAATACCCCGGCTGGCCACCTCCCTGAGCAAAAAGTCGCCAAACAGGTCGTCGCCCACAGCCCCCGATAAAAAAGAAGTGCCGCCCATGGCGCACACCTGGGCAAGCACATTGGCCGCACCGCCCCCCGGAAAGGCCTGATAGGTCAGACAATCCCCGGTTTGAAGCGGTACAAAATCGATCACCGGTTCTCCGATGGATACTACATCATACATCCGCCAGATCTCCTTTATTGTTGGTACTAAAGCGAAGCCGCCCCGTCTACCATAATATTGGCGCCGTTCATAAACCCCACATCGGGTGACGCGGCAAACAGAATGGCGGCGGCAATTTCCTCCGGCCGGCCCAACCGGCCCATGGCCTGGCGCGATACAAACCGCTGATAGGCGGCTTCGGGGTTTTCCTCCGCCGCGATTCTTTCTTCCAGTGAAGGGGAAAGCACTGTCCCCGGGCAGATGCAGTTAACCCGCACACCGTCGCCAAGGTAGTCGGCAGCCATCGCCTTGGAAAGAGAAAGCACCGCGCCCTTGGAAGCGCTGTAAGCAGCCCGGGAGGCAATCCCCTTGACCGCCACCAGCGAGGAGACATTGACAATCACCCCTCTGGCTTTGCGCAGATAAGGCAGGGCATATTTGCAGACCAGAAAGGTGCCGGTGGCATTGACCGCCATGGTGCGGCCCCAGGTTTCCTCATCGGTTTCTTCCACGTTGCCACCGGTGACGATGCCCGCGCAGTTGACCACCACGTCGATACCGCCGAAGGCCGCAACCGTCTGCTGAATCATGGCTTTGACCTCCGCCGGCCGGCTGACATCGGCCGGGGCAAAGATCGCTTTGCGGCCCCCGGCGGTCAGCTTTTCCGTAAGCTTTTTGGCCGATCCGGATACCGAGTTCAGCGCCAGATTGGCGCCGGCCGCGGCAAAGCTTTCCGCGGCGGCGGCCCCAATGCCTGCGCCGGCCCCTGTGATTAAAACGGTTTTACCTGTAAAGCCCGGCATAAATACCTCCCCTTACTCCGCGCCCATATAAGCCTTTTGTACATCCCGGTTCTGAATCAGATTGGCGCAGCTGTCGCTTAATATGATTTCGCCGGTCTGCATCACATAGCCGCGATTGGCGGTGTTGAGAGCGATCTTAGAGTTTTGCTCTACAAACAGAATGGTGGTGCCCTGTTCCCGAATGGCGACAATTGCTTCAAAAATCTCTTTGACAATCAGCGGCGCCAGCCCCAGCGAAGGCTCGTCCAGCAGCAGCATTTTGGGGTTGCCCAGCATAGCTCTGGCAATGGCCAACATCTGCTGCTCACCTCCCGACAGGGTGCCTCCCAGCTGGTTCTTTCTTTCTTCCAGCCGTGGAAAAAGCTTGTACATCCGCCTAACATCTTCCCGCAGATTCTTTTTATCCTTGCGCAGATAGGCGCCGGTTTCCAGGTTTTCCAGCACAGTGAGCTGTGAGAAAATATGGCGGCCCTCCAGAACCTGACACAGCCCCCGCTTGGTGATCTCATGCCCGGGAAGCTTTTCGATGTTTTTGCCGTTGAACAAAATCTCGCCCCGCACTCCGGCGGCCGCAGTCAGGCCGGAAATGGTCTGCATGGTGGTAGTTTTGCCCGCGCCGTTGGCGCCAATCAAGGTGACGATTTCACCCTCGTCCACATACAGGTCAATGCCTTTTACCACATGCACATTTCCATAGTAGTAATGAAAGTCTTTTATCTCCAGCAGTTTGCCCATATCAATCGTCACCTCCCAAATAAGCGGCTATGACTTCGGGGTTGGCCTGAATCTCCTGAGGGGTGCCCTCCGCCAGCTTTTTGCCATAGTTAAGAACAAAAATTTTATCCGAAACGTTCATCATCAGCTTCATGTCATGCTCCACAATCAGCAGGGTAACCCCCTTTTGCAGAATCTTTCTCAGAAGCAGGTTGAGCTCTTCCTTCTCCTTGGAGTTCATGCCGGCGGCCGGCTCGTCCAGCAGAATCAGCTTGGGGTCGCTGGCGAGGCCGCGAACAATCTCCAGCAGCCTTTGCTGGCCATAGGACAAAGCGCCCGCTTGCTCCAGGGCATAATCCTTGAGCCCGACAAAATCCAGCCATTCATAGGCCTTTTCCCGGGCCCTGGCTTCTTCTTCACGCTCGGCCTTGGTGTGCACCAGGCTTGCGAAAAATTTGGATGTAAGACGGGGGTGCATGCCCACCATGACATTATCCAAAACCGACATTTTTTTGAAGAGGTTGATGACCTGATAGGTGCGGGCTATGCCGGCCTGGTTGATTTCAAAGGGCTTCAGGCCGTCAATTCGCTTGCCGTCAAAGAGGATATTGCCGCTGTCCGGCTTGTAAACACCGCTGATCAGGTTGAAAAAGGTGGTTTTTCCGGCGCCGTTGGGGCCAATAATGCCGTTGATCTTTCCTTCTTCCATATGCATGGTCACATCGTTGGTGGCCTTCAGACCACCAAAGCTAAGACACAGATTGTTTATTTCAAGAAGCATGTGCCTTACCCCCTTTACGTTTGGCGGCAATGCGGCCGATTAACCGCTTGGTTTCGCCATAAATACCGCCCGGCAGCGCCACCACAACCATCAGCAGCAGAAAGCCGTATATCAGCATTTGGTATTGCTCAAAGGCCCTGAGGCTTTCAGTAATCATCAAAACAAGAACGGCGCCGGTAAACGGGCCCAGGATTGAGCCGGTGCCCCCAAAGAGCATCATGGTCACAAACATAACCGACTGCTTCTGGGTAAAGGTGTCCGGCCCGATGTACCTGACCAGATGAGCGTACATGGCACCGGCAAACCCGGTGTAAAAGGCGCTGACAGCAAAGGCCATCACCTTATACTTGGTGACATTGATGCCCATGCCGTTGGCCGCATAAGAATTTTCGCGGATAGCAAGCCATGCGCGGCCCACCCGGGAGTTGACCATCAAATGCTTTGCCAGCAAAAAGATTCCCACACAGACCAGCCCAAAATAGTAAAACCGGGAATAGGTGTTAATCTTAAACCCAAACAGGTTGATGCTGTCGGTAAACAGTCCGACCGCGTTGCCGGTCACCCCTCCGGGGGAATTCAAAAGCAGGGTGTAGACGATTTCGCCAAAGGCGATGGTGGCCAGAGATAAAAAGTGGAACACCAGCTTAGAAGCCGGATATGCGATGACAGCGCCGATGATTGTCGCCAATACCGAGGCGATGAGCATCGTCGCCAGGATGGGAAGCTGCAGGTATTTGTGGAGCATAACCGAGCCATAAGCGCCGATTGCGAAAAAGGCCGCATGCCCCATCGAGATCTGCCCGCAGTAACCAAAGTCAATATCAAGGCCGGAAACAGCGATGATATACAAAGACGCAAAGCAGGACACCAGTACCCCATAAGAAAAGCCTATCGCTGAAAACAGCGCCGGCAGAAGGAGCAAGACGGCCGCAATCGCCAATTTCGAGGGTTTAAACCCTTTTACAACGGATTTCATTCCTTCTTCCTCCTTATTCCGTAATGGCCCGTTCGTTAAAGATGCCGGTCGGCTTTACAAACAGGAATATCAGCAGCAGCGCGTAAGCAATCATATCCTTATAGGTGGAGGAAAGATAGCTTGCCGTCAGGGTTTCAATCAGGCCCAGCAGCACACCGCCAAGAATAGCGCCATAGAGGTTGCCGTAGCCGCCCATAATGGCGCCGGCAAAGCCCTTGCGGCCGATGGTGCTGCCCAGCATGATAAATACGCCGTAAATGGGGCCCAGCAGAATGCCTGCCAGCGCCGCCATACCCGCCGCAATGGCCCAGGTGATACCGGTGCTTAAAGAGGTGTTGATGCCGCAGGCCTGGGCAGCCTTAGCGTTCATGGCCGAAGCGCGCATAGCTGTGCCAAACCGGGTATACTTCATGAATACCTGCAAACCTGCCATGCAAAGAAAGGATACAAGGATGCAGAAGATGGATTGGCTCTGCACCGAGACGCCGAAAATGGATACCGACGCCACCGGGAACACCTGAGGATAGTTGAGCATTTTGGTGCTCCAAATTGCTTGAATGGTATTTTGAAGAATATAAGAAACCGCTATGGTCGCCAGCACGACGTAAATGGCCATAACGTTTTTGCTGATCAGTTTGCGGATAATAAACTTTTCCATAAACAGCCCAAAAACAAAGGCCACCAGTACTGTAAGAGCCAGCGCCACATAATAGGGAAGCCCAAATAATGTATAAAAGGTATACCCTAAAAACGCACCCAATGTTAAAACATCGCCCTGAGCAAAGTTCATCATTCCTGAAGCCTTATAAATCAGGCTGTATCCCAAAGCAATCAGCCCGTATACGCACCCGATCACGAAGCCCGAGACCAGAACCTGCAATAGCATAGGGGTACACTCTCCTTTCATCCTGTGTTTAATAAAGGTCTTTCTGAAAGTGCCAAAACCGGGGCTGTTTCGCCGAAGCAAAAACGCCTTAAAAAATTGCGAAAGCGCCCCCTAAGGCAAAACAGGCAGGGTTTTGGTACTTTCAGACTGCCCCGGGAATAGATGCCTGGAATCATTCGGCGTCAGCGGCCCTGCGCCGTTTGCGGCCGTTCGTTTAAGGATGTAGAAGGGAATGTGACCATTCCCTTCTGCACCGCATTTTGTCTTTACAGGAGGCCGGAAGCGGACATAATAGTCTTGTAGCCTTCGGTCTTCTCCCACTCATTAAAGGTCATGTATTTTTCGCCATCAATAACGAAGATGTTGAAGTCGTGCAGGCCCTCGCCGTCACCATAGGTGAAATTCTGGATACCAGCCAAAGTCTGAACATTATCCAGGGTGCCCACTGCCTTGGCGACCGCTTCACCGTCGGTGGTTCCGGCAGCCTCAACAGCGGCCCTCAAAGCCAGCATCGAGTCATAGGCGCGGTATGCGCAGTCCGATACAGGCAGCGAACCGTACTCGTCCAGATAAGCCTGCAGGAATTCTTTGATAAAGGGGTCGTTACAATCTTCAATATCGGTGTAGGTCAGGTAAGGATAGGCAAAAGCCATGCCGTTGGAAGCGGCGCCCGCTACCTGCAGGGCGTCAACCTGGTACAGGTCTTTGGTGAAGCAAAGGCCGTTAAAGCCAAACTGACGAAGCTGCTTTGCAATCAGGGGCTGGGTGGGGCCAAAGGTGGAGATAAACATAACCTCAGCGCCGGAGTTAATCATCTTGGCAACCTGGCCCGAGAAGTCGGTGTTGCCCTCTACGTAGCTTTCGGTGGTGGCAATCTCAATGCCGGCCTCTTTGCACAGCTCGGTCATGGTTTTCACACCGGCCACAGCGGCGTCGTCCTGGCCTGCAAAGATGGCGATTTTCTTGACGCCCAGCTCTTTGAGCTTGTTGACCACGCTGGGCAGCGCAAAGTCATTGTTCTGGCAGGCGCGGAATACATAATCCCAGCCCTGGTTCATCCATGTGGGGCTTGTGCCGGTGCCAAAGACGGGAATTTTGGCGTCGTTAAAGACCGAGCCGGAAGAAAGCACGCAGCTGGAGATGCAGGAGCCGATAACCGCTTCCACCTTGTCCATCTGTACCATCTTAGTAGCAACCTTAACGGCTTCTTCTGGGGAGCCCTGGTCGTCATAAGAAACAATTTTAATCTGTTTGCCCAGGATGCCGCCCTGCGCGTTAATCTGCTTTGCAGCAAGCTTGGCGGCGTTCAAAGCGCTTTCACCAGGCTGGGCGTTGGTTCCGGTCAAGGGCTGGGGAACGCCAATGATGTACTCCCCACCGGCGGGTGCCGAGCCTTCCGGTGTGCTGGACTGATTGCCGGGGGTAGACGACTGGCAAGCTGCCAGAGAAAAAACCAGCGCTGCACTCAGTACAAATGCCAAAAACTTTCTCACAATATTTCCTCCTAAAATTTGCTTTATTTTGCAACTCTGTTTTACCAGAGGTTGCCTGCTTCATTGAATCCCCATCCGCCAGACGAGGTAAGAACCTCTACCTGCGGGCAAGCCTTTGCTTCCTCCAGCATGGCCTCAGAGATATATATTTCCTCAAGATGCATGGTGTCCTGAATGCGCACAACCCTGGGGTTTTCACGGTCGATGTAGTTGCAGGTTTTCAGCGCAATCTGGATGCATTCTTTGTCGGTATGGGTAAAAAGCGGAACCTTTGGGGTGCTAAGCACCGTTGATGTGCAGACATTTGGAAAGGTGCTGTCCACATCAATTCGATCCACCAGCCGTTTTGTTGTTACATCGGCCAGACCGATTCCGTTACAGTTGCCGTGGGTTTCATCGGTCAGATCCAGCACGGCGATATGCTGCACCTTGCGGTCCCCCTCGATATAAGGTACCGCGAAGCGCCCGGTAATGTTGGGGTCCATGCCATCGCCGCTGATGTCCTTGCCAATGCGGTCCACCACTAAAACGTCGATATTATCAAAGTAGATACAGCCCAGACGCTCTTTGGAATAAGCCAAAAGCTTAGGTTCCTCTTCATAGATTTCCTCTTTAAGCATCCCTTTAATCTTACAGGTCTGGTCAAAGGCGTTTTCTACCAACCCCACCGCCCCGATAACCTTGCTGTTTTCCAGTATTACCCTGCCGATGACCGGCAGCATGGTGCCCAGCTCAAAAAAGCCGTTTTGGTGCACCGTTTCGGCGCCCTTTTGCTTGCCCATGCCGATGACCGCCATCTTCATAATACCGCTCTCATAAGGGCCGCGGAAGGCCGTATGGGCCTTGACCCTTCCGCAGAGAAGGATGGCGTCCGCCTCATGGGCATATCGGTCCATGTAGACCGGCATACTGTTGGGGGTGCTGCCCAATTGCACCACCTCCATGGTCGCGCGGATCGGGCAGCCAAGATACTCCTCGGTTACATGGTAGCCGGCCAAAATCTCCCTTTGGCCTTCTGCTGTGGCGCCGCCGTGGCTCCCCATAGCGGGGAACACAAAGGGCTCGCCGCCGCATTCCTTCACAAAATCAACAATCGCCTTGGTGACAAGGGCAATGTTGGCCACACCCCGGCTGCCGCAGGTAATCGCTACCCGCATCCCCGGCCGGATGCGCCTGCGTATCTCTTTCCGGCCAAGTTCCTGACGAACCAGGGCCGGTATCTCGTCAATCGGAATGTGGCTGTGATCCAGCAGCTGCCTGACCTTGGCCATCTTTGGCAGCGCAACGGTTGAAGCCAGCTGAGATACGATATTCCCTTCTGGATTTGAATAAAGCGCCATTTCTATCCCCTTCTTACAATAAAACGCCGTTTTTGAAAATCATAATCTCACGGTAGTTGTGAATCTCGTTCTGGGTCCGCTTTCTTCCCGAGGCAACGTCGATGACCTGCTCCCACAACGCGTCGGCGGCTTCAGAAAAGCTGCCCCCGCTCAGCACCATGCCGGCGTTAAAGTCGATCCAATTGTTTTTGCGCTGGGTTAGCCGGTCGTTGGATGCAATTTTAATGGTGGGGATGGCCGTTGCCAGCGGGTTGCCCCGCCCGGTGGTAAACAGCAGAATCTGCGCCCCCGAAGCCAGCAGGTTGGTGATGGAAACGCTGTCGTTGCCCGGGCCGGTCATCAGGTTAAGGCCGGGCTTGACGCAGGGCTGCCCATAACCAAGGGTGTCGGTAACTGCCGCCCTTCCTCCTTTTTGAATGCAACCCAGCGATTTTTCTTCCAGCGTCGTGATGCCGCCCCGCTTATTGCCGGGGGAGGGGTTCTCATAAATCGGCTGGTCATAACCCATATAATACTGCTTAAAGCCATTGATTAGCTCGACCATTTTATGGAAGGTTTCTTCTGAATCGGCCCGGTTCATCAGCAGATACTCGGCGCCAAACATCTCCGGCACCTCGGTAAGAATCCCGCTGCCCCCCAGTTCAACCACCCGGTCGGCAATTCTGCCGCAGAGGGGGTTGGCCGTAATGCCTGAAAAAGCATCCGAGCCGCCGCATTTAAAGGCAATTTTCAGCTCGGTGACCGGCACCTCGGTGCGTGTATCCCCAGAAACCACCGCCGCAATCTCTTCCACCAGGCGAAGGCCGGTCTCAACCTCATCGCCGTCAATATCCTGGGTCACCATCGTTTTGATTCTGGATTGGTCATAATCCCCCAGCACGGGCAGAAAGTTTTGCAGGTCGTTGTTTTCGCAGCCGAGGCTTACAAGCAGAACCCCCCCGGCGTTGGGGTGGCGGATGATGCTGGCGAGAATCCTCTGCGTGGTTTTATGGTCATCCCCCAGCTGGGAACAGCCCGCATTGTGGGGCAGCGCGAAAACGCCGTCACAAAGCCCCCCAAATTTTTGCTGTGCCGCCTGGGCGATTTTATTAACCGTGGTGTTAACGCAGGAAACGGTGGGGATAATCCAAATTTCGTTTCGGGTGCCCACCCGGCCGTCGGCGCGGCGATAGCCAGAGAAGGTAGCTTGGCGTTGCTCTGTGCCTGCGCTGATTTTCTCGGAAGGCTCATAGCGGTATTCCAAAAGCCCGTTCAGGTTGGTGGCAAGGTTATGGCCGTGCACCCATTCGCCCTTGGAAATGGGCTGGGTGGCGTGGCCGATGGGCTCACCGTATTTCAATACCGGCTCATCCCGATCAAAGTCCTTCAGAGCCATCTTGTGCCCAAAGGGGATATCATCCCGCAGTATGTAAGAATTACCGCTTACGGTAACCTCAGCGCCCTTTTGGTGGTCCATCAGCGCTACCGCTACCGTATCTCTGGCGTCAATCTGAATAAAACCGTCTCTCATTGCTACTTCCCTCACACAATTTATAATAAAAACACTTTGAATACATCTGATATATCTATAATCCCCGCAAAAAAGCCTGAATTTAATGATAAAATTCAAAGGCCTCAATCTTTGCGTTTTGAATATGAGCCCTTACCCGCTCCTCCACAAGATCCTCGTCCCGTTTTTCTAGGGCTTCCAGAATGTTCAGATGCTCCTCAACCGATTTGATATAAGAGGTGTTGCGGCGTGAGGTCTGGATGCGGATTCTTTGGTTATGGTCGTTGATGATTCTGAATAAATACTGCAAAAACTCGTTATTGCTGTATTGAATCAGCATATCATGCAGCTCTTTGTCCAATGCGATGCAGGCGTCCCGGTTCTCTTTGCTTTCGGCCTTATCAGCCAGCTTTAAAAAGGCTGTTTTCAGCTTGCGCACCTGGTTATCGGTGACATACCGGCAGGCCAGCTTGGCAAGGTAAGGCTCGTTTAAAAGCCGGGCTTCATATACCGCATGAATCAAATCCAGTGTAATGTCTGAAACGATGGTGGCCTTGCGGGAGTACACCCGAACAAACCCCTCTTTTGCCAGACGCTGTACGGCTTCCCGAATGGGGGTGCGGCTGATACCCAGCTCCTTTTGGAGCGCGTCCTCAGATATATCTGACAATGGCCTCAGCTCAAGGTTAATAATTTTACTTTTGATTAGATTATAGGCCTCGTCGGCTTTGCTACTCATATCTCTGTCCCCTGTCAAGTTTAATCTATGTATAACACTATTGCCGATTGAAAGCAAGGTTTTTTTGCAAATGCCATGGTTTTTTGGCTTTATGACATAATATTAATGTTGATATTTGTTAGTTATAGACATGGAAATTGTGTTGACTTTAAACGGTTGTATGTTAAACTTTAAGTATACTACTGATATATCTTATAGCTAAATTTAGGAGTATACCTTATGAATTTATTTTTGATTACCATTGACGGAGGCACCACCAACACCCGTGCGACCCTGTGGAACCGGGAGTATCAGCCGGTCTGCACCGCTAAAAGGGAGGTGGGGGTGCGCGACACCGCCATTGACGGCAACAACCAGCGGTTGAAAGAGGCTGTTAAAGGGTTGATTGAGGAGCTTTTGTCCGGCGGCGGGGTATCGATGGGGCAGGTTTCGGCCGTTTACGCCTCGGGCATGATTACCTCCAATGTAGGGCTGTCGGAGCTCCCTCATCTGAATGCTCCCGCTTCTATGGAGGACTTTGTAAAAGGGGTGCGTTCGGTCAGCCTGCCGGAGGTCTGCCCCCTGCCCATCCACCTTATCCCGGGGCTAAAAAACCTGCCGGATGAAAAGGTCACCCTGGAGACGCTGGAAGCCATGGACATTATGCGGGGGGAGGAAGCGGAGGCTTTGGCGCTGTTATCCTGCATTGATAACCGGGATGGCTGCCTTTTGGTGTTGCCGGGCTCCCACACTAAATTTGTCACGGTGGACCGCCACGGCGCCATGACCGGCTGCCTCACCTCTCTGGCGGGGGAAATGCTTTCGGCGCTGACCCAGCACAGCATTGTTGCCGATGCGGTGCAGCGGCAGTTTGTAAGCGGGGCCTGCGACCTTGCTTATCTGACCGCCGGATTTCGGGCCGCCCGCGCCACCAGCTGTGCCAGAGCCGCCTTTTTGGTGCGGATTGCCAACCAGTTTATCACCAAGGACCAGAACCAGTGCGCCAGCTTTCTGCTGGGGGCGGTGCTGGAAAACGACGTAAGCGCCATCCGCACCAGCCGCGCCCTGTGCGTCAACCCAAAGATGCAGGTGCTGATTGCCGGCAAAGAGCCGCTGAAAACCGCCATCAAAAGCTTACTGGTTGAGGACGGCTATTTTTCCAAGGTCAGCGCCTTTAACCCGCCGGATGAAAAACCCCTGGCCGGGTATGGCGCATTGCTCATCGCAAAGGAAAAGGGAGATTTTTAAGGGGGTATCATTAATGGGCGTTTTAGCTAAGATTCATCAAGAGAAAATCATTGCCATTGTGCGGGGGATTCCCAGCGCCGCAATCGCCGGCACCGCCCGGGCGCTGCTGCGCGGCGGAATTCGCATGATGGAGATTACTTTTAACCAGGAAAGCAGCCGAGTCGATTCGGATTCTTCACGAGCAGTTCCCGCAGGAGATTTTGCTGGGGGCGGGCACCGTTATCACCCCTGAGCAGGTGCAGACCGCTTTTGATTGCGGCGCTCAATACATTATTTCGCCCAACGTGGATGCGCAGGTCATCAAGAAAACCAAGGAGCTGGGGATGGTGTCGATTCCGGGGGCGTTCACGCCCTCAGAAATGGTGACCGCCTATAACGCCGGGGCCGATGTGGTAAAGCTTTTCCCCGCCGGGTTGCTGGGGCCCGCCTATATTCAGGCGGTGCGCGCCCCGCTGGCGCATATTCCTGTGGCGGTTGTTGGCGGTATTGACGAAAACAACATCGCTACCTTTTTCAGGGCCGGGGCCTGCTGCGCAGGCATCGGTAGCAACCTGGTCAACCGCAAGGCGGTTTTGGCCGGTGAATATTCGGCCATCACCCAGACGGCGCAAAAGCTGGCGGAAGCCCTCGCGGCGGTATAGCTGGGGCAGATGAACGTTGCAACGAAAAAGCCGGCGGCGATTTGGCCGCCGGCTTTAACCAGTTACTCGATTGCTTACACTATCGTTTCGTTGGTT